>Ga0116182_1000732_pt1 | contig 35390 bp, 27 predicted proteins | sample AD_UKC077_MetaG_FD_89805 | JGI IMG/M metagenome (GOLD analysis project Ga0116182, IMG submission 89805) | Active sludge microbial communities of municipal wastewater-treating anaerobic digesters from USA - AD_UKC077_MetaG | ecosystem: Engineered > Bioreactor > Anaerobic > Digestate | place: USA...
CAACAAAAGGGAGGTAAAAAAGCTCCAAAATACATAGATTTCTGACAAAAAGGTATAGATTTAGCTTAAATTAGGGCATTATATTCTCACTTTTTTTGTAAATTTCTAAATCAAAGGTCTCTTTTTGTTTATTATAGAATTAATAAATATCTTATAGTTATTTGATTTCCAATAGTTAATAAGATCATGGTCTTGTAAAAGAAGTTCATTGTTTAAATGACAATGTGCGTCGACCAAAGTATCGTTTTTCATTTTGATTATTTATCTCCTTTTTTTGTTTACTACTGGTATCTTGAATATTAAAAACAAAGATATCAGTTGACTTAATAACATATTTTAGAAATTTGTCAAATTGTAAATGAATATCGGAGGAAAAATGAAATTTAAAGAAATAAATAGCTACTTGTTTATAACAATTGGCTTGTTTATGAATGCCTTTGCTTGGGCAGCTTTTTTAATCCCGCATGAGATTGTTGGTGGTGGAATTAGTGGTCTTGGTTTAGTTATGTTTACCAAAACAGGTTTGCCTGTTGGGTACACAGTATTTATCTCAAACTTAATACTTATATTAATAGCATTAAAAGTACTGGGATCAAAGTTTGGTGCAAAAACTATCTATGGTATTTTTGCTTTGTCATCCTTTTTAACAATTTTGCAAGGGTTGATACCAAAAGCATTAGTATCAGATCCATTCATGGCAACGTTGTTAGGTGGTGCTATCGGCGGTTCGGGAATGGGCATTGCATTTACTCAGGGCGGTAGCTCTGGCGGTACAGATATTATTGCCATGATGGTTAACAAATATAGATATATAAGCCCAGGAAAGGTTATTCTGTTTATTGATATATTTATTATTTCTTTTTCATTTTTTGTTTATCATTCTATTGAAAAGATAATCTATGGTTTTATTGTTATGTCTGTTGCAACATATTCTATAGATATGGTGATTAACGGTGCACGAGAATCGGTACAGGTTACCATTATTTCAAAAGATTACCTTGAGATTGCAGAGAGAATTAGCAAAGAATTAAATCGCGGTGTGACACTTCTTGACGGACAAGGGTGGTATTCTAAAGAAAATGTACAAGTGATTATGACAATGGTTCATAAGACGCAATCAAGTGAAATAATGAAAATAGTGTCTTCAATAGACAAAGAAGCATTTGTATCCATGGCACGAGTAATGGGCGTCTTTGGCAAAGGGTTTGAACAATTAAGACACTAATAAACTTTTTTGTATTAATTGAGACGTGCTTTTTTAATTTCTTGATTAATGCTATTATATTAATCAGCAAAGCCTAATATGAGCCTGGCTTAAGAAAGAGTCTTCATCTCAACTAAACAAGTTGTATAGCAATCGTATTAATAATTAGAGGGTGTTATTAACACCCTCTAAGTTTATAATAATATAGCGATCAAGAAAGATAAGATTCAGCTTAACAAAACCAATCTGATAGTCGCATGTAGTGAAATATGCCTCCAACAGGTTCAGATTGCTTTGTGAAGAGCTCTTCTTTCACTTTAAGCTTTTACGTTTACCACCACATTTCTAAATCTTGCAGGCGCCACACCGTGTGACAAGTGTTTAACTTGACCAGGTTCCCCTTTTCCACAGTGGAATGTGCCATGTAGATCCCATTCTTCTTCGCCGCATATAGCGTCGCAGGAGTTCCAGAACTCAGGTGTAATGCCAAAGTAGGTAGGCTCTTTGACTATTCCAACGATTTCACCATCTTTAATTTTCCAACCAATTTCTGTGGTGAATTGGAAATTATAGCGGTTATCATCGATTGACCATGTTTTTGTAAAGTCAACAAAGTAGCCTTTTTCTGTATTTTTTATCAGCTCACAAAGTGAGCCTTTTCCTGCGCCCAGGCAGAAGTTAGTCATTCTTACCAGTGGTATTTCATCAGCATGAGTAGCGAGCATATTTGAGCTTGGTTTCAATCCGAGCATTTGTGCAATTTCTCGTGATGTTTGTTGATCTTGTAGTATGCCATTTTTGACAATATCTGCTCTGCGAGCTGGCACACCCTCATCATCAACAAGATGGAAGCCCAGACCATTTTCTAATGTGCTATCGCTATAGATATTGACGAGTTCTGATCCGTATTGAAAGTTGCCGAGCATTGTAGGTTTGACAAACGTCTTACCTGCATAAGATATTTCCATACCAAATATACGATCTGCTTCAGTAGCATGACCGACAGATTCGTGCAATTGCAAAGCCAAGTGGCTTGCGCCAATAATGAGATCAGCGCGTTCTTCTTCGATAGATGGTGCAGATAGTAGATCTATTGCTTCTTTGATTATTCTGTCAGTGTTCTTTTCAAACTCAAAGGCTCTTACTTTCTCAAATCCTCCACGTCTAGCATTCATATCGCCAGGCCATTTACGGCTATAGTTTTGGCGCCCATCACTTGCCATTACCATCATAGAAGGCAATACATCATAGACTAAAGAATCGGTGAAAGTACCTTCTGTATTAGCATAGATTTTATATTGACGATAAAAGCTTGCAGAGACGTTAGAATAAACGATTTTCTCATTTTTAGTTAGTTTGGCAGCAATATTTGCAAAGTATGCAATTTTTTCGTCAGAATCCATAATAAATGGGTTTTCTTTGGGTGTGTACATATATGAAGCGATCGTAGGATCAATAGCTTTAAAAGCCACTTTTTCTCTCTTAAAGAGGCTACCGTGTTTTGCATTGCTAATCGCCTTTAGCATTGTGTAATCAATTGATTTTTTACTCAAATCTGTGGTGCCAGCAAAGCCCCAACAGCCATTGATTAAGACTCTAATACCCAAAGATTTCGAGTCTAAAGAAGCGTCTTTATATCTCAAGTTCCCTTTTTCAAAATAGATTGATTCATCATCTGTTGTGGTAAAACGCACGTCCGCAAAGGTGATTGAAGGGATACTAAGTTTTGTTATTATATCTTGAACTAATTTTTTCATTATTTCCTCGCTTTTAAACTGTTTTAGTTGATGAACTGATATTAAATGCTTTTACTTTCACATGAGGCATGCTAAATGAATTGATAGAGAATTGTCCGTAATTATCAGATTGAGGGAAGGTATGTGCCTTATTTTCGATCTCTGTAATATTATTAATTATATCAGAAATCTTCACTGTAAAACGCAGATTATTCACTACTTTTGTCAGTTTGCCATCTTCGATAAGGAAGGTTCCATCACGTGTTAGTCCAGTAATTGAACTCTCTTTTGGATTTATAAAGTTCATATAGTGTAGACTGGAAATAAATAAGCCTTTTTTGGTAGACTTAATCATTTCTTCGAGCTCTTTATCGCCAGTATTCATCACTAAGCAAACGCCTTGGGCACCATTTTCAGACATATTCAGCTTATTTGCATAATAACTATCGACCAGGAAATTTTTGAAAACACCATTCTCAAAGATAGGAGTCTTTTCATATAGATGTCCTTCGCCATTATAGTCAAAATTAACAATCATGGGGTTCTTTGGATCATCAATTAGTGTAAAATTAGCAGGGAAGATTTGTTCGCCGAGCTTGCCTTCGAGCAAGGTGTTTTTATGATCTAAACTACTTGCTGAGCAACTACTCCAAGTGTAATAAGAGATATATTCACCAATGCAACGCGGTGCCAAAATGACTTCATATTCGCCAGGGTCAACATCAACAACGTCAGACTGAGCGTTTATAATCTTGCTAATCAGAGATTTAATAATGCAGTCGATATCAAAACTCTCAGCATTTTCACTACCGAAAGCTTCTAAAACAGTCACTTGATTTATATCGGAGACTGCCTTTGCCTCAAAATATATCGGCGAGAACCTCATTATTTTGTCTAAACCATTACTGGTAATAAGGTGAGTATACTCATAGTTGCAAATAAATGTCCCGTATATTTTGAATTTATAAGGTTCAACTGCATCGGCAAGTTTTGTCAGGTAACTTATCTTCTTTTCCAATGACATTTGTTCGATATTATTGGTCTTAATACGCTCTTCAGCTTTTCTGGTATCTTTTTCAATATCAACAAAGTCAGGATCTTCAGGCAAAGCATCGACTGTAATCATCGCCTCTTCAACTTTTTCCAGCAGAGATTCAATAGTTGGATTTGTGATTGAAAAGCTTAGAGACTTCTTTCCCTTATAAATAGTGGTATTGAGTGCAGTAGCCCGTTTGCTAATATTGTAATTAGTTTGACTTCTATAGAATCGTAGAAAATCTGTTTCCCAATCACTGTAAGCAAATAGGAACTTAAAACTAGGGTTTTTGTCAATTATTTCAAGTAATTTCTCTTTGAAAGTATCTTGCATAATGTCCTCCTTTTGACAAATAATATCTTCAATAAGTGCAATAATTATGCCAGTTTTTATTTTTTAGATTTAATATCATAGTTTATGCTCACTAGATCATCATATATTGTAAAATGCAGAGTTTTGCAAATGAAATATAATGGGTCATTTATTAAATCTGTTAGTATATTTTGTATCATTGCTTCATTATGTTCATTATTTACAAATTTAAAATAGCATTTAATATTGATGTAATCTATTTCCTCTTTTGCGTATATAAAAAGAGAGCTATCAATGTATAAGTCTTTTGTTTCGCTTTTCACATTATCAATAAGTGTTTTTATAAAGGTCAGAAATATACGATATTCGTTGGTATCGCACATTTCTTCGCAAACTTTTGCTAATTGACGTTTAGTGTTTTCAAAATCATAGTTTCCAAGGGTAAGTTTCGTGCTTCTTGTTTTCATCGTGCTGTCATGACAAAGCGGGCAGACTGTAAAGATAGAAAAATCGTCATATGCGATATTATAACCTTGCCTTCTCATTTCAGACTTGATTTGATAGGGTAAAGTGCGAATATCATCTATTTGAATATTGTCTTTTATAAAATTCACAAGACCTTGTGTAGTTAGAAATCCGCCTTTATCATTAGGGCTTTCTATCACACCATCAGTGTAAAACAAAAATAGCTCATCTTTAGTTAGATGCAGATCAGTTTCATATGTTTCAGAGAAAGGTAGTTTTGCATCCCAACCGATTGGATATACGCCATCATTACTTGCTACTCTAATTTCTTTTGAGTACTTATTAAGAATTAAAAATGGTGGGTGCCCTGCATTGAAGAAGGTCATCTTGTTTTCAGAAAAGTCGAGCAGAATGATCAATAATGTCATAAATTTATTATTAAATATATCCTTGGCAAGTGATTTGTTCAATCTTGTAACTACTTTAGAAAGTTTGATACTGCCTTTTTCGTCTTCGATAATCATTCTGATCAATGCTTTTACGGCAGACATCATCAGTGCAGCTTGAACTCCATGCCCTGCAACATCCCCGATATAAGCGATACATTTTTCTTTGCCAATAGGAAGAAAATCATAAATATCACCACCCAAGCCGACTGATGGGTTATATGTTGATGATATCTGCATCGTTTGATCTAAAATCATCCATTCAGGTAAAAGATAGTTTTGCACTTCAATTGCAAGCCTAATTTCCTCGCTATGTATTTCATTTTCGTGTTTTATTTTTTCGTATAAGGACCTTATTTCATTTTCTGCTTCACTGATTCTTCTTGCCTTTTCAATTCGCGAAATCAACTCAATTTCGCGCCATGGTTTGGTAATGTAGTCCCATGCACCAGCATCAAATCCTCTTTTTAAAATCTGATTATCATTTATAGCAGTTAAAAAAATAATAGGTATATTTTTTTTATATTCAATCATTCTTTTGCATGCTTCGATACCATCCATGCCTGGCATCATTACATCGAGTAAAACCAAATCATAGTTGTTTGCAATATACATTTCAATAGCGGTTTTACCGTTGTTTGCGCTCTCTACATGATAGCCCTTTGGCTCTAAAACGCATTTTAATAGAGCCACATTAGATTCTTCGTCATCGACGACTAAGAGCATCCCTTTGTTCATCAAAACTTCCTCTACTCTAAGATATTTCCAATCTTCAAACTAACATCAGTTATTATGCTCACAATGTCAAGTCATTTTTGTAATATTTTTAGAGTTCTCAAAATAATTATTTACTTTGATGTATTAAACATCTACTAATAGAGGAGTTAAACTTAATGATAATTTGGGAATAAGAGTATCTAAAGGCAAAAAGGCTGTTTGATTATTTGCTTACAAATGTAAGATTTCAAATATAAAATAGATAGGAGGATAAAATCGCATGCATTTAATCATCCTCAATTAATTATACGGAATGTTTTTTATGAATATTTTGATTTGTTGCATATTGCTCATCAAATATTACTAATAATCTCCTTTGCATTTCTTTTTGATTCCTATTAGATTACCTTTCATTCTCCAAGATAGCAAGGAGAATGCAAGAGCAATCTTATAGATATATTATTGATAAATAGTCATATACAATAAGTGTAAGAAAATTAACAAAAAGAGAGAATATTTGACTGAGAAGCAGATATATTTTGCACTTTATTTTTGCTTTTTTTAAGTAAAACTAATAAGGTCCAGGCTGCATTTTTTAAATATTGTGTAATTTTTTTTGTAAAAGAATTCCTTAATGTTCAGAAAAGATACAGAGAAAAGGACAGATCCGTATATCGTTTAAAAAGTAATACACTCTTTAGACAAACAATCAGGATTTTTTCAGAGTATATTTAAAATAGGCAAAAAGTTCTTGACTAAAAATGTATTAAAAGTAAATTAGAAAAGAAAAACTAATTATAATGGAGGAATCAATGTTTGCTGGTGGTGGAAATAAGAATATGCAGGCTCTAATGAAACAAGCACAAAAAATGCAAAGAGACCTTGCTAAAGCCCAAGAAGAGCTCGAAAAAGCTGAAATTGAAGTATCTAGTGGCGGCGGTATGGTTACGGTTGTTATGGATGGAAAATACAAGCTCAAATCAATTAAAATCGATAAAGAAGCAGTCGATCCAGACGACGTAGATATGCTACAAGATATGATCTTAGCAGCTATAAATGAAGCTACTCAAAAGATAGCAAAAATGTCAGACGAAAGTATGGGCAAAATGACTGGCGGTATGAAGATACCAGGATTGTTCTAATATTTTATGTTTAGTGGCAAACTCTTACAGCTTCAGCAAAATCTCAAAAACCTTCCTGGCATTGGAGAGAAGACTGCTCAACGCTTAGCCCTTTTCATTCTCTCACAAAATAAAGAAAAATCATACCAACTTGCTGACAGCATTAGAATTGCAGTTGACTCTTACACCAACTGCTCTACGTGTAATATGCTCAATGAAACAGATCCGTGTCCGATTTGTAAAGATCCTACACGCGATGAGAGTTTATTGTGTATTGTTGAATCGACACGCGATGTCTATCATATCGAGTCTACGCAAGAATACCATGGCTATTATTATGTTTTAGGCAAGCTACTTTCGCCTGTTGATGGTATTGGACCCAAGCAACTGGGACTTGAAAAATTAAAAGTTTTAGTACAAGACAAGTGTTTCAAAGAAATCATATTCGCAATAAGCCCTTCTACAGAAGGTGAAAGCACTATTCATTTCATTGCAGAGTATTTACAGGATATAAGTATTTGTCTCACAAGATTATCTACGGGCATCCCTTATGGTAGTGATATGGAGTATACAGGCACTGTTACACTTATGAATGCGCTGAAGAGGCGTTTCCCAATCTAAAACTATGTTTACAGGTATTATCGCTGATAATTCTCCTATCATGAAAATCACCCCAAAAGGTGGTAAAAGAGAGTTTGTGATTAAAACAAATCTCATGCAAGATTCTTTAAAGATAGGTGATAGTATCGCATGTAATGGCATTTGTTTAACTGTAATACAATTTAACAGCGAAAGTATAACTTTAGAGGCAATGAATGAAACCCTTTTTAAGAGCACAGCTGGTAATTGGAAAATAAAGCAAAACATTCATTTAGAGCGTGCAATGCTTCTCTCAGACAGATTAGATGGCCATATCGTTCAAGGGCATATTGATTGCACAAGCCGCTTAATTCATAAACGATTGATCAAAGATACAAGCTATTTAGAGTTTTATCTTGAAGAGCAATACAGGAATTTGGTTGTAGCGCAAGGATCTATTGCAATTGATGGTGTCAGCTTGACAGTATCTGATAAAAAAAGTGAGTCTTTTGAAGTGTCTTTAATCTCACATACTCTTGCAAAGACACACTTTGGCTCATTAGTAGTTGGAGATTATGTTAATCTTGAGTTTGATATTATTGGAAAATATGTAGTTAACATGTTTTCTAAGACCAAGATGAATGAGCAATGGCTGAAAGAAAAGGGGTTTTAATTGTGAAAAATAAACTATTGGTTTGTATTTTAATATTACTTATACTGTTTGCATTTGGTTGTGGTAACAGAAAGTCCCCCTCTGGTGGTCCTATAGATGAGATTAACCCAACAATATTAAGTGTTAGCCCTGCACAATATCAGGAGATTGAAAACAAAGAGATAATAGTTAATTTTTCCAAGCTAATGGATCAAAAGAGTGCTAATGCAGGCATCACAATATATCCACCTATACTTAATAAAACTATGAGTTGGAAAAGAAATATTCTTACAATAAAGATTAAAGACGAGTTAAAAGAGAATACAAACTACTTGATTTCTTTTAACTCTAATTTAAAATGCTATCATGGCAACCCTTTAGACAAGCCTGAAACGTACATTTTCTCTAAAGGAAAGCTGAGCAATTACGCAGTACGCGGAAGCTTCTCCTTTGAACAAGATGATGATAAAAACCTCAGTAAGACTATTTTACTTTTAGACAAAGACTCTTTGCTCGTTCTGGAACGGCAATTCCAAGATAATTCATTTGTAATAGATTACTTAAATGATGGGGAAATGACGATTAGGGCATTTATTGATAAGAATAATAATAAGCGATATGATTATGGTCAAGAACCCTATTACCAGCAGTATTTGCCTGAGAAGTATAAGTCAGCAATTAATATTAATTTTGCCTATCAAGACACAACAAAACCCAATATCAAACAGGTTAAAGCAATATCAAAAAACGATATAACAATCATTTTTAATAAAGAACTTGTGCATAGTCCATATGTTGCTTTTGTAAATGAAGAAAATTCTACATCCTTGACTATTAAAAGCTCTTATATGGATAATAACAATATGCATTACATTACAAGCGATCAAGATACGATCAAGTATAAGGTTGTCATAAATAATCTTTACGATAAGAAAAACAATTATAATGATAATATTATAGCTTACTTCAATGGTACAGATAAACTCTTAACAGTAGAGCCTCATGTTGTCAAATCCTCTGTCCGAAATGGCTCAGCCATAGATGATCAGATGCCTATTATCAGTGTAGAGTTTTCTGATGTGCTTTTGAAAGGTAATGTCTTTGCTTCTATGACAGAGATTGAGACTGGAAAAGAGATTAAGCTAAGTATAAAACAAGACAACTCTAAATTGTGGAAATTCCAGCCAATAGATAAGTTAAAGCTATTTAATTCTTATAGTTTTACAATTAAGAAAGAGACAAAGAATCACCATGATCAAACCTTAAAAGAAGATTTTAATGTGCAGTTCATGGTAAAAGATAAAAAGAAATAAGGTATCATGAAAAAATATTATTTGCTCTTAATTGTATTATTTGCAAGTATGAATATATTTGCTAATGACCTTGATCAACTTGAGTTTGCACGCCGTTTAAATAAGGATAATTTAAAAACTGAAGCACTAATGGAACTCAACAAAATTGTTGTAGGTAGTAAGAATAAGAGTATTGTAAATGAAAGTCTGTTTCTGATTGCAGAGATTAATGAGTCTACTCAACAAATAGAGAAGGCTGAATCCATCTATTTGCAATTACTTTCAGAAGAATCAAATAGCTCTCCTTATATTAGAGAAAAATCTTTAGAAAAGCTCGCCTCTATTTATAAATTAAATGGTAATTGGACTAAAGCACTTGAATTTTATAAGAAACTTATCAATCAGTATTCAAATACAGCTACCGCCAAAGCTAATATAATTTACTATCTTGAGGGTTTTTACCAGCTAAAGGATTATAATGCTATTATTAATAATGGGCGCTCATTACTAAAAACTTATCCTGAAGCCACTAATCAGAGTGATATAATGTTGATGATGGCTAAAGCATACTATGAACTACAAATCATCTCAGAGGTTGAACTTCTGCTCACTGAGATTAAAGATAAATACCCTGAAAGCATAGCATACTCAACTTCACTTGAGTTACAAATAAGATTAATCAAAAGAAATGATGGGATAGAAGCTGCGATAAATGAGATTAATAAAAGCTTAAAAAAGCAAATAAGCAGAACTACAGAAGAGGTTTTGTACAGTTTATTACTTGATTGTCAGATTGAGCTTAATCAGCTTACCGAAGCAGAAAAGACAGCTAAATTGCTTGTTAACAAGTTTAATCTATCCACAAACTTAAGCTACTATTATTGGAAATGGGTAAAGATTAATGCATTGCTAAAAACACCTGCCCAAGTATTGAAGGAAAGTGAAAAGATTAATGCTGTTTTAAAGAACACTAATTATGAGAACTGGGCATCTCTATACATGGCAATGAATTATTCCAATGCCAATGAATTGTTTCTAGCATTATCTCTTTTACAAGACTTAGAAGTAAAAGTTCAAGAACCCGAGCTAAAGTATGAGATATATTGCTTAAGAGCAGCAATATATGAAAAGCAAGAAAACTATACCGCACAATTAAATGAGCTGAAATACCTTACTCAATACTATTCTTTTTTGGGTAATAATGCCAAACTCTTTGCAGAAATAGCAAAAGTCTATCAAAAGCATTATCAAGACCCAGCACAAGCGATTTTGTTCTATTCACAAGCTTTGTCTCAGAGCCATGATATGCAAGAAAAGAACAGAATTATCATACAAACAGCTTTATGCTATGAGACTCAACATGACTACCAAAATGCCCTTGCTTATTATAAATTACTAAATCAGAATAAGTTATCAGAAGAAGATAGGGTTCTCATTAAACATAAAGAAAACTATTTGCAGCTCTTTTATGTTAAGAATAATGATCTGTTAATCGAAGAACTTTTGCTACAACAAACAGATACCCAACAAGCTGATCCTGTGCGGTTTGCTGCCTTGTTTGGATGGGGATTGAAAGATTATGAAAAAGCGGCAACTTTATTGAGAAAAATTAATACACCACACTCACGTAACGAACTTATAAAGATACTTGATCTATTAGCTTACAAAGCTTCATTAGATCAGAATTCAAGTCAATACGATATATTAATCACAGAAATATCTCAATTGAATGCTGATCCTGAGTTAAATGATAATGTAAAGAACTCATCAAGCATAATCATCTCGTGGCTCAATAATAGAGGAAAGTTTGATGAGAATTTGATCACAAGAATAGAAGATTACCTAATGAATGCAGGCAAACAAGAAGGGTTTTCTTTTGATAATTGGTTTAGAGTGTGGCTTGCAGATTATTATTTCAGTAATAACTTATCTCAAAAGTATAAGCAGATGGCTGACAGTATTACAAAAGATATATTTATTAATGATCAAGATTTTAATAAACTACAGCTCAATCTTGCTGAAATATATTATCAAGAAAAAAACTATTCTAAAGCAATTGAACATTATAAGCATGCTGAAAATTGGTTAAACTTGGCTAACCCCATTTACTATCACAATTATGTCATGGCAAAGTATAAAACAGGAGATATTGAAAACTCAATCCAAACGCTGAAGCATATTATACAGAATATCAATGATATACCTGAAATTAATGAGGGTAGATACATTATTGCAGATTATGCAATTCAAAAAAAACAATATCAAGAAGGCATAGATATTATAAAAAGTATCGAGCCAAGTCAAAGAATAGATAAAGATTATATTTATCTGAGCAAGCTTTATAATTATACTAATAACCTTGAAAAAGAAAAAGAAGCATTGATGTATATACAAAATAAAGACTTGACTATGCTGCGTAGGCTTGCTATATTGCATGAATACACAAAAGACAAAATCATGACAAAATATACTTGGGAAGACTTATCTAAAAAAGAAACGGATAATCATTTAAAGGCTTATGCATTCTTTAGTCTTGCTAATATTTCCTTTGATGAAGAAGATTTTAGTCAAGCAAATAAATACTATGAAAAGGCATTTAACCTCATTGGTAAAGCCTTAGAGATTGAATCTATTCCATTTTCAATACCTCAAATGGCTAAAAGATATATCATCTGCTTTTATAAAGTAAATAATAGACCAAAAGCTGAAAGCCTTGAAAAAGAGTTCAAAACAGTATTAAATCACGATCCAGACACATTGACAGAGATAAAGTTGGTGCAAGCTATTTACTATATAAAAAATGATAGTAAAAAAGCTGAGAAACTGTTCAATGAGATCATAAAAAACAATAATACCCCTACCTATTTACTTGATGAAGCCTTTCTCTGGCGTGGAATACTGAATATGCAACTGAAAAAGAATAAGAATGCTGAAGAAGACTTTTTGGCTATAGCAAACTCTGAGGATATTAATATCAGAAATCAAGCTCATTTGAAGCTTGGCACATATTACTTATCCACTGAAGACTTTGATCTTGCTTTTGATTATTATCAAGCTGTAATGCTGAACGATACGACAGGTGTTTATGCTATTGATGCAGCCTCTAATTATGCCATTGTAGCAAAGTTGACAAATGAATGGGAGAAGGCCGTCCAAGTTTATCAAATGATAATAGACCGTTGGGGCGATCAGAATATAAACTCTGAGACGCAATTCAATATTGCATTTTGTTATTATCAGGCTAAACTTTATGATAAGTCTATACAAATGTTTGAAAAGTATTTCAATGATTTTACTACTGATGATCTTAAAGCTGAGGCTCTTTATTGGATTGGAGAAAATCTCTTTTCTAAAGAGGAATACGAGTTGGCAGTAAACTCATTTTTGAAAGTAGCGTATTCATATCCCACTGCTATTAAGTGGTCGGCAATAGCAGAATTACGAGCAGGCGAGGCATATTTGAGCAACAATCAAATGGAACGCGGTATTACTCAGCTAAACAAAGTTATTTCTATCTATGGACCAGGTAGTCAAGCTGGTACTGAAGCTAAGAAGCGACTCAATCAGCTTGGTATTAAATAAGAATTATTTTCGTTAGAACAATAAATAAGAATTAACCATTTTGTCTATATCGCTACTCTATAATACTTTAGATTAATCTTATCGAATGGCACAGGCATTGCTTTATTTATTAGCAGAACTGGAGGAACCAATGATAAGAGGTATTTATACGAATTCATCAGCCATGCAATATCTTGAAGAGAAGATGGATGTTGTGGCTAATAATCTTGCAAATAGTACTACAAGCGGGTTTAAACGTAATGGTCTATTTATTGATCAGCTTTTGGGAGCTGAGCAGGCTAATATTCGCAATGAAATAAAGCAACCTTTACCAGAAGGAGAAATAAAGACTTACACCGAATATACTCAAGGCGGTATTAGAGATACTCAGAACAAATTTGATTTTGCAATAAATGGAGATGGCTTCTTTACTATTGATACTCCCGATGGTCTTGCCTACACTCGAGATGGACAATTTATCATAAATCAAGAAGGCATCTTAACAACTGTAAATGGACATCCTGTAATGGGACAATCTGGTATGATACAACTCGCAGGAGAAAAATTTTCCGTCACAGAAGACGGTTATATATCAATAAATAATCAAATCGTAGACAAATTGAGTATCAACTCATTTGATGTCAAAGATGCAGTTCAAATGGCTGATAACCTTTGGAGACCTAAATCTGCTGAGGTTGAAGTCTATGAGGCTAATCCAGAAGTTAAACAAGGATTTTTGGAAATCTCAAATGTCTCTATAGTCAAAGAAATGGTCAGCATGATAGCTATCCAAAGATGGTATAATGCTAATGAAAAATCAATAAAAACAAATGATGATGCCCTTAATAAGGCAGTCAATAATATTGCAAAATAGGAGATAGAAATGATTAGAACTCTTTATTCAGCTGCTACAGGCATGTATGCTCAACAACTAAACATAGATAATATTTCTAACAACTTATCGAACGTTAATACAAACGGTTTTAAGAAATCTCAGATTCAGTTTCAAGATTTACTCTACCAAACAATTGATGAAGCGGGTGTTTTGACAAGTGCTTCAACATCAAGACCGGTGGAGCTATCTATCGGTGCGGGTGTGAAGCCTATTGCAACTTATAAAGTCTTTACCCAAGGTAATTTGCTTAATACAAATAATCCGCTTGACATTGCAATTGATGGTGATGGGTTCTTTGAAATAAGGAGAGGAGATGGTCAAGTGTTTTACACGCGTGATGGTTCCTTTAGAATCAATGAGCTTGGACAAATGGTCACCTCTGATGGACATTTTTTAGAACCTGATATTACCTTTCCAGCTGATACAGAATCTATTTCAATCAGCCCTGATGGCATAGTTATGGCAAAACTATACAATGAGGAAATTCCTGTTCAAGTTGGGCAAATTCAAATAAATAGGTTCATCAACCCAGCTGGTTTAAAAAGCGTTGGTGGAAATCGCTATAAACAAACCGTTAGCTCAGGAGAAGCAATGCCAAACAACCCAGCAAGAGATGAAATGGGGCAGCTTACACAAGGATATTTAGAAATAAGTAATGTCGCTATAGTAGAAGAAATGGTCAATATGATCGTAGCACAAAGGGGTTATGAGGTAAACTCAAAATCCATACGTACAGCAGAAGCAATGCTTGAGACAGCAACAAGCTTGAAGAGGTAGTCGTGAAGTTTAGAATGCTTTTCTTTATGCTTTTAGCTTTTAGCAGTATATTTGCTAATAATCTAAAGCTAAAGAGTAGTGCACAGATCGAAAAGACTAATGTATATCTCTCTGATTTAGTAGAGTTAAATAGTCTTGATTTATCTACAAGACAAGAGATAGCAAAGATCTTAATTATGAACATTGATAAAAATGTTAAATTCCAAAACCTATCAGTACAACAGATTAATCAAATACTAAAAAAGCAAAATATTAACAAGTACTTTATATCTGGGCAATTAATCACTATTTATCCCAATAATCAAATAATAAGCACAGAGTTGATTCAATCAACTGTTAAGGACTACTTACTAAAGAGGTTTTCAATTGATGAATTAACTGAAATTGAATTAGTAAAAATACCTCAAATTAAAATAAAAGATACCAATTATCAATTGTTTATTAAGAATAATGCAAGCCAACAACTCAATGGTAAAATGATTATTGCTTTGCAAGTAAAGTATCCCAATATGGCTCCTGAAGAGTATCCACTTAATCTAAAACTCTATAAAACATATACAGTGTACAAGCTCAAAAATAGTAAGAAAATGAGCGAACGCTTTGTAGCAGACGACTTGGAGCTTAACTATAGTCGCGAATTAATCAGTAATCAGTATAATTTAAGCTATGAAGAAATCTTAGAAAAAGTCGCAGCAACATACTGTCCTAAAGGCAAAATTCTGAATACATCTGATGTAAAAAGTGAACCCTTAGTTAGAAAGACAGATTTTGTTGTGGTGAATATTATAGGTAAAAACTTTAACATGAAATACAATGCTATTGCAAAAAATGACGCTTGGCTTGGGGAGCAAGTAACACTTGAAAACCCCGATACTAAACGCTTTTTCAATGCAAAGGTTATAGATAAAAATTTAGTTGCAATATATTTGGAGGGAAAATGAAAGCTAAAACATTACTCATAATCGTTCTTTTGGCTACTTCGTCACTTTTTTCAGCAGTATCATCAATTTACTCTGACCATAAAAGCTTTACTGTCGGCGATATATTAACAGTAATAATTACTGAAAGTAGCTCTGCAAAGGCAGGTGCGAGCTCGCAAACTGATAGATCATTCAATCATGGATTTAATACAGAAGCAGGGAAGGGACCTCTTGACTTTATTCCACTTTCAGGGCTTGGCACATCTGCAGGAAACTCGAGTAAGGGAGATGCTAATACATCACGTGAAGGCTCATTAAAAGCAAATATGACAGTAAGAATTGTCAGTATCGATGACAATGGCAATCTTGTCATTCAAGGTACAAAATCTGTTTTGATAAATGGGGAAGAGGAGATTACTTCCTTAGAAGGTACGGTCAGATCACAAGATGTGTCTGCTAATAATACCGTCTCATCAAATAATATTGCAGATGCAAAAATAGAATATAAAGGTAAAGGTGTTGTGGCTGAAGCCAGTAAAGTTGGCTTTATTACAAGAATATTTAACTTCTTATTCTAAATCTAATTTTTACCTATTGAAAGATCAGAGGGTGTTGATTAACGTATAATTTAGGTCTACAGACTTGAACAATTCCGAATACTGAGAGCTGAGATAAAATTGATCTGTGTCAACTAAGGATAATTGTTGGTAAAATAAATCATCTCTAAACCCGCTCGTAATAGGCATTTGCTGATTTGGTCGAAAATAATTATTGAAAAACACCATTTTGTAAGCCCTATATATAGAGAGGGTGGTGTTTTTTAATTATGCTTCAGCTTTGTTCTTTTATAAGCTATTTTGGTTACTATGCAACAACTTCTATAATCATCCTAAATGACTTGTTTATAAATACATTGGCGTTCGACGAAAATCAAATAGTAAAGTGAAAAACAAGACTGGGCTATTTTGCTGATTTTATGGGACAGCATCTACCACACTCAGATGAAATATACGCTAAAATGATCGCCTTTTTTATGATATACAATAAATCAGTTCATAAAATTATGGTAAAAATGTAAAAAATTGAGTTATAACTCATAAGATGAAGAAAAATTAATTAGAAATTTATCTAATTTAACATTAAAAAGAGTATTTGTAACATATTGTATATTGGGGCATTATAAACTATTTTATTCATATTGTTTTTTTTTATTGACAGAGAATATTATATCTGTAAAATATGGGTTTATTAATAAGGAGTTCCCCTTGTTTAAAAGCTTGGAAAACTCTACAATAGGAGGAAGGATGAAAGCAAGAGTATTGCTTATTAGCACAGTTATGTGCATGTTTTTTGCAGCGATAAGTGCTGCAAATATTAGTAGTAATGTTTATGTGGGTACAGATGCGTATCAGACAATTCAGGACGCTGTCGATTACATTGCTAATGAAGACAATGAGATAGTTAGCAATATTAACGTTATTATTCAAAGTAGCTATGTTTCGTCAGTGGAGGAATTCCCTGTAACTATTGGGTCAGACTTTAACAATACTGATTTTATTGTAACTTTTAAGCCTGAGACAGAGATTACCATAAGTAATAATGTCGATACTACTCTGGTGGTTTTTGATGGGTGTAAGAACGTTGTTTTTGATGGTAGCATTAGTGGCAATGGAGAGAAACAATTGACGTTTAAAAATGAAAGCAAGATTGGCAATGTTTTTTCTTTTGTAAATGGAGCACAAAACATCGTTCTGAAATATTTGAATATATTTGGATCGACACAATCTGCTGAATCTGGCTTAGTTTACTTTGGAGGTACAACTGAAGAAGGAAACAACAATAATACGATTGAGTATTGTAAAATAGGCTGTGATGATAGTAATGCTCTTATTTTCCCAAACTTTCTTATCTTCTCTCAGGGGGCATCACTAAATACAAATAATCACAATACTATTAAGAATAATTTATTCTTTAATTACAAACCAACCAACGATACCATAAATAATGGTGCAGCTGTTTATTTGAAAAGTTACAACTCGGACTGTGTTATTGACAGTAATACCATAGAAAATGATAAAAATTTGATATTTAGTTTTGGCATGACTTATTATTATATATGGGCAGGCACAAACAATCAAAATACTACTATTACTAATAATATAATGGGTGGGACAGGCAGCGGAGATGGCCAAATTCTAAAATTCCCATCTTCAGCAAAATGGAAATTTAAAGCAATTTCTGTCAACATTAGTGAAAACTCAACCAATAAAATCTCAGGAAATACAATTCGATACATTGATATATCCTGCGAAACCAATCAACTTTTTGATACAGCTTTTATTGAAGTTCTTGGGTCAGGTAGTTTCACAGCTTGTACAAATATAGTAGATAATAATATTATTGAAAATATAGACATGCGATGTAATACTACAGGGATTGGTAACTCTAATGTCAAAGGGTCAGCAATATATGTTTCTAATCATGCTAATAATTATATTACGAATAATACAATCTCAAATATCACAGCAAATGTAACTGCACGTAATAAAGATAATTGTGTGTACCTAAATGGATTGTTTATATCATATAGTGATGGACATATTGAAATAAAAGGTAACAAGATTTCAAATATAAAAGTAGAAGGAGCTAATAATACTGTCAACTTACTAGATTGTGATATTTATGGACTCTTTTTGCAAAACTTAACTAATGTTGAAGTAAAGAATAATTCAATTTGGGGGCTTTATACAGGCTCCTATACAAATAAAAAATATAATGTAACAGGTATTTATCAGAAAAATTTACCATCTCAAAACATAGTAAAAAATATTGTATCGAACAATATGATAAGCCTTAATCCGATAGAAAGTTATCAAAACATATATGGCATTCATAGCAATAATGCAAAAGCAGAGTATTATTTTAACACCATCCACCTTTATAAGAATGGTAATCATAGCGAAAACACATATTGTTTTTATAGCGAAGGCATCGGTACACAAAAACTAAAAAACAATATCTTATCAAATACAATTATGGCTAATCCATCTGCAGTTTATGCGAAGCAATACGCCTTATATATGAAAGACAATACTGAGGATTTTGAAACAGATTACAATATTTATGATTCTCAGACTTTTGGTTATTTTAATACCGCTGATATTCTTAGTTTTGAAGCCTGGCAGACTACTTTAGGGCAAGATGAACACTCAAAGAATTTTACAGTAGATTTCGTCAGTAATACTAATTTGCATTTAAATGTAGACTCAGTCAATACAGACTTTTTAGGCACGCCAATAGAGGGTATTGAAACTGATATAGATGGACTACCAAGGCACCCAGATTATCCTTGTATTGGTGCTCATGAGGTAGCAATTTACCCTACTCTTCCTGTTACACTCTCTTCATTTTCTGCAGTGGCATCAGGTAATAATAATGTTTTATTAAATTGGGTGTCTGAGTCTGAGACAGGTCTTTTAGGGTATAAAGTTTTACGTTCGGAGAGTAATGATTTGGCAAATGCAGTTGCTGTCAGCAATCTAATTCCTGCAAAGAACCAATCCATACAGACAAAGTATTCTTATACTGACAATTCCTATTTTGACAATCAAACCTACTTTTATTGGCTACAGACTACTGAATTAGACGGAAGCTATGATTTCTATGGACCAATTTACGTTACTGTTAATTTTCAAGATATCACCCCACCTTTGGCTGATTTTAAAACTGAATTATATCCTGCATATCCTAATCCAGCAAACCCCTCAACAATGATATCCTTTAGTTTAGCAGAAAGATCAATGACAGAAATCACAATTTATAATGCAAAAGGTCAGCTGGTGAAAAAACTTATGGCTACAGAATTAGGCAAGGGGCATCATAGTATCAGATGGAATGGTAAAGATAAAAGCGGCAAAACATGTGCTACAGGAGTCTATTTCTACCAGATGAAAGCCAATGATTATTATGAAGTTAAAAAGCTTATGCTATTAAAATAGTGCTGAAGAAGATATGATTTAGAACACAAAAAACAAACAACGGTCTGATTACAGGCTAAAGTATATCATAATAGTTAGACCCCCAAAATGGGGGTTTAACTTTTTCTTATTATAAAGCTGAGAGCCAAAAAGAGCCTATTACATAATCTCTAAGAGAGTGTTGCATAGATAATTAAAACAACTTATATAAATTACAACTTAAAAATTGCCTCATTTTCCTATTAAAGATGGTACAAAATAACATAAAAAAAGCGTAGTGTCAGATCTGTTTTCCACTCTTTTCACTAATTACCTACTAAAAGGCTGTTGCATAGTAACCAAAATAACTTATAAAAAAATAACCCCCTCTATATATATTGGCAGGACAAAGTGGAGTTTTTCGAAAACTATTTTCACTTAAATCAGCAGATGCCTACTACAAACGGGTTTGGAGGCAACTTTTTATTTCACGCACCAACAACTACCATTAGTTGTTCCAGATCCATCAATCTATTTCACGAAGCAAAATTTCCCATCAACTCAGCACTCAGTTCTAACAACCCATTATTCTTCAAGTCTGTAAATGTGATTTATACATTAATCAACACCCTCTAAGTATTATATATTACTATTTAACATATAGATGCCTATGTGACTCCCTTTACATTTCCCTTGCTATCTTGGAGAATTAAAGGGAGTCTTATAGGAATCTAAAGGGAATGTACAGGAGATTTATTTTGAATATTTAAGGTATAGAAAAAATATGTAAACTTTTAGTAATGAAATGATGATTGTTAAATTTGTAATTTGAAGATTATGCAACAACCTCATAATTAATAAATTCCATACAATGCATGATGATCTCTATTGTATAGGGGAGCAGCTTACTTCTTTTTAAAGCATTATAAAATTACTTACTATCTATAATCGACTGTAAATGCCTTTTTTGCAGATCGTTTGCTGACTTGAGTTTTGCTTCAAAGCGTTTAACAGAGATCCCTTCTATATTTTTTAAAGCAATTTCAGCAGAGTATCGAACTTCTTGATATTGATCGTTCAAACAATCAATAAGCGCTTCAAAGGCGTCTTCACTGGGTAGTTTTTGTAGAGCTATTGCTGCTTCACGTCTCACAGCTACAGATTTATCTTTTAAGAGTGTAATCAAAAAGGGAATAGCTTGAGGGTTTTTAAGGTCGCCACTTGCTTTGATGGCTATATAACAGTATGCATTATCTTGATTTAAGTATGGTTCAATGAGATAGAAAGCTGCAGGATCTTTAGTCAAGCCAATAATCGAAATAATGAAAGAAGTTTCTTTATTATCTTCCAATCCCTTTTGGAAATAGGGATATGCTGAATCACCCATCTTGGGTAGGGTTTCAGTGAGGGCGAGCTGCTCACGTACTAAATCTGTGCTCAGTTGGTCTAAGAGATAAGGAATCGCCTTTTCTTTCATCTCGATTAGCTTATCTCTGGCAGGCGTAACTATATGTTGAAGAGCTTCAGCTTGTGCAGAGGCTTGCAAAAAGAGTAGTTCCAAATCATCGGCGAGTTTGACATCAGCTGGTTGAGCGTCAGGCTCCGCAAACTCTTTGGCTTTCTCTTTACTGAGCGCTTGTTTATCAACACCAATACCATAATAGGAATGAGTCCAATGTGTATTATTTTCACCGAAAGGAGAGCCGTATTGGTCATTGCCATTAAGATCAAAAAACAAGCCTATATAGCCATAATTCCTTCGTAAATCAGAGTAACCCATGGTATTTGTGTCTTTAGCTATATAGCCGTCATCACCAGCAAAGTCCATAAAAAAGCTGATAGCATTGGCATTGCCGCCACCTTGGGATAGTCCATAACAGACATAATTATCATTGCCCTTGATATCTAATAAGCCACCAAAAGCAAGATCGTGACCGCAACCCTGCGAGACGCCATTTGATTTGTAAAAATCATCACCTTCATAGTCAATCAGAGCGCCAAAAGCAAGGTGGATACCAGCGCCCTGTGCATACTGATATGAAATATATTGATCATGCCCAGCAGCGTCGACTAATGCACCTAAGGCATACCAATAAGCGGTTCCCTGCCCATATATATCAGAAATATAAGTGTCATTGCCATTTTTGTCTGCTAAGACGCCTGTTCCTCCAGAATAATATGGTCTGATTCCCAAACCACAACCCTGTGAGAGGCTTTCAAAGTGGCTATCGTATCTGAGCCAGTCTTGATGACTTTTTTTGACAATATAAGTGTCATTGCCATTTAGATCAACAAGTGTACCAAAGCCCTTGGTATAGCCAAAACCCTGTCCATACAGAGAGCAAAAGTACTGATCATTACCAGATAGATCATACAAGAGTCCAATACCCAGTTTGCCAGCTCCTTGTACAATTGCTTCAGCATTGTAATAGTCATTGCCAGACAAGTCTATTAATAAGCCAAAACCTAAACACGAAGCGCCTTGGCTATTGCTCTGTGCAAGATAAAAGTCATTGCCCATAAAGTCAATAAAAAATTGAATGCCCATGAAAACGCCCGCTTGTGAGTAGTCTTTTCCTTCATAGCGGTCATTGCCATAATAGTCCATCACCACCAAGAAAGGGTTGTTTTGTGTCTGCTGATATATATTATCGGTTGTGAAATCTATCACAAAGAGAGCATTGTCTAAATTGCAAACTTTTGGAGGATTGATATAGATTGTGCCCAATTCTGTGTCCAGCTGTACCTTCTGTTGTTTGTCATTTTCTGCAAGGTTGTGAGAGATAATTTGGGCAATATCATGCACTATTTCTTGCATCAGATACGATGCAGAGGCAATATGCTCAAATCTAACTCTTTCAACTAACTTATACGCTTTGCGAGTCCTCTCATTTGAATTGAGTGTAGCTTCTTTTAGTGCTTTTAAATCGAGATAATCTAATGGTTCTGTATCTTCATTATCTTCTTTGATAAAAAAGTCTTTTAATGCATTAAGTTCGTCTTCTGAAAGGTCTGTGAAAGCGAGTTGAAACTCATCTTTAACAGCTTTTATCTTTAATATATGATTGATAATTTCTTGGTATTGAGGGTTGAGCTTTTTCATCTGTTTCTTTTGCTTTTTATTAAGCTCAATTTTACTTTGCAATGTGCTCGGGCTTACTGCTACCTCTACCATTTGCCAAGCAAAAGTAACAAGTTCCTGAAGATTTAATTCATCAAGCATTGCTTCTTCATTTTCCCAAAGCTTATTGGCAATAGAGTCTGATAATGTAAACGTGCGCAGAGGAACTTTAAATAGATCGTCGATATATGAGAGTCGAAAGGCATCTTTGTTATCGCTATAAAAGTTAAAAGTAAGATCGTCCCTGGTCATTTTAATCAAGCTCAATGCAGAATCAATTTCTGTGCTCGAGAGAATATCGTCAATGCTCATAGCATAGACGCTAATAGCGAAAAAACAGCATATTATTGTAAAAATCTTTTTCATATTTCTTCCTTTTCTGTGATAACTTTATATAGTTCGACAAAATCCAATGGCATAGCTATTCGTCGATAAATAGGTAGATTTGTCATCAATTTCTTATCGAAATAGCCTGTTGTTTTATAGATTATAATAATCTTTAAGCCCTTTTCTTTAATAATATCCTTATTTTTTTCTATTATTCCAATAGTATCTATGCTCATGTCAAGAGGCACTATAATAAAATCGTAGCTTTCGTCATCATTAATAAATGTATCAAAAGTACTAAGTTGTTTAAAAGTTGTCTGCATTTTGACAGAATCAAAGAAGCTTTTGAAAACTCTTTTTGTCTCACTACTCTCTTCAAAAATAGCAAGTTTGTAATCATTATGCACAGAGAAGTCTAACAAATATCGTTTTTCAGTTATTTTAAATGGCAGCGAAATACGAAATTCTGAGCCTTTACCGACAGTACTCTCAACTGATACATTGCCTTGCATTGCAATGAGCATTTGCTTAGCCAAAGCCAGGCTGAGCCCTGTTCCACCGAAATGTCTATTTGCGGTATTGTCTATTTGGAAAAATGGTTCAAAGATAGCTTGATAATACTCATTTACAAAGCCTATACCTGTATCTTTGACAACAAAATCAAAGACATAACTATCTTTCTTATGCTCGACAGCTTGCTTGAGGCTGAGAGTGACGCTACCTGATTCAGTGAACTTTATGGCATTATCAATAAAATACAGCAATACTTGTTTAAAGGTATTTGGATCTCCTTGTACCAGGTCGGGGGAGGTATAATTCCATGCCATAAAAATATCTAAACCCTTATCAAAAGCTTTATATGCAATAGACTTGACTGCGCTGACGAGGACTTCATAGAGCGAAAATTCATTGAGAGTGAAGTTTTTATCAACATCTACGACTTTTGAGTATTCAAAAATCTGATCGACGATCCCTACAAGTTTATCTGTTGACTGCATAATAATGTCTGTAAATTCGCTTTGTTCTTCGCGCAAATCTGTTGTTTGCAGAAGTTGAACCATTCCCAGTATGCCATTTATTGGTGTGCGTATTTCATGACTCATTGTTGCCAAAAAACGGGTTTTGGCATTGTTTGCCTGCTTGGCAAGCTCTGCCGAAATTTGCTCATTTTTTATTGATTCTTCAAGCTTCATATATGCTTTTGTTAGCTCAGCCTGTGACTTGATCATCTCCATCTCTGCAAGCTTTTCAGCAGTAACATCTACCATTGAAAAAATGACTTTTTGATATAATTCCTCATAGCCAGGCACGACGCTTCCTCGAATTTTGATATACATTTTATCACTTTTATTCTTATTATGACGAACCCCAATTACCTCGAATGCTGTTTTATTATTATAAATGGCATTCAATATTGCCACAAAAATATTGATGTCTAATGCCTGCTTATAATCAGTTATCATCTCTTTAAACTCTTCCTGGCTCTCAGCACCGTAGCTAACAAGCGTTTTGAGATTTACATCATGTACTTTCATCAGTGACATACAACTTGCGATCTCTTCAGGGGTCTCAAGGAGAAAGTCATTTATATTATCTTGAATCATTGGTCTTAATGAATTTAAATAGACTACAACAAGCGAGAGATCACACTCCCAAAGGCTTACAGGTGCAGATTCAAAAAAAGTCAAATATTAATTCTTACTTTTCATCAACTCGTTTTCAGCCGTTTTTCTTTTATCAATATCGCGTGTAAACCCAAATAAGCCAAGAAACTCAGAGTCTCTATAGATAGGATGAAAAGTTATCTCAGCCCAAAAGCGTGTTTTATCTTTTCTTTTAAGTTCCATATCGAGTTTTGATATATCATCAAAGCCCTTTCCACTACTCTTTTGCAGAACATCTTGCAAGTGAAGAATTAATTGATAAGAGGTGATGCTAACTAAATGCTTAATACCGTATTTCTTAAAATATTTAAAGTCATAACCAAGCATTTTCTCAAAGCTCTCGCTAACATAGGAAAAACTAAAATTTTTATCTAATATCCAAATTGCATTATCACTAAGTACGCTCATGAATTCAAATAATTGAACAGAAAACTTGTTTTTTAGTTCAAATGTTTCTGGGTTGATAACGAGTTTAAAGATGTTTTGTAAAAATTCTTCGTGATTATAATTGTACAAAATAGCCTCTTTTTGCTTAGTTCATTTGGTCGCTAACAAAACAGAGAAAATCTTTGACCTCTAATTTATAAACAGCTTCGGCGCCTAAATCTGACCAAGCTATTATTTCGCTCGATACCACTTTATTGGCGTAAAAGGCGCCTGCACCGCCGATTGCAATCAAGTATATTGCTTCATTCTTTTTTAAAGAGTCAATCACACCCTGTGAGCGCTCGCCTTTACCAATGACCATTTTGACCCCATTAGCAAGCAAGGTAGGTGTGTATGTATCCATTCTTGTTGAGGTTGTCGGTCCTGCAGCTCCAATAGGCAAGCCATCACGTGCTGGACTTGGACCACAGTAGTATATAATTTGATTCTCAAGATCAAAAGGCAAGGTTTGATGGTTTTCTAAAGCATTGATCATCCTCTTGTGTGCAGCATCTCGAGCTGTATAGATAGTCCCTGAAAGCAATACTTTATCCCCTGCTTTTAGTTTTTGTAATTCTTCTTGTTTTATTGGAGTATTTATGCGATATGTCTTCATATTTTTACCATTTACAGATTTATTATTTTGTATCGATGTGCATGGCACTCAATATTGATAGCAACGGGTAAAGATGCGATATGACAGGGAAGCATACTAATAGACACCTTTAGGCATGTATTTTTGCCACCCAAGCCCATAGGACCTATACCTGTTTGATTAATCTCTTCTTTTAACTTATCTTCCAAAGAAGCAAGCACAGGGTCTTCATTTTTGCTCTCAATTTCTGTTAATAGACTCTTTTTTGCTAATAGTGCACATGTCTCAAAGTTGCCACCGATACCGATACCAACGACAATAGGCGGGCATGGATTCCCTCCGATTTTCTTTATATGAGAGAGAACAAAATCAATTAAGCCTTGCTCACCATCAGCTGGCTTTAGCATGACCAAGGTGCTCATGTTTTCAGAACCACCGCCTTTTGGCATCACAGATATCTTTAAATCACTACCAGGTTTGATATCATAATGGATAATTGCTGGCGTATTATCTTTGGTATTAATTCTGTCAAAAAGAGGAGAAGCTACGAGAGATTTACGTAAGAAAGCTGATTGATAAGCTTCCCTGACTGCTTCGTTCAATGCTTCTGTTAAACTACCATTAATAAAGTGTATATCTTGACCAATGTCGCAAAAGATAACTGCTACGCCCGTATCTTGACAAAGAGGGAAAGTTCCTTGCTCGGCTATCTGATAGTTTTCGATCAGCGCTGCAAGTACTTCTTTACCATGTGGACTTGTTTCTCTTTGTAGGGCATTTACAAGAGCCTCTCTGACATCTTTATTGAGATTATAATTAGCATCGATAAAAGCATCTTTTACGAGTTGTTTAACAAAGTTTACATCAATTTCTTTCATCATGCCTTCTTAAAAAATAGATTCTTTGGTTAGTGTGGTAAATAATTCCAAAGCTTTAAAACCAACATATGAGTTGCCATTTTTGTTCAATTCAGGCGACCAGACGGTTATAGCTAATTTACCTGGAACAATTGCCACAATACCTCCGCCAATACCGCTTTTACCAGGTAAGCCAACTCGCCATGCAAAGTTGCCTGCCTCATTGTAAAGTCCACAGACCATCATTAGAGAATTTATCTTTTTGTTTGGTCTAAACCCCAAGATTTGCTCATTATCAATACTATGTCCATTATTCGCTAAAAACAGGCAAGCACGACACAAATCAATGCAAGACATCTCGATACTACACTGATGAAAATACGTATCTAAAACTGTCTTAATTGGGTTAGTGAGATTATCGCTACTCTTGAGAAAGTTTGCCACAGCAGCATTACGATAGCCAAATTCAGCCTCAGCTTTGGCGACCTCTTCATTGATATAAATATTAGGGTTTTGAGCAAGCTTTTGTATATAATGCAACAGGCTAATTTTCGGCTTTTTATGCAGTTCGCAGAGCATATCAGTAATAACCAAAGCGCCTGCATTTATAAATGGATTACGTGGTATACCATTATCTTTTTCAAGCTCAATAATGGAATTGAATTGATTGCTTGATGGCTCTCTTCCTACTCTTTTCCAAACTTTATCCCTGAGTTGATGAAAAACATTAGTTAAGGCAAAAACTTTTGAAATACTCTGAATGGAAAAAGGCTCGTCTGCATCGCCAATCTTGTATTCTTCGCCTGTCACTGTTCTGATTGCAATGCCATATTTTTTCGCATCGATGCCTGCCAGCGGCGGGATATAACTTGAAACTTTACCTTTACCAAAGCAGTTTTGCGTGTCTTGATAGATCTTTTCTATTATTTTATAATAATCCATTAATCAAATCTCCCTACTTTAAAGAATTCTTGGACTGTCTCGTGTGGACAGAGTTTTGCTTCTGCAAGTGTGCCATGAAAGACTAATTTGCCTTGATGTAAAAAAATAATTCTATCTGCTATGCGATGAATACTGGCGAGCTCATGTGTTACGACGACAATAGAAATCTTTAGAAGCTTTTTCAAATCTAAAATAAGCTCATCAAGTTGAGCTGATGTAATCGGGTCTAAGCCTGCAGAAGGCTCATCAAAAAAGAGTATTTCAGGGTCTAATGCAATAGCACGAGCTAAAGCTGCTCTTTTTTTCATACCTCCAGAAAGCTCGGAGGGTAGCAAATATAAAGCGTGAGACAGATTGACTAAAGCGAGCTTTTTTCTCACCATTCGCTGCACAATTTCCCCTGGAAGCTTAGTGTGCTGCTCCAGCGGTATACATAGGTTTTCATGGATATCAATGGAGTTTAAAAGCGCCCCGTTTTGAAAGAGCATGCCCACTCTTTTGAGTATTTTGGCAAACTGCTCTTCATCCATATCGGTCACTTCTTCTCCAAATATTTTCACAGAGCCTGAATGAGGTTGAGTTAAGCGGATGATATTCTTTAAAAAAGTAGTCTTGCCACCACCACTTGAACCCAAGATAACAGTGACTTCGCCTTGATAAAAATCCAAAGAGATATCATCTAAAATAGTACGTTCACCATATTTAGCGACGAGATTTCGTACTTCGATTATTGGTTGATTCATTTTATAGTCCTCAAATCATATACAGCAAGCTAAAGGCTGCATCCATAACGATAACAGAGAAAATGGAGATAACGACTGCGGTAGTAGTAGCTTTACCGACACCCTCTGCGCCACCAGTAACTTGAAAACCGTAATGACTACCCACAATCACGATCTGCCAGGCAAATACAGTGCTTTTTGCCATTGAAATAACTATATCTTTTAGTGCTGTCACTTGTAAGCAAGAATTTAGAAAAGAAACTAAACTCAAGTCCAAGTAATAAACACCTACCAGCAAGCCACCAAACACACCTACCATAATCGAAAACAGCACTAATAAAGGCATACAGATAGTAACTGCATGGAACTTTGGCACAACTACATACCGTATGGGATTTAATGCCATCATTTTTAGGGCATCAATTTCTTCAGTCACCTTCATGGTAGCGATTTCTGAGGCTATCGCTGAGCCGCTTCTACCTGCAACAATTATAGCAGTTACCAGTGGGCCAAGCTCACGCACCATACTAATAGCGATGAGGTTTGCGAGAAAGATATTTGCACCAAACTGTTTTAGTTGTGAAGCTGACTGCAATGATATAATAAAGCCAATAATAAAAGATAATAAAGCAACAATAGGTAGGGCATCCACACCAATCAGCACTCCCTGCTGTGTGAAACTACCCTTGCGTTGACCTTTTCTATTCCAAAGACCAATCACAGACCAATATACGATATCTGTCGTCAAAACGAGCATTTCAAAAATTTCATTAAAGAATTTTACAATCTTATCGCCCACTGCTTCAAACATATAAATTTTACGTGGCTTACTACTCTCAGGTAGAGATCTTGATTCAAAGACAGAGACTGTATCCTTGATCATTTGGGACATACCAGTGAGCGGCAAATCCTTACCACTTGCTATGATCAATTCATCAAGCAAAGCCACTCCAGCGCTGTCTATTTGCTCAAGTCCTTCAAGGGAGATTTTATCTATTTCAGAGAGGTTCTTTTCTTTTGAAATATTCTCATAAATCTCTGGAATAGTATCTTTATTAAGACTACCTATGAGGAAAAGGGCTTTGTCTTCAATTTTATATTCTAACATAAGCCTATCTGGAGATAATCGTAGTAAATCTGATAAACGTTGTTCCATCGACTACCACATAATCTTTTACATCTTTATTGTAGCTCATATTCATGCGATATTCAAGTGAAATATTCTTGTAGAGGGGTAGATTCAATGAGTTCTCCCAATCCATATTTACCGACGAATTATTATCAATTGGCTTGAGCAAGTCAAAGTTGGTTGTCCAATTCAATCGCGAGTTTGTATGAGGCAGAGGTATTGGGATATTACCGTAAAGAGACGATTCAAAGCCCATTTGTCTGGTAGATTTTAGTTCTTTAAAAGTATATCTATCACCGACTTGATTATCAAGAATATAGTATTCATGATTTTGATCATGCCTTAACCCAAAACCAACTCTAAAGCTAAGGTTATTGTTCAAACGGAAGTTCAACCCAGTTCCTGTTTTGCTGACGAGAGGGAAGAAGGATGACTTAACTTTCAGCTTTTTTGTATTGTCATAATCAGTAGAAATGCCATCGATATTAATCTTTGTAAAATTTCTCTCCTCTTTATCGACAATATATTCAGGCAAAATGTGAGTATTTATATCTTGTCGAGCATACACACCAAAAAACTTAAAAATCGTATAGACATAAGTGTTTTTCAAGTCAATTTTATCCATCGAGAAGTTCATATCGATCCCAGAGGACTTTGTTACTCCTTCTTCAACGAGCATTTTCAATGAGAAATAATGTGGGTCTGAATCATAGACCATTTTGTAGTCACCTTGCACATTAAAGAAGGAAGAAAAATCATATTTATTTTCTTCAACGTCGTTTTTAAAGCTCAGGTTTGCGTTAAAATGAAGCAGTAAATTATTCTTTAAATTACTCTTAGCAAATAGCTCATCTTGCAAGATTTTTCCAGCACCTAAGAGCTTTTTAGATTCATTATCTACTACCACTGTCATTTGTTCAAGCTCACCTCGTTTGACTTCAATAGTTGCAAAATCTGTGTATGTACTAAATGGATAATTATTTAAAACAACTTTATAAAAACCACAGGGCAAGACCCATGCTTCAACTCTCTGTCCCAAACCCTCTTTCACACCAACGCCAGTACCAAAAGACTCTGTCGTTTCCAGGTTAAAGAGTTCATAACGTACATCCATCTCATCTCGATTTTGGTCAACAATATTAATTGTGAGCCAGCCCCATTCAGGTTTGACGACAGTTTTATAGCGAGGGAAAACCTCTATTTCTTTTTCAATCTTTTCACCAGACCCTATTCTCAGAAGGTATTTACCAGGATCTAATAAGACATCATTACCCATTTGTGCATTTTGTACAAACTTGCCATTAGAATCATAAATTGTATAAGATGGTTCATAATCTGGATCTGTTTTGATTGGGACAAAGAGGCTACCAGAGCTGCTAAAATCGAAATCAGTAGAATCTATTTCTTCATAATTATCGGTTTCAATACTCAGACTATCAGCAGTGACAAATTCTATTCCAGTGCCATTGCCATTTTGTTTATTATTTAGATACTTAACGGTCTTTTGGATAAAGGTATCAGTCTCATCCATCACCATATCGTTAATTGTTTGCACAAATAATTCGATTCTATCGTCATAAAGCTCAACATTTTTATCAGCAAAATGCCTTAAGACAAACTGATTATCTTTCGTATTACGTAAATACAATTCAAAATTCAAATGAGCTGCCCATCTTGTATTATAATCAATAAATTCAAGCGTATTTACCTTGATAACAACTTCATAGTCTGCCTTTTGTTGAAAGTCTGTGAATACCTGTTTAAAGACATTATACCGTGTCAAGCGTGTCAAGATGAGAGTTGAAATATTTGGACTCACTCTATCAGCCCAAAGGTTATTTGTATCGTATTCAATCATATTATCAGAGCTTTTGATCACGATTTGTTTTTTATCATAAATCCGAGGTATTTCAGCATCTAAGACTCTAACAGAGTAATCTAAAGGCTTCTTTTGTATCAAATCTTTATTCTCTTTTACAGGCTTGTACTCGAGAATATAGTATTTTTTGGTTTGAACAACAGCATTTGAACATGCAGTAAGTAATAGTATTGTCAATAATAATACAATTACAGATATTCGTAATCTCATCCTAATTACCTCTTTTTATGGGTTTTGTCTACGTGAACCGAAGTTGATAAGCATACTTGGATCATCAGATATTTGTCTTGAGAATTCATTAAGGTTTTCAATTGTTTCTCTCAAATTCTCAATTGTGGCATTAATATCAGGTGAATTTTTCTGCACTAATGCATCAATTCTATTCATCAAAATATTAGCTTTATTTACTGTCTCATTGAGCTTTTTACCTGTTTCTAAAATCTCATTTTCCAATTTCTTTGTGTCAATATCAGAGAGTTTATTTGTCGCAACTTCCAGATTATCAACAATCTTATTGACTTTACCACTTTGTGTGATGGTATTGATATCTTCTAAGATTTGATTTGCCTTGAGCAAAGTTCGTGAAAGCTCATAGGTGAGAGTTTCAACATTGTTGAGTGAGTTATTGATCGGTGTTTTTATATCTTGAGAAATAGTTTTTAAATTAGCTAAAGTCTGTTCAAGATTAGTCTGATTTTCTTTATTAGTAATCTCGATAATATTTGTCAAAACCGCATCCACTTTATTTGCAATAACCTCAGCTTTGTCGCTAATATTATCAAACAATGACTTTCCTGGTTTGATAAATGACCCTACAGGAATATTTTTTGCATCATTAGTTCCCCCCGTAAGCTCTATTTGCTTTAAGCCTGTAATGCCGACAGCTATCAAAGTAGCCTCTGTATTTTCTTTAATTGGCGTGCCTTGTATAACAGTCAAATCAACAATCACACTGGTAACATCTTTTTTGTCGATTTGTATGTTTTCAATTCTACCTATTTTGATTCCATTATACATTACATGTCCGCCAACTTGTAATCCACTGACAGATGTATTGTCATAGCGAATATAGTATTTATCACGCTTTTCCATCATTTTACTGCCTGCAATTAGTATTACTAATACTAGTAAACAAAACAGCCCTGCCAGCAAGAAGACCCCTAAACGAATTTTTTGCGCTTTACTTACCATAAAACCTCTCTTTTAAACTGAATAATAGCTGAGTTTTGTAGCTTAGCATCATAACATTTATCATTGTTATACAAAATACGCTCTTAAACAAAACTTGTCAAGTAGTATTTGCTTTCACTTGCCAGTAATTTGCAACTGCTTTTGCAATAATATATTCTTCGTCGTCTATATCACAGATATAAGCGGAACATTCAATGATCTTTTTTCTTTGATTATTTATTTCACCGAAAACCTTATATCTCTTATTCACCCTTGCAGGCTTGAGATATCTCACCGTCATTTCTGTAGTCACGGCTTCCTGATTGCCACCCAATATCGCCTTTGCCATCACCTCGTCGAGTAGGGTTGCTATGATCCCACCATGTATTATTTCAGGGTACCCTTCATAGTTTTTATGTGTATCCCAAATGCAATAAGCTGTATTGTTGGCATAGACAAATTCAAGTTTCAAACCAACTGGATTATCTTTTCCACAAACAAAGCAATTCTTATATTCAAGCTCTGACATTTTTTAATCTCCCTCTTCTTGAAAATCAAGCGATTCGACATCCTCTGTATCATCTTCATCATCGTCTACTTGATCAATATCAACACTTTCTGCACTATGCACAAAACAATAATCTGGCGGGTAATTTGTATTGTATGGCAAAAGCTCTTTTAGTGTGCATTCTTCTGTAGCTAACATGCCAGTTTCTAAACAAAACTCTGCAAATTCAATCTCCTCAGGTTGAGTGAAAGCCCTTCTCATACCAGGGTATTTATTCTTTTCCAATTCTCTGTACATAATGCCAAACATGGGTGCACACGCTGTTCCCCCATAGCCAAATCTTGGGTCAAGTTTTTTCGAAGCAGCATCATTGCCTACCCAAATTGCAGTTGATAATTCTGTATTATAGCCTACAAACCACGCATCAGTAGAGTTGGTGGTGGTACCTGTTTTGCCTGCGGCTACGCCTTTATATTGTCTTCTGACATTATATCCTGTGCCATTATTTACTGCTTTTGTAAGGGCAAAATTCATCAAATAGGCAGTTTCTTCATCAAGCACCTGCTCTTTCGTTGATGAGCCACGATAGTAAACCTTGCCATTTTTATCTTTTATAGAGACAATCGACCAGGTGGAAGATAAATAACCGCCTGAGGCAAAGACAGCAAATGCTCTTGCCATCTCCAGAGGCGAGACTTCGCTGGTGCCCAAAGCAATAGAGTAAAAAGGTGATAAATTGGATTCGATACCACATGTTTTGGCAAATGAGATCACTGAGTCTGGCGAAGCAAGCTCAATCACACCATAAGCAGTGGCAAGATTTAATGATTTACTGAGTGCTTGAAACATAGGCGCAGCCGCTGATGAAGAGTTATCATCATTTCTCACATCCCACTCAATATCTTCTTCAACCCATGTATTTAACGGCATATTATTCATCGACGTTGCCAAGTTAAATCCATCTCTCAATAAACATCCATATAGCATAGGTTTAAATGCCGAGCCAGGCTGTCTTCTAATCTGAGTTGATCTATTTAAACCTCGATGAGGCGCTTGAGGATTACCTCCTATCATTGCCCTTATAGCGCCATTTTTTACATCGACAGAAATCAGTCCGAGCTGTGAATTTTGCATACTCGCAGGGAATTCTTTCCAATAAGTCCTCATGGCAGTGCCAGCTGCTCTTTGAGCTCTTGAGTCAAGCGTGGTTTCTACTATAAATATATCTGAGCTGAGGTTTTTGCCATAGCCTTTTAGTATTTGATTTGCTTGTAGTCTAATATATTCCAAGAAAAAGCCATTTGTCTTTTCTCTCAATAAGAGATTAAGTCCCTCTTTTTTTGCCTGATCAAACTGTGTTTTGGTAATATGCTTTTCATCATACATATTTGACAAGACAATATTTCGGCGCGCAATGGCTTTATCAGGGTGATTTACTGGATTATATGCATTAGGGGCATTTAATATACCGATCAATAAAGCGCTTTCTGCAATGGATAATTTATCTGGTGTTTTAGAATAATACTCATCAGCTGCAGCCCATATTCCATAAACAGAATTGCCAAAGTAAACAGTGTTTAAGTACATTAATAAGATCTGATTTTTTGAATACTTTGCCTCAATTTCACGTGCGATCTTCATTTCTGCCATCTTACGCGATATAGTTCTATCTTGTGTCAAAAATAAATTACGCGCTAATTGCATGGTAATGGTGCTACCCCCCTGAACATTACCTGTAATTGTCTTTGCCACAGCTCTGCCCAAGCCTTTATAGGAGACTCCATCGTGAGAATAAAAGCTTTTATCCTCAGTGTCGATTAAAGCATTAATGACGTTTTTTGAAATCTGATTTATATTTGTAATCTCAATCCTTGCTGTTTCTCCATAATAGCCAACCACCGTTTTGTCAGCGGTAATAGCATATGAACAGTACTCTATTTTTGGGTTTTCTATTTTTGCAAATATCGGTGAAAACATTAAAACAATTATGATTAATACTAAAGATTTTTGCATAAAATACTCCTTTATCATAAAAATACATTTATAATTTTAACTAAAAAACGTCAAGTAATTCTTAATAAAATAGAAAACAAGAAAATGAGGTTGTTGCATAGTTATCAAATTGCTTATAAAAGAATGAAGCAGAATTATGAATTTAAACATCACCCTCTATATATATAGGGCTTACAAAATGGGATTTTTCGAAAACTATTTTCACCTAAATCAGCAGATGCCTACTACGAGCGGGTTTAGAGATGATTTTTTTTGTACGAACAATTATCATTAGCTGATCCAAATCAATTACCTTTCATCTCTCAGTTCTCATATTTCAATATTCTTCGAGTCTGAAAACCAAGTTTGTACATTAATCAACCCCTCTA
>Ga0116182_1000749_pt1 | contig 34787 bp, 24 predicted proteins | sample AD_UKC077_MetaG_FD_89805 | JGI IMG/M metagenome (GOLD analysis project Ga0116182, IMG submission 89805) | Active sludge microbial communities of municipal wastewater-treating anaerobic digesters from USA - AD_UKC077_MetaG | ecosystem: Engineered > Bioreactor > Anaerobic > Digestate | place: USA...
AAATATAATGGATATATATTGATTTATTATGCAAATATAATGGATAATATTGATTTATTATGCAAATAGGGCTTGTATTTTTTCTGGTGTGATAGGAGTTTGCACAATTCCTTTTTCTGTGACAATGCCAGTAATGTATTGATGCGGTGTTACGTCAAAGGCTGGAGAGTACGCATTTGTTTTCAAAGGTGCGATTTGTATCCCATATGGTTTTGTGATTTCATCAGAATGGCGTTCTTCGATTTCAATAGATTGTCCATTAGGAATAGTTATGTCAAATGTTGATAAGGGAGCTACAATGTAAAACGGAATATGATGTACCCAAGCTGAAATCGCTATACCATATGTTCCAATTTTGTTGGCTGTGTCACCGTTGGTAGCGATTCTATCAGCACCTACGAAAATAGCATCAATTTTGCCTTGTTGCATGAGGAATGCTGCTGTGTTGTCGCATATAAGAGTGTATGGAATTTTCATTTGTTGCAATTCCCAAGATGTGAGTCGTGCACCTTGCCATAAAGGGCGTGTTTCATTTGCATATACATGAATGTCTTTGTTTTGTGCTTTTGCAGTAAAAAAAGTAGCTAAGGCTGTTCCAAAGCCTGAAGTAGCAAGTCCACCAGCATTACAATGAGTCATTAAGTTTGCTTTATTAGGAATGAGGCTAGCACCGTATTCACCAAGTTTTTTGCAAACTTCTATGTCTTCTTGGTGGATTTTGCAAGCTTCTTGAAATAATATTTGTTTGATTGTTTCTATTGTTTCTTGTTCATGTTCTTTGGCAGTTCGTTTCATTCTGTCCAATGCCCAAAATAAGTTGACGGCTGTGGGACGAGAACTTGCTAAGTAGTCTGTTACTTTTTCAATGTTTTTTTGTAGATTTTCTGTTATATTTTGAATTCCAAGAATAACTCCATATGCCGCTGCAATTCCAATAGCTGGTGCACCTCGCACTTGTAAACGTTTGATAGCTTCCCAAGTTGCTTCGATGTTGTGTAAATCAATATATTTTTGTTGTTGTGGCAGGAGTGTTTGATCTAAGATGACTAAATGACCTTCTTTCCAATTCCCTTTCCAATACATGGGCTTTATTTCCATTGTTTTTTCCTAAAAAAAGTTGCATTGTGCTAGATGTTTTTAAAATAATTATATTAATTTTTTAATGTTTTATAAAATATTTTATGCAATAATTATGTTCTCTATACAGTGTTTTATTATTTTTTACGTTATTATATCATGTTTTTTTATGGAAGAAAGGAATTTTATAATGGAATCTGTGGAAAATCTTGCTGATATGCAAGGTGATTTACGAGGTATTTTTTTTGATATTGATGATACATTTACTTTGCATGGTAAGATTTATGCTTGTGCATTTGAAAGTATTTGGACTGCATATAAGCAAGGTTTACGTGTTATTCCTATCACAGGGCGACCTGCTGGGTGGGCAGATCATATGGCTCGGATGTGGCCTATTACTTCGATTGTAGGAGAAAACGGGGCATTTTATTTTTATATGAATCAAGGAAAGATGTGTCGTAAATATATTCAATCTGAAGAAGAACGAAAACAATCATGGCTGTTGTTAGAACAGATTCGAGAACGAGTCTTACAAGAAGTACCAGGTGCAAAAGTTTCAGCAGACCAAGCATATCGTGAATCTGATTTAGCGATTGATTTTTGTGAAGATGTGCCTGCTCTGGGGAAAGAAGATGTAGATAAGATTGTTTCTATTTTTCAAGAATTTGGAGCACAAGCTAAGATTAGTTCTATTCATGTGAATGGTTGGTTTGGAGAATTTAATAAATTGTCGACTTGCTTGCAAATGGTTCATGAATTGTGGGGGGAAACAGAAGAAGAAGTGCGTAAACATTATGTGTTTTGCGGAGATTCTCCGAATGATGAACCAATGTTTTCGTTTTTTGATTATTCCGTAGGTGTAGCAAATGTTATGAATTATGTAGATAGAATGAAGTTTTTACCTAGATATATTACGAAATCACAAGGTAGTGAGGGATTTGCAGAAATGATGTCTATATTGTTATCGAATAGGAAGGAAGAAGAAAATGTTTCTTAATAATGTCTATCTTGTTATCGAATAGGAAGGAATAGGGAAGTTTTTCTTAAAGATGTTTGTCTATTGACCGAATTAATGAATAAGAAATTTTACTTAAAGATGTTTGTCTATTGATCTAATAGAAAGGAATAGGAAAGTAGTTTCCCCACAAATATTTGTGGGGAAACAGGAAATTATTGTACATCTTTTACTGCAAAGTCTTTTAAAGCTTCCATTGCACGTTGTACATTTACAACACGTAAGTAGCAATATGCGTTTGGACCTGTTGCACTACCATAAGCATATTCTAAGTTTATTTTTTCTTCTAAAAGTTTTGTGGCGATTTTGTTCAATGCACCTGGTGAATTGGAAAGAGGAAGTCGAATCATATCTGTATCAATGACTAAAACTCCCACTTCGCCTAAACGATGCATAGCCTCAATAGGTTTATCTACAACGAGTCTGATAACGGCATGATCAATGGAGTCCATCACAGAAACTGCTTCGATATTGATATTTTGGCTGAGTAAGTCTTGTGTTAAGCGACAAAGTGCACCAGGTTGATTTTCTAAGAAAATAGCAAGTTGTTTAACTATCTTCATGGTATGCCTTTCTATTATTTGGCGTAAATTTTTTAAAATTCTTCAAGAAAAATAGATTATATTTTTCCACGAAAATTTCAATGTGTCTACTAAATTTTTATGCAAGATTGGATTGTATTAAAAATGAATTGTATTTTTCTACGAAAATTTTAATGTGTCTACTAAATTTTTATGCAAGATTGGATTGTATTAAATTTTGTAAGTCTTTTACTATAGTCTTTGTTTCTTGTAGCTGTTTAAATGCATCGCTTTGTTTTGATTGTAATTCTTGGAGGTGTGTATGGGCAGCTACTTGTTTTGTTTTAACGTCTTCTAATGTTTTATGTGCATGAGTTTGATTTGTTTTGATAGCATCAAATTGTTGAAAAACTTCCGCTTGTTTGGCTTGCATTTGATTTAATGTTTTATGTGCTTCACTTTGTTGTTGCTTCATAGCGTCAATTTGTTGTCGTTCCTTTTCTTGAGTATTGAAAATAGAAGCAAGTTGATCGTGTGCGTTATTACCTTGATTTTTCATGGCTTCGAGTTGTTGGTGTGCCTTTTCTTGTTGTTGTCGAATATTTTCAATAGTTTGAACAAGTGTTTTGTGTTCGACCTTCATCTCGGCTAGTTCTTTATGTGCTACAGCTTGTTGTTCTTTCATGTCTGCCAATATTTTTCCATTGTTCTCTTGGGTTTTGTGAATAGCTTCCATTTTAGATGGAATGGGTTCTTGTCCTTGTTTTACAATTTCAAGTTGTTTAAATGCATTTTCTTGTTTTTGTTGGATAGCTTCTACTTTTTGGTGTGCTGTTTCTTGGCGTTTGAGAACATCAGATAAGATTTCATGTGCTTTTGCTTGTTTTTCTTGGCATTCTTGCAATTGTTTATGTGCTTCTTCTTGTTTTTCTTGCATAGTTTTTAATGCATCTTGGAGAGGATTTATAGTTTTTAATAAAGCGTCTCTTAGAGCATCAAATTGTCCTTGTAATTGTTGATTTTCGCTATCATTATCTTTTGATTGTGCCATTAATTTTTTAATGGACTTTTTTACACCTCTGATAGAACAGAGGGAGAAAAATGCAAATACTGCAGCAACTAATGCTGTAAGAAAAATTTCAGTACCTGGAATGGGAATTACGGGCATTTTTTTTCCTTTCTGATTATTCATAGAAGAATGGTATATCTATGTTTCATATAACTTATACGTATTTTGACTTTTTTTTAAAATCTTTTTATTCTATATTATCATAAAATCTTATAAAAATAAATGAAAGTTTTTTTATTTCAAAAAAAAAATAAAAAAAAATGTATTGACAAATTAATTTTTTATGATATAATGCATTTCAGTTAATTTAAGGGCGATTAGCTCAGTTGGTTTAGAGCGCTTGCCTTACAAGCAAGATGTCGGCGGTTCGAGTCCGTCATCGCCCACCAAAAAAAAATATGGAGTCGTAGCTCAATTGGTTAGAGTACTGGACTGTCGATCCAGTGGTTGCGGGTTCGAGTCCCGTCGGCTTCGCCATAGTGGAGTCGTAGCTCAATTGGTTAGAGTACTGGACTGTCGATCCAGTGGTTGCGGGTTCGAGTCCCGTCGGCTTCGCCAAAGCATTGCTAAAAATAACATTGTTTGAAAAAGCATTGTTATTTTTAGCAATGCTTTTTTTATTCCTATTATGTTTTTCTTTTTGTTTTGTTATGATATTGTTTTTTTTTTGATTTATAGTACAATAAACATAGAAGAAAAAATGAATATAAGGTAAAAAATCTTCCATAAAAATAGAATAAAATGTATTTTCTAAGAGAGGAAATCGGAAGATGTTGCATAAACAAGAAGCAATTATAATAAGAACAATAGATTATAGCGACAGCAGTCAAATTTTTACAATGATTACGCCAGAACGTGGTAAAATTGGAATGATTGCTAAAGGTTTGAAACGTCCTAAAAATCCATATCAAAGTGCGATGCAAACATTGAATTATATTAATGTTGTGTATTATCAAAAAAATGAGAATAAGTTAAGTATTTTTAAAGAATGTTCGATTTGCAATCCATTTTTAGGGATACGAAAAAATTTAGAAAGTATTTACGCAGCATTATATTGTACAGAATTGATTCGAGAGGTAAGCCAAGAAGAACAAACTGAAGAAAAAACGTTTAAATTGTTGAGATACTCTTTATTTAAATTGGCAGAACAAGTCTCGCCACGTAATATCACGCTGTATTTTACTTGGTATTTATTGAATATTGAAGGAGTTCTTCCACCTTTGTATTGTTGTGCAAAATGTAAACAATCTATTGATCTGACGGGCATGTATGTATTTTATTCGAATCGCAGTGCACTTTTTTGTAGCCGTTGTAATCCTATTTCGTTAGATGCACAAATAAAGATACATGGTTCTGCACTTGTGAAATTATATCAAATGTTGCAAGAAACACCTCAATATAACTTAAGTACTATTCAATATACGACGCAAGAATATCAAGAGTTGATTGCACTGTTTACTATCTATATTCAAAAAGAATTAGAAAAAAGAACAAACCTCTTTCGTTACTTACAGAAACTTACATATTAAAAAGAGGTAGCCTATGCAAAAAAATCTCATTATAAAAGATGGATATCTTGTCGTTACAGAGCAAACAGATACTCCCATTCGAGTGTATCTAGCACCTGATGAAGAAGAGAAAAATTATATTATCAGCAATTATAATATTGATAGCCATACATTACAATGTGCTTTGGATCCAGATGAAGTTTCTCACATTGAATTTGATGAAGGAAATATTTATCTTATTTGGAAATGTCCTCAAAATTGTTTTAGTTTAGAAGAGCATTATTTTAATGTTTCCTCTGTTGGAATTTTTCTTTTCCCAGATAAGTTGATTTTGATTCTTTCTGAAAATATTCCTCTTTTTAATCGTAATCATTATTTTAAGTCTAGTTCTCTTATAGATGTGATGCTTACGTTTTTATATCATACTATTCGACATTATCTAGATCATTTAAAAGCAATTAAGTTGATGTCAAGAGAAATTCAAGCAAAAGTAAATACTTCGATGGCAAATGAACATTTGATCCAAATGTTTAATTTAGTAGAGAGTCTTGTATATTATTTGAATGCAATTAGTTCAAATAATATGACGCTTCAAAAATTGCGAATTCATTTTGAAAAAATAAATTGTCCTGAAGAAAGAATTGAGTTTTTAGATGATATTATGATTGAAAATAAGCAATGTTATAAACAAGCTGAAATTTATTCGCAAGTTATGGGTGGCTTGATGGATTCACGGGCAAGTATTGTGAATAATAATATGAATGTTTTGATGAAAAAGTTGACAATCATTAATATTATTTTTCTTCCTTTGAATTTGATTGCTGGTATTGGCGGAATGTCAGAATATAGTATGATGACGCAAGGGATTGATTGGAAAATTTCCTATGCTCTTGTTTGTATTGCTATGATTATGATTGGTTGGGCAACCGCTCATTGGTTGAATTCTATAAGTTCTAGTCAAAAGAAATAAAACATGCTTTGAAAAAATATGTAAAAAAAACAGGAAGTGTAAAAACTTCCTGTTTTTTTTACATATTTTTATTTTAATGAAACACATAACAAGGAGGAAAGCCTCCATAATTTTAGAAGAGACCTCGGAAACAAATATATGAAAGAGAATAAGGTCTCATAGTTTTCTTGGTTTGCAATTATTTTTTATATATCTTCTTGGTTTACATTTTGTTTTGTATCTAGTTTTGTAACTTTAAGTCGATCAATGCGACGAGGACTTACTTCAAGAACTGTAAATTCTATGTTTTCCCAATAGAATGTTTCTGCTTTTTTAGGAATGTGACCAATAAAAGAAAAGAGAAAACCACCAATAGTTTCATATCCTTCATCAGAAGGAATTTCAACGTCTAGTATTTCATTGAGTTCATCGACATGAAAGCGAGCATCAACTTCGACAATATTTTCTTGGATAAATCGAAAAGGTGTGTAACTTTCACCATCATATTCATCTTGAATTTCGCCAACAATTTCTTCAATGATGTCTTCAATGGTAACGATTCCTGCTGTTCCACCGTATTCATCCACTACAACAGCCATGTGAATTTTTTGTTTTTGAAATTCCATGAGAAGACTTCCAATTCGTTTTGTTTCTGGTACAAAGTAGGGATGGCGAATGAGTTTCTCTAATTTTAAATCATTTCGTGTGTCTTGTTCCCAATATTGCAGTAAGTCTTTGATGTATAAGATGCCAATAATGTCGTCTTTGTTTTCTTTATAAATTGGGATTCTTGAATGCCCTTCGTTTACAATTTGTCCAATCAGTGTTTCGATGGGGGAATCAAGAGCAAGACAAAATATATCTGTTCTAGGAGTCATAACTTCTTGGACTTCGCTGTCTTTGAGTTCGATAATCGCTTCAATCATTTCTTTTTCTGTTTCTTGTAGTACTCCTTCTTTTTGTCCTTCTTGGACTACGCTAAGTATTTCTTTTTCAATTGCTTCTGCTGAAGCAACGATGGGAGCGGGTTGAAAGAATTTTTCTAAAGGGCTGATGATTCGATAAATGGGTTCTGCTAGCCAACAAAGAAGCCAATATATTATATTAGTAAAGTTCCAAATTCCTAGAAGAATGCTTTCTGGTTTGATTTTTGCTAAGACTTCTGGAATTCCTTTGCATAAAAGAATAATGATAGAAAGAGCAATGCTTGCTGCAAAGAGTAAACTTTCTTGGGTAACATGTCCGTCTTTTGCAAAAAATAGAATAAGTGTGACTATTAATAGAAAGTTGGCAAAAGTGGAAACTATCGATAATGCCAACATAATTTTTTCTCTACGTTCCCAGTATTTTGTAAATCGGTCTCTTGCTCGTTTTGTTTCTAGCATTCCTTCAAATTTTGCTGGAGAAATATAGGCTAGTGCATATTTCCCCAATGAACAGATGATGGAAAAGAATATTGATATAGTAGCGGTTATAATAAGGCTACTTCCAGACGGTTCCAAGTTATTTCTCCTAATTATTTTGTTTGTATTTGATTATGTTGTTGATTCCGTCCTTTACTTCTTCATTGACGGCTTTTTGTGTTCGTTTGTCTTCAGCATCAATTTGCATATAATAATATAAACGTGTTTGATTAGGAGAAAGATTGATAAAGCCAATTTGCACTTTTAATAATTTGAATCTGTCTCCTACTAAAGAGCTTTTTGTTTCTGGTAAGAGTTGTTTGTCAATCCACCACATATCTGCTTGTAATTTACCTTGAAATTTTCGATCCATAGATATAACAGTCCATTGAGCTTGCGTTATTTTTTTATGATCTTCTTGGATTTGAAAAATTTCTCCAATCAACCAATGTTTGAATATGAGTCGATATATGGCACTTGTATTTGTTTCTTGTATTGTGTTTTTTTTGGAAAAATAGTCGCCATCTTCTAAATTTTTTGTATTGTTTTTGTAGCCATAGTAGTAATCTTCATAGTTGCCTTGAACATCTGCAATGGCATAGGCTGAATATGGGACTTGAGTTGATTGGGGGGCACGAAAAATTGTGATGTTGCTATCTTGACTAAAAATATATGATTGAATGAATAATAAGCATAAGATTATTGTTTGCATTTTTCTTGTTTTGTTTTTTTGTTAATGTTTTGAATTTTATTTTCCCATTGAATTTTCCATTGAATTACAGAATCTTTTCTTTGATTTTCAGATTCATAGTACTGGTAATTTGTTTCTATGTTTGTAAGTTTTTTGAGTACTTCTGCGACATTACGTCGTACATAGGCTTCAGAATCATGGAGTAATTCCCACATATAGGGTACGCTGTCTAAATAATTTAGTTTGCCTAATGTTTGGCATGTTTGAACTCGAATATAAGGGGATGTATCTTGTAAATATGGATAAAGATAATTGAGTGTGTTTGGTTCTTTAATGTATTCACAAGTTTTAATGGCTTCCATTTTTACGAATTCATTTTTATCATTGAGTAAATCAAATATATATTTTTTGTAATCTATAGCGTCGTTTTGTATTTTTTGCAAAAAGATAATTTTTAGATAAGCATTTTCATTATGTATAATTTTCCCCCAATATTCTGCCAATTTTTTGGGTTCTACCATTTCTAATGCTATTTCTGGTTCTATTATATCATTTGATATTATTTTTTCAAAATAAATTAAACGATCTTGTTGAAAACTGTCTTTATCTGGAGGTGTTAAGTCTGCATCTACCTTTTCTTCCATTCTTTTGCTAATTTCGATTAAGTAAATAGGGAAAAAAGCAATAAGAATGCTACGATCGCTTAAATGGCCATGTAAGAGTTTTTGTTCCCAAAAATGTGGAGTAAGAATTTCTTGATGAGAAAATGTGTTTTTTTCAATTTTTTGGGATATTAGATATCCCATATTTTTATTTAAGCAACCTGTTAAAAATATAGTAAATAGAATGAATGTCCTAAAGAAAAAACGATTCATTTTTTTTCTCTAAAATAATGTTTCATCAATTAAATATTGTTTATTGATGAATTATTCATGCAATTGGAAGGATTTTATAGTATTTTTAATAAAGTCAGGATTTTCTTTTTCAATTTTTTCTGTAAATGAAAAAATAATACCATACGCTGTTGTGGAACTTTTGAGAACAATTAAACATAGCTTATTTCCAGATTTAGATTCATTTTTCATATCAATCATTCTACCCTCATAGTCTGATATAGTAATGTTAGATTCTTTTAGAATTTCGATTTCTGTATCAGAAAGAGCACAATGACGGAACATTTCTAGAATGATATCTAGGGAGAGGTCAGACATATTTTTTAATGGGAAGGCAATGACACTTAAACTAATGCTTTGATCTTGGTATTTTTTAGAATCACATGCAAATAATACTGTTCCACCAATATTTGTATAGTCCCAAGTCGTAGGTAAATTGATATTAAAAAGATTGCTCTTTATTAATTGTACTGATTTTGTAATATTTAAGTTATCGTAGGATTCCCATTTTTTTTGTGTAAATTGTACGGAATTTAATATTGTTTTCCCATATTTTTCAAAAACTGTTTTTGGCCCCATTAATGTAAAGATATATAAAAGATCGTCTTTTTGTCCTAAAACCCACCAAGCTTTTTTAGTTTTATTTTCTTCTTGAAATTTATTTAAAGATAGAAATATACCTTCAATTCCACCAAATTCAATTTCTTCTTCTATATCTTGGTCTGATTTAGAATCATTTCTTTTAAGTAAAAGACTGATTGTTTCCACTTCTAAGAAGTCCAAGCCACCTAAAATAGAAATATTAAGTTCTGTTCCAGCGAATTCACCTTCTGAAACAGTAGCTGAAATAGAAAGTGAGGATGTATGAATTTCCCATCCAAATGGAACAATGACTTTAATTAAGTCATTGAAAACTTCGATATTTTCTTCTGCAATCATATTTATAGGAAATGTTTTTTGAGTGCCAGTGGGAAGATGTTTGATGTGGATATTATCTGTTTTGCTTGTCCAAGGAGATTGGTATTTGCCATTTATAAATGTTCCTTTGTCTGCAGTCAGTTGAAGATCTGTTTCCAAGGCAGGAATTTTTACTTCATCTTTGAATATCTGAATGGAGTAAGATACAGATTGACCTACTTTAGGTTGTGTTGGCGTAAATTGTGCTTCTATGGTATATATTGGATCTTTAGGTTTTATTGGTTCAGGAGCAGGACGGGATGGTTCTGGAGATGGGAGAGGTGTTGTACTTTGTTCCCATTGAGGTAATTCTTGTATGAGGGGAGAAGATGATATTGTTTCTGTTGTTGCAATAAAAGTTTCAGGTTGTTGTTTTGACTCTATAATTTCCAGTTGAATGTTTTGTGTGAGTTTTTTTCCTAGATAGTGAAATGTTAAGGTATCTTCACTAGCTTGCATGGGAGCATAGTAAATGCCATTTTCTATTTTCCCATGTAAACATTGCATGTCAATTTGAATATCTGTACTGTCTATTGGTTGATTTTGTTTTTCTAATAAAGTAGTTATTTGATATTGTTTGCCTGTTTGAAGTTTTATAGCGGAAGGATTTACATTTATGTTTTGTTGTTGACAATTGGTAAATAAGAATAAGATTATCAACATTCCAAGAAAAATTTGTAATTGTTTCATGGCTTCCTCTTTTATGTTTATCATCTTGTTTAAATCGAACCAATTTAATTTAAAGAGAAGTATGTTTAGAAATATTTTATCTATTTTTCATTCTTTTTATATATAAAAATCTAACAATTAGAAAATTTTCTAATTGTTAGGCATATATATATTATTTTTTTTGCAAATAAGATAATTATTTCTTTTTGGTCGTGGTAGTTTTCTTATTTTTTTTAGCAGTTTCTTTGACTTTCGCTACAGTTGTCTCGTTGACATCAGGCTCTAGTGTTTTTTCTGCTTCTGTTTTTTCTTCTTTTTTAGTAGTTTTCTTATTTTTTTTAGCAGTTTCTTTGACTTCCGCTATAGGTTCTTCCTTGATATCAAGCAGAGGAGTTTCTTCTGTTTTTAGAGTTGCTTCTTTCTCTTTTTTAGTAGTTTTTTTTGCTTTTTTAGTAGTTTTTTTAACTTCAGCTACAGGTTCTTCTTTAACATCAGGTACAGTTTCTTTTTGTTCTTGAATGATTGCTTCTTCTTTTTTAGTAGTTTTTTTTGCTTTTTTAGTAGTTTTTTTAACTTCAGCTACAGGCTCTTCTTTAACATCAGGTACAGTTTCTTTTTGTTCTTGAATGATTGCTTCTTCTTTTTTAGTAGTTTTTTTTGCTTTTTTAGTAGTTTTTTTAACTTCAGCTATAGGCTCTTCTTTGATATCAGGTACAGTTTCTTTTTGTTCTTGAATGATTGCTTCTTCTTTTTTAGTAGTTTTTTTTGCTTTTTTAGTAGTTTTTTTAACTTCAACTACAGGCTCTTCTTTGATATCAGGTACAGTTTCTTCTTGTTCTTGAATGATTGCTTCTTCTTTTTTAGTAGTTTTTTTTGCTTTTTTAGTAGTTTTTTTAACTTCAGCTACAGGTTCTTCTTTGACATCAAGTTTAGGAGCTTCTTGTTCTTGCATGATTGCTTGCTCTTTTTTAGTTGTTTTCTTAGTTTTTTTAGGTGCTTCTTTGACTTCAGCTACAGTTGCAGTTGCTTCTTTGGCTTCTGGTTCTGGCTCTACTGCAACTATGGCTGCATCCACAACTTCTTCTTGTTTTGTTGCTTTTTTTCGAGTGCATGTTCTTTTCGGTTTTTTTTCTTCCATCTCACTTACCTTTTTATTTTGAAGAGTTTTGTCTTCTTTCCCACTTTTCTTTTGCTGTTTGCCACTAGATGTGGAGGATGAAGATTGATGATATTGGCAATGTTCAGAAATACAACAAGAATTACATTTTTGGGCATTGCATTGGACTGTATGTAGTTTTAATAATCGAAATAATTTGTCAAAGTCACATAATTTTGTATTCAAAAAAAATTTCTGAATACTCTCAAAATCTTGCACATCTAATAATTTTTTTAATATATTGGCAACATCAGATTCCATATCAAAATAGAGGTCTTGATCGCATAATATTGGGTATTTACTAAAAAAATCATCACGAATGTTAGGAATTTGTTTCAAGTATTCTTTTAGTTCGCCGATTTCTTGTTCTCTAAAATTTTCAATAATTAATTTATTATAATGTGTGAAAATATAGGATAAGGTTTCTCGTATTTGTAAAAATTTTGTTTGTACATTATTAGTAATATGAGGTTCTAAGACTTGTCTAACCTCACGCAATTGACTGATACGAACTTCATTCCAATCCACAAATTCTTTTAAAAATAATAAATAAGATTTTTTTACTTTTTCAGGATCTTCGTCTTCTTCTATTAGATGAATAATGATTTGATCTAATAGTGGAATTGATTTCTCAGGAACGTTCACTAGAGAGTATTTTTTTTCTAATATAGAAAGAAGTTGTTCCATCATATTGTTCACCTTTTTTTCCTGAAAAATTTCACTTTTTTCATGTTTTAATGCAAAAAAAAATTTTATTATGTATATAAAAAATATGACCCGAGGTAAAAATCGGATCATATTTAACCCTACTCTATGCAAAGTAGGGCATTTTCAATAGCAATTAACCTTTTTTCTTCTTTTGATTTTTATTTTTCTTCTTATTTTTTAAATCAACTTTAGGTTCTGCTTTTACTTCTTTTTTATTTGGTTTGTCTTTTTTTATAGGTTCTTTATGGAGTTTGATTCCTGCTTTTTTGAGTAGATATGCTACTTTAGGAGTTGGCAACGCTCCTACAGAAAGCCAATGTTCTGTTCTTTGAATATCTACTTTTAATTGTTGATCAACATTTTGTTCTACAGGATTGTACCAGCCTAGGTTTTCTAAGCATCTTCCATCTCTAGGAGAACGAGAGTCATAAGCACCTATTCTATAAAATGGTCGATTGCATCTTCCAAGACGAGTCATTCTAATTCTGACTGCCATATAAATACTTCCTTAATTTCTAGTTACTAAAAATGGTCTAAAACGATTATCTTTTTCTTCTTGTGTGAATTTTTTTCTTGGGATTGAATACTCCACCCATACCAGGAATCATGCCCATCATAGAACTCATTTTTCCTAAATTTTGCATCATATTTCGCATTTCTCGAAATTGTCTTAGTAAAAAATTGACATCTTGAATGGTTGTACCGCTTCCTTTGCTAATGCGTGCACGTCTTCGTCCATCTATTCTTTCTGGATATTGGCGTTCTTCTGGAGTCATGGAATAGATGATGGCTTCGACTTTATTGATTTGTTTATCTTCAATAGGTAAGTTTTGTAGTTGAGTACCAAGACCGCCTGGTAGCATTCCTAGAAGTTCTTGAAAACTGCCCATTTTTTTTATGGTATGGAATTGTTCTAAAAAATCTTCTAGTGTAAATGAAGCTTCTAAGAATTTTTGTTCTAATTCTTGTGCTTTTTCTTCATTGATAAATTTTTCGGCTTTTTCTACTAAGCTAACTACGTCTCCCATCCCTAAAATTCGGGATGCCATGCGATCGGGATGAAATTCTTCTAATCGATCTGTTTTTTCGCCTGTGCCAACAAATTTAATGGGTTTGCCAGTGACTGCTTTTATAGAAAGTGCAGCACCACCTCGAGCATCTCCATCTAATTTTGTTAAGATAACTCCATCTATATCTAAGCGGTTATTAAACTCTTGTGCAGAGTGCACAGCATCTTGTCCAGTCATTGCATCACAGACAAGAAAAATGTTATCGGGTTTGGACAATTTTTGAATTTGATGGAGTTCTTCCATCAATACTTCATCGACGTGAAGTCGTCCTGCCGTATCTAGAATTGTTATGTCTCTTCCTGTTTTGATTGCATGGGCAACAGCGGATTCGCAAATTTTGGGAGGCGTTGCATTTGCTTGGGAAAATACTGGTATTTCAAGGCTTTCACCTAGTATTTTAAGTTGCTCAATGGCAGCTGGTCGTTGTGTATCTGCTGCTACTAATAGTGGTTTATGTCCATGTTTGTCTTGTAAATATCGAGCTAATTTAGCACAGGACGTTGTTTTCCCACTACCTTGTAAACCAATCATCATGATAACTGTAGTGTGACGATTTTTGGAAATGGTGATGGAATGTTCCACAGGTCCCATTAATTTTTCTAGTTCGTCAGAAACAATTTTTATAACTTGTTGTGCTGGAGATACACTCTTGAGTACTTCTTCACCTACAGCCTTTTCTTTGATATTTTCTATAAAGTTTTTAACAACATTATAATTAACATCAGCTTCTAAAAGTGCTGTCTTGATTTCTTGAAGTCCTTGTTGGATATTTTTTTCTGTCAATTGACCAGGTGAAAAGAGTCGTCGGGAAATACTTTGAAATTTATTGGATATTGATTCAAACATGAATAACCCACTATGATGATAAATTTTATATTCTAAGAAAAGCAACTTCTTTTTTTATTATTTTATTCTAAAACTAAAAAATAGCAAGAAAAATTTTTATTCTTTTTAAAATTATTACGAATTCTTACAAATAAGTTTAAATTTTTAATTTTTTTGCTATAATTTTGAGTAAAGTATAGATCTCATTTATAAAAAATGAAAAATGAAAAATATGAAAGGTGTTCATGTATGATACCTCAAATTTATATTCATGATTTGCAAGATACAGCAGTTCCTAAGCCATCCAAAGTATCTGTATTACAAATAAAAAAACGTCCGCAAGAAGAAGATTCTTATAATGTGATTAAAAATATGTTAGGTACAGCATTGTGGGAAGAGGAAGCAAATTGGGTTATTTTCCCTCAAAATTTAGGGAGTGAATTGTTAGATTCCACAATTGAACGTCTGTTGCTCCATATTGAACAAGATGTAATTATTGTTAGTAGTTCGTATACTCAGAATGGGAAAAATCAATCTCTTATATTTTTTAAACGTGGAAAAAAAATTCAAAAATTTTTACAAGAAGAATTTATTGAAAATCAGGTAAATATTTTTCATGTTTTTGTGAATACTGGTTTTGGTGATTTTTGTGTGTATTTAGGAAAAGAATTGCCAGACATTGATGTTTTTCATAGTGTTTCTACTATGATTGATTTTTTTATTGTCTCTGTAGCTAATAAATCGAATAAACCTTATATTGGCAAGTTGATAGAATATTGTTACGAAGCATATATTGCTGCTGTCTATGTCAATCAAGCCGCTATACTTGCTAAACAAAATGGGGAGACCGTTCATGTAGGGGGGAAGTCTGCATATTTTATACCATACCAAGATATAAGAAAGAGACGTGTAAAAAATTTAGATCGAACAGAAGAAAAGAGTTTGAAATTTTCATTGGACGTTTCTCTTTTAGAGCAAGGACGAAAAAACCAACAACCTTTGTATGATCATGCAAAGTTAGCAGTACCTCTGCCGTCTTGCAAAAAACGTTATGGAATTTCAAGAAATAAAGATGATTGGTTTGCTTTATGGAATCAAATGCAAGAAAGTTTTGTATATGGTGTATTTTTAGAAAAATGGAATGTACAAAAACAGGATGAAGGAAAATTTTTATTAACAAAATTAGAAGAAACATTCCCAGTTTCATTTTTGCCATTTCGTATAGGTCGTACATATAAAAATGAGATTTATTTACAACATGAATCTATTAGCAAAAATCATGCAGAAATTTATTGTCAAGATGATTCTTATTATTTAAAAGATTTAGATAGTCGTTGTGGAATTTTCTCTTTATCTCAAGAAAAAAAAATTGTATTAGATAAAAACGAAGATGTTGAATTAATGTCTGAAGATTTTTTTTGGCTAGCAAGAACACATACATTTTCTGTGAAATATAATGATAAAAAATTCGTTTTATTTCAATGGGAAAATAACCGCATCATTCATTCTGTAGTGATTACAAATTTTCCTTATTTATTAGGTCGTAGAAATAAGGATTTAAAATTATCTGATCCATCCTATAAATCTATTAGTGGGAAACATGCTGCTATTTTAGAGAAAAATGGAAAATATTTTTTACATGATTTAGATAGTCGTCATGGAACATTTGTAACACCTTCAAAAGAAATATATCAAATAAAATTTCGTTTAGAAAGTCCTTTAGAATTGTATGACCAAAAAGTATTTTGTTTATCTCAAAATATTTTTTTTCGTTTTATCGATAAAAAAATTGTAAATCATAGTCAACAAAAATTTCATTACCAGATTAATTAATCCCCTGAATACAGGCAATGGCTTTCCATATACCCACAATGTTTTTACGCACTAGATGGATTTCTTTTTTGTATTGCCTATTGATAGGATGCAATGTAATGATTGTATTCGTGATATTTTTTACTATTCGAAATGTGCTGTTGCAAGTTTTGTCGAGGTTTTTATAGATAATAAAAACAGGAATGCCTAAGAAAGGCTTTTTTATGGGCCTGAATAAGACAATAGAATCTTGTTGAAAGAGTGGATTTTCTTTATTGCACATACTATTGTCACAAATTTGTAAAGCAAAGTCAATTTTGATACCTGGAATACTAAATTGCACGACTTCTTTTGTAGTTTTTAATAAGTTTTCTAAATTTATAAATTGACTGGGAAATGGATTTCCTTTAAGAACAGGAAGATAACCTTTAGGAAAGTTATCTTCCTGTTTATGTATTAGAGAACTTACAATGATATTTTTCGATTTTTTATTGTTAGATGAAATAATAGTAGATGTTTTTAATTCTGCTTTGATGTCTTTAGGAATTTTATCAATATGGGCAAGTCTAAGTAAATCTCGGGCAGGAATATTTAAAACTTTGGCAATTTTTTTAATAAGATGATCAGATGGGGGAAGTCGTTTCCCATTTTCAATGTTAGAAAGATAGCCTTTGCAAGAATCAATTTGCTCAGCTAGTGTTTGTAATGTTATTTTTTTTTGCTTTCTATGGAATTGTAAAGTTTTTCCAAAAACAAAGTCCATGATTTTCCTTTAAAAATGCCTCTGATTTAAAATGCCTCTGATTTTCACAGAGGCTAGAATTATTTCTTTTACAGAGGCTAGAATTGTTTTTTTTCACAGAGACTATGATTCTTTTCTCTTTTTGGGAACTGTGACTTTTCGTATAGGATTATAGCAATCATACGTTTGATCAGCAATTTTGGGAGTTGATGCATTGATGAAAATTTTTTCTCCTTTATCAACACGATCTTCAGGTTTAGCACGACGAATACCGTCAACGGAATGTTGATTATGTAAGCCAACTTGTCCTGGAGCTTTTTTAATACTGTCCAAAGACTTGGTAGGTTCAAGGGAATTATTTTCTACTGTTTGGATTAATTCAGCAACTCTTTTTCCTTTGGCCATATTGTATGTTTTGTAAATAGATTCTTGAAAATTCCCTAATAGTTTTGAAACGAAACTTAAACCATTAGGGAATTATTGTTTCAAGGCATCATATTACGGGACGCCTTTCTCGCCCTATTTTTTTTCGGCTACAAATGTTTTGATTTTTTCAACAATAATGTCGCCAATTCTGAGTAGGTTTTCGTCGCTAGATGCACCAATATGAGGAGTGAGAACAACATTGGGAGCACTTGTCAATGGTGTGCTTTCTGGAGGATCACTTGCCCAAACATCATTGCCATAACCTGCAATTTTTCCACTCTTGAGTGCTTCTACAATATCTTCTTCTACAACACAAGCACCACGTGCTGTATTGATGAGATAGACACCATCTTTCATTTTTGCAATATTTTCTTTGCAAATCATGCCTATGGTAGAAGGAGTTTTTGGAACATGTAAACTAATATAATCAGATTGACTGAGAACTTCATCAAATGTTTTTTGTTCTACTACATCAGCATTGGCACCAGCAATTATATCATATGCAATGACTTTCATACCAAAAGCTTTAGCTCGAATCGCCAATTCACGACCAATACGACCACTTCCAATTAAGCCGAGTGTTTTTTGATATAATTCTGTACGTTTGCATTCTTTTTTAAGCCATTTTCCTTGAATCATGCCTTCATGACCTTTAATAATTTGATTGGGCATTGCAATCATGAGAGCAAATGCAAGTTCAGCAACTGCGATGCTAGATGCTTCGGGTGTATTTACTGCAATGATGTTTTTTTCTTTAGCATATTCTATATCAACGTTGTCCATTCCAACACCACCGCGGATGATCATTTTCAAGTTAGTGGCTTTATCTATCCATTCTTTTGTGCATTTTGTTTTGCTACGTACTAAAGCAATTTCTGCTTCTGGAAGTCTAGCAATATCATCAGTAACTTCGCCAAATTCTTTTAAGCGATTAGGTAAAGATTTATCAAAAGCATCACATATTAAAATAAGCATAAAAAACACCTTTCCAAAATACATGTTTCAGAATGATCTGAAACTACGATAGTAAAGCATCTATAAATCTTTCTACATCAAAAGATTCTAGATCCTTATATTGTTCACCTATTCCTATATATTTCACAGGAATGTCTACTTGTTGTTGGATGGCTATGACAACACCGCCTTTAGCAGTGCCATCCAGTTTTGCTAAAACAAGCCCTGTGACATTTACCGCTTCTTTAAATGTTTGTGCTTGCAAAATCGCATTTTGTCCTGTAGTAGCATCAAGAACTAGCAATACTTCATGGGGAGCACCTGGCAATTTTTTTCCTATAACGCGATAAATTTTTTCAAGCTCTTGCATTAAATTTTTCTGTGTGTGCAATCGTCCAGCTGTGTCTACAATTAAGATGTCTGCCTTTCTAGATAAAGCAGCATCTACAGCATCAAATGCAACTGCTGCTGGATCTGAACCAGATTGTTGGCGAATGATTTCTACTTTAATGCGATTGGCCCAAGTTTCTAGTTGTTCAATGGCAGCAGCACGAAATGTATCGGACGCTGCTAATATTACTTTTTTCCCTTGTTCAGAAAAATGATGAGCCAATTTTGCAATCGATGTTGTTTTTCCACAACCATTCACTCCAACTACTAATATAACAGTTAATCCTTCTTTTGCAAAATGAATTTCATTACTTTTTTGAGTTAGTAATTCTTTTAAAGCAGAGCGTAAAAAATTGATGATTTCATCTTTGTCTTTAATTTCTTTATTTTTATATGCTTCTTGTAATTTTTTTACTAATTGTTGTGTAGTGCTAACCCCTACATCAGCCATTATCAAAGTTTCTTCTAATTTTTCTAATAATTCATCATCAATCTTGCGACCAATGCTAAATAAATTTCGAATACTAGAAGTAAAAACTTTTCTTGTTTTTCCTAGTGCAGATTTTAATGTATCTAATGATTTTTTCAAAAACATATTTTTATTTCCTAGACAAGCTTTTGCTCGTTTATTATTTCCTAGACAAGCTTTTGCTTGTTAAGCTTGTTTATTACATTTTAAAAGTATCTGTTTATTATATAAAACGAAAAAAAACTATAATATCGTGGAATCATATAATAAAATTGACTAATTTTTGGGGTACAATGAGTGTTTTTCGTATTTGTTTATCACCAATAGTTTTTTTAACTTTCTCACAAGATAGAGCGAGTTCTTTAATTTCTTCGTCACTTAAATCTACAGGAATAGAAATTCTGTCTTTGATTTTGCTGTTGACTTGAACAACAATGGTCACTTCGTCTAATATAAGTGCTTTGGCATCAAACGTAGGCCAAGGTGATTGCAATAAAGGTGTATCATTCCCTAACATTTGCCAAAGTTCTTCTGCTAAATGTGGTGCAAAAGGAGCAAGGGAGAAAAGCAATACATCTACAGCTTCTCTTAAAATGGGAGCAGAAACATTTTCAGCACGAGAAATGTCACGTAGCAATTCATGTAGTCTTGCAATTAATGTGTTGAATGAAAAATCTTTTTGAAAAGCACGCTCTGTGTCTTGCAAAGTAGCATGCGTGCGTCTTCGTAGATCTTTTTCATCTTTATTCAAAGGATTTTTTGTAGGTGTGTAGCGTGTTGTATTTTTCCATTCGTCTACATGTTCTCGAACAGTATTGAAAAGGCGTTGCAAGAATTTAAATTCCCCTGTCATAACGCTTTCAGAATATACAAGTTCTTGGTCTACAGGACCAAGGCGTAAAATGCCCACTCGAAGTGTATCTGCACCGTATTTTTCAAATAAATGGTCGGGACTAACGCCATTTTTTTTAGTTTTGGACATTTTAGCCATCTCAGAACAAATTTCTTTGCCACAATTTCTATGGAACGCCTTGATTTCATTTTGACAAAGTTTGCAATACAGTTTGTTGACTTTTTCTGTTTTTTTACGTCCAGCATCATCTACAACTTCTACATATTCAGATTTTAAATCTATATAAGAAGGATCTATTTTTTGACAATTGCTACAAATAAAATCAATGTCGTTTTCAGAAGTCCAACTATGTTCTGGACACCAATGAGCAGTTTTACAAATCAATCCTTGGCAAAAAAGGCGTGGAAAGGGTTCAGAAAAATTAAGATAACCTAAATCATTCAAAACCATGGTGAAAAAACGAGCATAGATCAAGTGCATGTTGGCATGTTCGCTACCACCAATATATAAATCCACAGGCAATAAAATTTTGCTTAATTCTTGATCAAAAGCACTGTCTTCGTTTCTAGAAGAAATATAGCGTAGGAAATACCAGCTAGAATCAATGAAAGTGTCTATGGTGTCTGTTTCTCGTTGTGCCATTTTTCCACATTGTGGACAAGGAACATGAATCCATTCTTGGCAATGTTTTAAAGGAGATTCACCGGTTGGTAAAAATTCTACATTTTCAGGAAGTGTTACTGGTAAATCTTTATCAGGAACAGCCACTTTTCCACAATCTTCACAATGAATAATAGGAATTGGTGTACCCCAATAACGTTGTCGAGATAAAAGCCAATCTTTAAGGCGATAATGAATCGTAAAATCACCAAATCCTTGTTCTTTGGCATATTGTACAATTTGCGATAATGCTGTTCGATTAGGAATGCCGTCAAATTGTCCAGAATTTACTTGCACACCATCTTCCTCATATGCCTTTGTCATAGTTTTTGGATCAATTATTGTATCTTCTGGTTGAATGACAACTTTTATATCTAAACCATATTTTTTTGCAAAAAGGAAATCACGTTGGTCGTGTGCAGGAACTGCCATAACAGCCCCAGTTCCATATTCCATCAATGCATAATTAGCAATCCACAATTCTACTTTTGATTGATTAAAGGGATTGATTAAATAATGACCAGTGAAGATACCTTCTTTTTCACTATTTTCGCTAGTTCGTTCTATGTTTGATTGACAACGCATTTTTTGAATGGCTTGTCGTATTTCTTTTTCACGTGGATTGTTGACCAGTAATTTTTCAATGATGGGATGTTCTGGTGCAAGAGACATAAATGTTACACCATATACAGTGTCTGGTCGAGTCGTAAATACAGAAATAATGTCTTCGCTATTTTCTAAACGAAAATCAATGCGAGCTCCTTCACTTCGTCCAATCCATTCTTTTTGCATTTTGATGACTTTTTCAGGCCAATTATTTTCTAAAAGTTGATGACCATCTAAAAGACGTTGTGCAAAATTTGACATTTTAAAAAACCATTGGTTTAAATCTTTTTTTTCTACAGTGGCACCACAACGTTCGCATTTATCATCTTGTACTTGTTCGTTAGCTAAAACAGTCTTATCATGCGGACACCAATTCACTGCAGAAAGTTTTTTATATGCCAAACCTTGTTTAAAAAATTGCAAAAATAACCACTGAGTCCATTTGTAATATTTAGGATGGCAAGTTGCTACTTCTGTAGACCAGTCATAGGCCCAACCAGATCGTTTCATTTGCTCCCGCATCTTGTCAATATTATCTCGAGTAAATTTTTTAGGAGGAGTCCCAGCTTTAATAGCTGCGTTTTCTGCTGGTAGACCAAATGCATCCCATCCAATAGGTGAAAAAACATTTTTTCCTTGAGAAAAATTATAACGAACAATAGCATCACTCAATGTATAGTTTAAAATATGCCCCATATGCAATGCTCCAGAAGGATATGGAAACATAACTAGTATATACATTTTTTCTCTATTTTTATCTTGCTTCCATGCAAATGTTTTTTCTTCATCCCATTTTTTTTGCCATTTTTCTTCAATGGTCTTAAATTCATAGTTTTCCATTAAAATGATATAAACCTTTCTAAATTCAATAATTATCCATATTGTATATTATCTTTTTATCTATAAATTTTATTATATCCATTGTAACAAGAAAAAATTTTTTATCAATTCAAAAAAATGCTATAGAAGAATTAAAATTTTTATAAAATTTTTTGGAATAAAAAACGAAAAATATCAAAAAATGTTTCATTCTTTTTTAGAGAAAATAAAAATTTTATGGAATATTAAAAACAAATCGTACGCCTCGAGTATAGGAAATATTTTCTGCAATTCTATGACCTTGCTTGCTAGAACTACAATCCTCTGCTGAGGAAGCAACATGACCACCACGAAAAACATAATGAGAATCAGTTGGATTTTTCGAATATTTTCGTTTTTCTTTATCACCTAATTTTTGTATCTCCTCATAGTTTAGTTGTTGACTATCGCACCACTCACTAACATTACCATGCATATCATATAAACCATAGGCATTGGGATGTTTTTGACCTACTGGTTGAATAACAAATTGCAGTGTATGTTCTCCTATTTCCTTTCTTCTGTTTTCCTGATACCAAGCATAGTCTTTTAATTGTTCTTCATCATTACCAAAAGAATATTTATCTTGACTACCACCTCGACAAGCATATTCCCATTGTTCTTCTGTAGGTACACTAAAACCAGTTTTTTTACAAAATTCTACACAATCTTTTAAAGATATATGTACTGCTGGATTTTTTTCATCTTCTTTACAAATAATATATATCATTTTACCGTCTTCTGTGTCACTGTAGTACTTCCCTTGGTTATTCTTTTCATCCCAATAAGCCTTGAATGTTTTTATTTTCCAAGGTTCAGATTTCATAATCTTTTTCCATTGTTTTTGTGTGCATTCATATTTTGCCATTAAAAATTCCCCACCTAGAATTTCGCAAAATTCCATCTCTGTTTCTGTGTGGTAATATTCATTTATTGTATTTTCAAAATCTCCACATGTATATGTTTTAGGTTCTCTAGATATAAAACCTTCCTTTGCAAGTTTTTGTTTTCTTTCCTCTTCTTCTTCTTTTTCCCTTTGTTCTTTCTTTAATTGTTCTTCTTCTATTACTCTTTTTTCTTCCATTTCTTTTTTTGCTTTTTCTAATTCCTTTTTTTGTTTATCAGAGTTTGAAATAGAAGAAACTTCTGTATGTACTAAAGTTTTTTCTTGTGTAGATTTTGATGAGAATCGCCAATATGTACAAGCACTCAGACTACATACAAGCAGAAAGAAACATACTACTAAACAATGAATTTTATATTTATGGAAAAAAACTTTTCTTTTATAATTTTTAGTTATTTCGTATTTAGATGATTTTCCTTGAAGAAAATTATCTAGATCACGCACTAAATGACTTGTTTTTTTGTAACGTTTTGATTGTTCTTTTTCTATACATTTTAAAACAATTTCTTCTAAATCTCTAGGAATATTGGAATTTATAGAACTCGGAATAGGTGGATAGTGATTCACCATTTGGTACAGTATTTCTTGAATCGTACCAGAATACGCTTCTTGTTTTGTTAAAATCTCATAGAATACTAACCCTAAACTATAAATGTCACTACTTGCATCTACACGTTTTTTCGTCATGTTTGTTTGTTCTAAAGGCATATATTGCAATGTTCCTAATAATTCACCCTCTTTTGTTAAATCCCAAGACGTATCTTGTTTTAATTTTACAATGCCAAAATCAATTAAAACAGGTTCGCCATTAGGTCGTACAATAATATTGTCAGGTTTTATATCACGATGGAGTAATTGTTTTTTGTGGACATAATCTAATCCCATGGCTACTTTTTTTATCAATAAAACTTGTTCCATAATATTATCAGGGCAACGTTCTTCCACATACTTTAAAATATTTTTTCCTTTTACGTATTCCATAATAATATAAGGAATTTGATTTTGGTAAACACCAAGATCATACATATGAATGACATTTCTATGGTTTAGACGCAGACAAACAGAAGCTTCCTTTTGAAATCGAAGCAATAATTTTTCATATGATTTACTAGAAGCACTGGAATAAATCATTTTAATTGCAATGTCACGTTGATTAATAAGATCTAGACCTTGGTATACAATTCCCATGCCACCTTTGGCAATGACTTTAACAATTTGATATTGATTTTTAATGATGGTTCCAATTTCAATGCAAGGTAGATTTAAAATATAATTTGTAGATGAATTTTGCAAAGTTTTTGCTTTTTGAGCAAAAGTTTCATCCATTGTGTTTTGAGGTGGTAGTTGTATTGGATCTTGCAAATTTTGCTCGCTTTGCGAGAAAGTTTCATCCGTGATAGTTTTTAGAGGTTCTTTTTGAATATTCTGTTGTGCATGTTGCGAGAAAGTTTCATCTGTGATAGTTTTTAGAGGCTCTTTTTGAATATTCTGTTGTGCATGTTGAGAAAAATTTTCATCTGTGATAGTTTTTATTTGAGAAAAATTTTCGTCTGTGACAGTTTCTTGAGATGTTGTTTGAGTAGTCTGTTGAGCATATTGAGCAAAATTTTCATCGGTGACAGTTTCTATCGATTCTTTTTGTGTGGTTTCATCTGTGATAGTTTCTATCGGCTTTTTTTGAGTAGTCTGTTGAGCATATTGAGCAAAATTTTCATCGCTGATAGTTTCTTGAGATGTTGTTTGTGTTGGATGTTTCATCACTATAATCCTTGTAAGGTTAGTATTGGATGATTTCTGTATATTTGATAAATCTTTTATCATACCATGAGAAATTTGTCAATTTATAATCTTGTAAATTTGTAAAACTTGTTGAAGAAAAGAAGAAATATTGTTAATAAAATGGAAGCATATTTTTGGAAGCTATTTTTTATTTAAATAATGTAATTTGATAAAAAATATAGTATAATTAAAATATCACCGGTTATAAGGAAATTGTATTTCTTAAATAATATTTCTTCATATTTAAGTAAAAGAAAAGAGGTAAATTATGCGGTGGTTATTTTTTATTTTTCTTAGTCTGATGCTGTTTCAGCCTTGGATACAAGCGCAGGAAATTTCATCTATGTGGACAGAAGTACAAAAATTAGAAGAATCAGATCAATATAATGCTGCCCAACAAATGGTGCTAAAAATATATGAAAATGCTGTGGCACAGCAAAACCAAGAAGAATGGCAAAAAGCTTTAATTCGTATGGTTGCTTTAGAACGTGGTCTTCATGGATATGAAACTGCTGTTAAAATTCTTTGGGAAAAACAATGGCCTACCCAAGTGCTACAAAAAAGTATTTTACATTTATTTTTAGCTAACACATTATTTGATTATTACAATTCTTATTCATGGGAAATTAATCAAAGAGAAAAAATAAACGATCCAGATAATAAAACATTAAAACAATGGACTGCCTTTGAAATTTTTGAAGAAATTAATAAACAATATAGCATAGCATATCAAAATAAAGAACTATTAAGCAGACGATATGTTCATGAATTTTCAACTTATATTCAACGAAATGGATATCCCCAACATATTTTTGCTACATTGCGAGATTTTTCAGTTACACAATGGGTAGATTTTTTAGCAAACACTGTGACTTGGACGCCCATTCAACTGAAAGAAAAACATCTTTTAAATTTAGAAATGTTAAGTTCAGACCCAGAAGCACGAACACGAATGGAAGATAATTATTTTTGCGATGTAACAACGCACCCATTACAAAGGCTAGTCTATCTTTTAGATGAGTTATATTATTGGAATAAAACACAAAATCAAATGGAAAGTATGCTAGAAACGCAATTATTGCGTTTTCGCATTTTGAAGACCCATTTTACAACGCAAGAAAATAAAAAATTATTGCAAGATAGATTACAAGCAATGTTGCCAAAATATCAAACATATCCTTGGTGGGCAGCAGGTCAATATGAATTGGCACAAATTGTACAAGATCAGGATGATTTAGTCTTAGCACACGATATTGCAAAATTTGCATTTGAAAAATATCCAGATAGTCCTGGTGGACAAAAATGTAAACAATTATACACATCCATTGAAGAACCCAATTTTAGCGTACAAACTATGTCGTTGGATGGTCTTAACGTACCTTCTCTAACAATTCGTTATAAAAACATTGATATGCTCTATTTTCGTGCATACAAAGTTGATTTTGAATCCTTTTTTATGCGAAAAAAACGATATATTGGCAGTATTTATAACGAAGATTTACGCAATATTCTCCAACAACAAACCCCAGATTATATATGGTCAGAACGTGTTGAAAATTTAGGCGATTACCAATTCCATAGAGCAAAATCCACTCCGAAAATTGCACAGCAAGGTTTTTATGTTATTGCTGCATCCTATAGACAAGATTTTGCTATCGAAAACGATATGAATTATATTATGGGAACAACATTTCTTGTTACAGATTATGTTACTCTCATAAACCAAGTAGAAAGTGGTTGGGAAATCTTTGTTATGGATGGGAAAAAAGGCGAAGCAGTACCCAATGCCCAAGTCAGTTTATATCGCTATGAATATAACCGAGCACCATTGCTTGTCCATACATATTATACAAATCAAAAAGGCACTGTGTTGATTTCTAATGCCAGTTCTATTCAACGAGATTTTGTCTTAGTTCGACATAATGGTCAAGTCAGTTACGATACAAATTCTTTATATTCCTATCGAAGAAATCCTGAACAAGAAACAAAAGGATGCTTTATTTATACAGATAGAAGTATCTATCGTCCCACTCAAAAAATTTATTACAAAGTCGTTACATATAGTGGCAATTCTAAAACAGGTGTATATTATACATATGCTAACCAAGATATTGTTGTCCACTTTTTTGATTATAATAACAAACTCATTGCTTCACAAACTGTTCAGGCTAATGCATATGGGACTGTTAGTGGAGAATTTGAAATACCAACAGGGCGAGCATTAGGACGTTATCGTATAGAAGCAAGTTGCACACCAAAACAAAACATCTTTGAAAATATATTGGAACGTTTAACAACTTCCAGAAAAATTTATGGCAATGCTTATGTACGAGTGGAAGAATATAAACGCCCAACTTTTGAAGTTACTTTAGAAAAACCAGAGAAACCTTTAAAACTCAATGAAAATGTTCAAGTTACAGGTCAAGCTAGGTATTATTTTGGGATGCCAGTTTCTAATGCTGAAGTGAGATATAGAGTGACACGTGAACCAATTTTTCCTTGGTGGTATTGGTGGTTCTATGATAATCAAGATGCTAAAAACGTGTACGAAGTAGCATCAGGCACAATAAAAATAACAGATGAAGGCAAATTTATCATTCCCTTTGTACCTAAAGCAGATCCTAATGTAGATAAATCTGTGTATTACCAATTTAAAGTTAGTGCAGAAGTACTAGACGAAGGTGGCGAAACAAGAAGTACAGAATATAATTATCCCATTGGATTCGTTGCAGTACAAGCTAATCTCAATGCAGAGTACAATTATTTTCTTCCTAATGAACAAATTAATATTGAAATAAAAAAGACAGACTTAAGTTCAGTACCACAAAATGGTGAAGGATATTATCAACTCGTCAACTTACAGATTCCTACTTCTGTTTTAACACCAGATAAACTTCCTTTAGAACCTAAGAAAAATAGGCTTAGCACACCAGGAGATCGACTCCGAGACAGATGGGAACCAAATAAGCCACTTGGTCAATACTTATACTTTTTAAAAGATAATTCCATTATCCAACAAGGCCCAGTCAAACACGACAATGAAGGAAAAGCATTTGCAATTTTTAGTAATCTAGCACCAGGTGCCTATCGAGTGTATTACACAACGCACGATATTTACAACAATGAATATAAAACACAAAAAGAATTCCTCGTGGTAGATGAAAATATACAACTTGGTGTGCCTTTTATTCTATTAACTAGAAAAGCACATGTGAACGTTGGTGAAAAAGCAGAGATTTTCTTTGCCTCTGGGCAACAAGGTCAAACTGCATATTATGAACGATACTTAGATAGAAAACTAGAAGAACGAATACAACACGTTCAAATAAAAAACCAATTTTTACAAATTCCTATCCAAGAAAAGCACCGTGGTGGTTTCAGTCTACGACTTTTCTCTATTATGGACTATAAATTTTACGACATCTTTACTCAGGTATATGTTCCTTGGGATAATAAGTCACTCAAGATTTCTTTTTCTCATTTTCGTGACTTGCTCACACCAGGACAAAAAGAACAATGGGAAGTCATTGTTCAATCCCACGACGATAAAGCAGTAGCAGCAGAAGTCCTTGCCTATATGTATGATCGAAGTCTAGACTTTTTTTGCTCCCATAACACACCACAATTTTCCAATTTATTTGCATCTAAATTAGGAACTTCCTATCTCCGTTCTAATCTATCTTACTGCACGCTCAATACATTATATTCCCCACTATGGAATCCATATGTCCACGCTCCCTCTTGGTCATTAGACTCTTTCAAATGTTTTGATAATTACCCCATTGGAGGTTTAGGTCAAAGACGAATGTATAAATCATATATGGCAGCTCCTAGTTGTGAACCTGAAGCAATGTGTGATGAATCAGTAGCATTAGAATCTGCTCCTAGGAGATCTGCAGGGAAAGTAGCAGTCAAGAGTCAAAGCATGTCAAATAAAGGTGAAATGCCTGTTCAGGACGCAGATAAAGAAACAGGAGATTCCACTTCTAATGTTGCCATGGAACCAGATACAATTCGTTCTGACTTTAGAGAAACAGCTTTTTTTCAACCTCACTTAACTACAGATGATCAAGGAAGAGTATATATTCAATTCACAGCTCCTGAAAGCGTAACATCATGGAACTTGTACGTTCATGCTATGACAAAAGATCTTTGTTTTATGACATCTAAAAAAGAAGTTGTCACACGAAAAAGCTTAATGGTTCGTCCTTATGTTCCAAGATTCCTACGAGAAGGTGATAGAGCTGATTTAAAAGTTGTGATCAACAATGCGTCCGATCAACTATTGCAAGGCCAAGCAACTATCAAAATCATTGATCCAGAAACAAAACAAGATAGATCTAGCGATTTTCAACTTACGAATCATACACAAATATGGCAAGCTAGTGCAAAGAAAAGTACTAATCTCACTTGGACATTGTATGCACCTCGTAATATTCATCTTTATTCCATCCAAGTTACTGCCTCTACCAATGAATTTAAAGATGGCGAACTTCGTCCTTTACCTGTACTTCCTAGTCGAATCCACCTTGCACAATCAAAATTTGCTATACTAAAAGAAAACCAAACAAAAACAATGACCTTGCCCGATTTAGCAAAATCTGCCCAAGATCCTACACTCCTTCACCAACAACTTGTAATCACAACAGATGCTCAACTCATTTATTCTGTTCTCAATGCCTTACCTTATTTATATAACTATCCTTACGAATCAGTAGATACTATACTCTATCGCTTTATTGCAGCTGCGATCACAAGTTCTATCTATGAACAGTATCCAGATATTGCAAAAATCGCACAAAAAATGTCGAAACGACAGACACAATACCTAGAATGGAATCAAGAGGATCCTAATCGAAAACTTACATTAGAAGAAACACCATGGCTCTTTGAAGCAAAAGGTGGTGAAGATGATATGAGCAAGCTTTTTAATATGCTCAATCCAACTGTTGCAGAAACAACACGAACCACAAGCTTGAAAAAATTACAAGAAATGCAATATGGTGACGGCTCTTTTCCATGGTGGGCTGGCGGAGACGGTAGCCCTTTCATGACATTGACCGTTTTATATGGATTTGCTAAAGCCCAAGAATTTCAAGTTCAAATTCCTAAAGAAATGATTCAAAAAGCTTGGAAATATTTAGTTAGTGAATATAAACTACGATATGAAATCGATTTAAAAAATAATAAACTCCTCAGTTATCATTTTGTCACATTCCTGAACTATACATTATCTTGTTACCAACCAGAATATTATCAAGACACATTCACATTACAACAAAGACAAGAAATGTTAGAATACTCTTTTAGCAATTGGCGAAAACTCAGTCCATACCTCAAAGCATATTTGGCCATGACATTACATAGAATGTACCGTCCACAAGATGCACAACTTGTATTGGCTAGCATTATGGATAGTGCCATTACAACAGAGGATCAAGGAACACACTGGGCAAGAGAAGATAGAAGTTGGCTTTGGTACAATGATAATATTGAATCTCATGCTCAAATTCTACGTACACTACAAGAAGTCACACCTAATAACACTGAACATACTGACGGACTTATCCTTTGGCTATTGCTGAATAAAAAATTCAACCAATGGAAATCCACAAAAGCAACTGCCGAAGTTCTGTACTCATTACTCTATGTTATGAAAAAACAAGATGCACTTGCCAAACAAGAAACTGCGACTATCACCATCGCCGATAAGCAACATCATTACATCTTTGAACCTGATAACTACACAGGCAATCATAACCAAATTGTATTTTCATCTCATGAAGTAACACCAGAAATGGCAACTGTCAAAGCTCAAAAAACAGGTCCAGGATACTTATTTACATCTATGACATGGCATTTTTCTACAGAACAAATGCCCTCCACTCCTTACGGTGATTATCTCTATATCACACGACAATACTACAAACGAGTCCCAGAAAACAATGCATACACACTTATACCCGTTACTGCAAATACACAACTCCAAGTTGGTGATCAAATGGAAGTTCATATCAGCATCAGAGCAAAACATGCAATGGAGTACGTACATTTGCAAGATCCACGTCCTGCTGCATTGGAACCAGAAACACAAAAAAGCCAACATAAATATAATTTAGGAATTAGATGGTACGAAGAAGTTAAAGATACAGCAACAAACTTCTTTTTTGAAAATTTACCACAAGGTGAATATAATTTTAAATATAGACTCAGAGTGAATATGGCTGGTAATTTCCAAGCATCTCCAGCCACGATTCAATCTCTATATGCACCAGAATTTGTTGCCTATTCCCAAGCTCTTCGACTCCAAATTAAAAACTAAATAATAAAGACTAGGTCAATTGGCCTAGTCTTATACAAATTACATTCCATAATTTTGAATATCATAAAATAATAAAAATGCCTTGTATACAACTATATAAGGCATTTTTTATATGTGAAAGTGGTGTCTTATGTCATATTTATGGTGTTTATTATATCGACGTTCATGGTTATTTCATCTTTTTTGTCTCTTATTTTTTACGGTATTTGGTATTGTTATATATGAAGTAATACTCACAATTCCTTATTGGCATCTTCCAGTAGGACTCGTTGAAGAAAAAGCTGGAGATATTGTTGTCCAATTAACAGATTCCACAACAGAATTACATCTAGATTATTCTACTGTATTTCCTATTGGTACGCCATTGTATTGCATGGATGATGAATTAGAACTCGTAGGTTATATCTCTAGTGTGAGAAAACAAGAAGGAAACTATTTATTCCATGTACAAATCTTAAAAAAAGATAGAGAACGTATTTTTTTTCAAAATACACGTTTCCGATTTATGCACTCTTCTCCTATGTTATGGATTGCTTTAAAAAAATTTTTTGAAGGCGAGCAAATGATTCGTTTACGAAGTGAATTAGAAGATGTGATGGAAGATTGTAAAGAAAAAGGGGAGAATATTTTGTTTGTTTTTAAAGACATTATGCTCAAACAAGGGAAAGCAGAAAACCTTGTACAACAAATTGTTAATGATGCATATTTAAAAAATGTTCTTTTTAAAGTATTTCAAAAAAATGTAGTGGAAAGTACAGATTGGCAAAACGTGTTTCAAAAAATACAAAAATCACAGGCAACCTATAATGTATCTTTACTAGCACAACAAAAAATACAAAAAAGAAAAATTTTCTGGGAAGGTTTTAAAGGCATTTTTCTCTTATCACCTCTTAAAAAAGCACAAGATGAATTTTTAAAACAAGGCAAAGAATTCATCTTAGAAAATGATACCTACCTATTAGAACAATTAGGACATATTTCTTTAGAAGTTTCTAAAGAAAGTGGCGTTGTCGGAAAATCTGTAAAAAGCATGCATGATATTTTGGGAAATTCTGAAGTTCAACAGTATGTTGTTGCCAAATATGGAAATGACACCTATACCTTATTGCAAGACGTAGCTTTAGAATTAAAAAATAGCAGACGAATCAAAAATTCCCTACAACAAATGCAAATGAACATTCAAGGAATTTTAACAAAATGGCTCGAAGCCTTAGTTTTAAACGAAGAAAAAACAGGACCTAATCCATGGCTATTATTAGCAATGCGACAAGCATTAGCAGCAGGACGTCCTATGATTATTGTTTATCCTGACGAGTCAGAAAAACGCATTGCTACAACAGCAGGATATCAATATTTTAGCAATATGGAAGATTGGTATGATGAATAATGCAAGGTTTAGATAATGGAAACAAAAAAAATAATCGTGAATACGAAAAACTTGTGTAATAAATAATTATGAGGTTTGTATGATTTGACATGACAAATTTGTGTGATAAATTATGAGGTTTGTATGATTGAAATAAAAAACTTAAGCATTGAAGCAATTTCTCGCAACGGGCTAGGACAATTTCAAGCAGATTCTCTTTTACATAATGTGTGTTTATCAGGAAATGATAAAGAAATTATTTTATTACTCGGCCCGAGTGGTTCTGGAAAATCATTGCTAACAAATTTACTATTAGGTCTTGTTTCACCACATATCCCAGAATTATTAGTAGATTCTTCTAGCATCATGAAATTTAATGTAGGACAATCACGTGATCTTTTAGCACCAATTTATCCCGATGACTTACATGGGAAAATTGGAGTGATGTTCCAATCTCTTGGTCTATTCGATGATCTTTCTGTGTATGAAAATATTGCTTTTGCAAATAGCCATTCCAGAACGCCCAGAAAACGAAAAGAACTCAATGATTGGATTCAAATGATATCTTCTCCAGAAAATTTAAATTTAGAAGAGAGACTTTTACATGCATCTTTACATACATTGTCAGGAGGACAAAAACAACGAGTAGCTTTTGCTCGTTTAGCAGCATATCGCCCAGAAGTTCGAATACTAGATGAACCAACTTCTGCTCTAGATTCTACAAGTGCAAAAAATTTAGTACGAATGATTGCAAATGACAATGAAGCAAACTTAACAATTATTATTACTCATGACTATTCTAATTTTTTACCAATTGCAAATAAAGTTTGGTTTATCAACTCAGAACGACAAATCGAAGAACATACTCCTCCCAAAGAACAAGACTATTATCTCCATGAACTAAGGCGAGAGCGACCAAAATATAGCCGAATTTTAAAACCAAAAGAATATTACAAACACATTGCAAAATGTTTAGATATTTATTGGGATACATCATTACGACGTGGATACGATATTCTAAAAAAAGTCTTTTTTGTCCGAAATCTATATTGGTTTTTGCATTTTTTCTGGATTCTTTTTAAATTGCTTATATTACGAGCTGCACCTTATATTATCTTATCTGGATTATGCTTAGGATTAGTTGCAACCTATTTTTCCTTTAATAGCGAATTTGGTAATATTCAATTAGATTCAGCTACTTTAGAAATGGAAAAAGTAATTCGACCTTTATTCTTTGAGCAAATATTAACAGGATTTGGAGTCGTTCTATTTCGAGCTCTTATTCCTCTATTTGTCTGTATCTTTGTTGCAGCACGATCAGGAACTGCGATTACTGCCTATTTATCTAGTATGCGAGATCCTGATAAACGACAATGGGATGCCATGGCTACATTTGGAGTCAATCCGTCTACCTTCTTTTTCCCACAAATATTTTTATGTTTTACATTTGGTTGTGCATTCCTAGCCTATCTTGCTTTCTTTCCTGCTGCACTTGGATGTTTATTGATTTCAGTATATACAAATCCACTTTGTACTTGGTTTACTTGGGTAGAAAAATTTTGGTACTTCCTAGATCCTTGGTATTTGTGGGGCTATATCCCAATTTTTAAAGGTACAGGCATGTTTATTGCCAAAACATGTTGTGCAGGAGTAGCCATGGCTTGTATTAGCTTTTGGTGGGGAACACGTCCGAAAAAAAGTTCTTTAGATTCATTGCGATTTCTTATTGCTACCAATATTTGGAATTTAATTAGTGTGTTGATTATTTTCTTTATAATTCTTATCTTTGAATTAGGGCTTAGATAAGATAAAATTTTGTATCTCAATTTACTTAAATTCAATAATTATCTTTTGTTGGAACGTGTGTTGATCAATATTTATCTTTGAATTATGAATTAAGTAAGATCTTATTTCATATTCAAATTATCAAAAATTCTATTAAATTTTATGAATGTTGTTAAATAAATTCATGAATAATATGGTGAAATAATAGTAATATTTTGCGTTTTTTTAAAAAAAATTTAAAAAAAATTATTTTGTTGAGGCTTATACAATAAGGCTGAGGAATTATTTTAAAAAAAAATAAAAAAAAGTTATTGACTTTTTAAGAAAAGATGTTTTAATAGAGCCATAAT
>Ga0116182_1000780_pt1 | contig 34188 bp, 26 predicted proteins | sample AD_UKC077_MetaG_FD_89805 | JGI IMG/M metagenome (GOLD analysis project Ga0116182, IMG submission 89805) | Active sludge microbial communities of municipal wastewater-treating anaerobic digesters from USA - AD_UKC077_MetaG | ecosystem: Engineered > Bioreactor > Anaerobic > Digestate | place: USA...
GGTGGGTTTGCGCGCGACGACCAACGCCTTCATTGAATGAGTGCGCTCAGCCTCTTGCGCGAATCGGTGTTGCGGGCGGGGACGCCCTCGTTCCCGACTCGCCCGCCCCCCTTTTCCCCCGAAACGCATGATCTTCGTGTACCCCTGCCACCAACCGATTATTCCCTGCATACGATACGCGCTTCCCCTAGCGGCGGTTTGTGCGGTATGATCTTTCTTTGAGCACTGTTGACTTTTTGACGGGTCGGGAGGGTACATGAAGAAAACAGGCACACTGATTCTCACTGGCTGGGATTCGGAGGGGCACGCCTACGCGCACAGCGCGGCACTGGCGTTGTTGGCGTATCCCGATGCCACGGTGCGCGGCGTCAGCAAGGCGCGGCTGTCTGAGGCGCTGGAACAGGCCGAGGAATACGGACGCGTCCTGATCCTGGGTGTCGCGCTGGGCGGCGACCCGGCGCGGCTGGCTCGGACGGTCCGTGCGCTGGCGCGACAGCGGACGGCGCTCTGCTGGCTCAGCGCGCTGCCGCCCCCCGCATCGGTCGATGCCGGAACGTTGCAGGCGTTGTCGCCGTATGTGCGGGAGCTGTCGCTTCAGGCGACCGTCTGCGCCTGCCTGGGCGTGAAGGACAGCCTTGCGGCGGCGGTGAAGGCCAACGCCCCGCTGCTGGATGCGGCGGGATACGCCCACCGTCATCTGGAGGATGATGCCTATTTTGCGGCGGCGGTGCGGCATATCGCTCATGACGAGGGGCCGGAAGCATGGTCGCCCGAGGCGCGGGCGCTGGTGCGCAGCCACGCCGCGCTGTCCGACGCGCCGCTGACCGGACACAGCACCGCCATGATCGAAGTCCGCCGCATGATCCGGCAGCTCGCGCACCATCCGGACGTCCGCGTGCTGATCCTCGGGGAGAGCGGCACAGGCAAGGAGGCGGCTGCGTTGATGCTGCACCATTTTTCCGAACGCCGTGACAATGAATTCGTGCCGCTGAATTGCGCGGCATCCAATTTGCACCTTTTGGAAGCCGCATTCCGCGGCCATGAGAAGGGGGCGTTCACCGGCGCGACGGAGGCAAGTCCCGGCGTATTCGAGCGGGCGGACGGCGGCACCTTGTTCTTGGACGAGGCGGGGGATCTTCCGCTGGAGATCCAGGCCGTGCTGTTGCGCATCCTGCAGGAGGGGCGGGTGACGCGTCTCGGCGGCGACGGGCGCAAAGGCGGGGGTGCGCGGAAGGTGGACGCCCGGGTCATTGCCGCAACCAACCGCGATCTCCGGCGGATGGTGCGCGAAGGACGTTTCCGCGAGGATCTGTTTTATCGGCTGAACACGGTCGAACTGCGCATGCCCGCGCTGCGCGAACACGCGGAGGACATTCCAGAAATCGCGCGCGACCTGTGGGGAAGAAGCCGGCGCGAGGGATGGCGGACGTTGAGCCGGGCTCAGGCGGAGGCGTTGTCGGGCTACGGCTATCCCGGGAACGTCCGCGAGCTGGCCAACCTGCTGGAGCGCGCCTACGCGCTGGACGAGCGGGATTTCGGCAGCCTGCTTGACGGTTACCGGAGTGCGACGGGAGAAACAGGCGCATTGCAAAACACACTGCGTCCAGACCAATCGGAACGGCTAGCCGACATGACCCGCCTGCATGTTCGGCAGGTGTTGGAAAAACACGGCGGCAACGTGTCGCACGCCGCCGCCGCACTGGGCGTCTCACGCAACACCGTGCTCAAATACGCGCGGTGATGGGGGGGGCTCTGCATCACTGCGGGTAGTCGAGCGCCTCGGGGATCATGACCTGCGCGAGCGCGCGGGCGGCGAGGTCCTAATAGCCTCAAAAGGGTCTATTGAAAACCCTAATCGTGACGATTCAGCGAATTCACGTTGTAAAGACAGGAGCGATCATACCAAAGCGCTCAGTCGTTGAGAAAACACCTTTCATGACGTAATCAATCCGCTTGCTGACCGACCCACGGCCTGTTATGATGTGGTTCAATCTGGTTCATTATGAACCGCTGAAAAGGAGGCTCCCCATGCGCTCCATCACCATCCACAACCTCGATCCCGATGTCAGCCGCCTGATCGACCAACAAGCCGCCGAACAGGGCCTCAGCCTCAACCAAGTCATCAAACGACTGCTTCGGAAAGCGCTCGCGCTGCCTGGCCACGCGCCTGCCCCGCCGCTTGGATTCGACGACTTCTCCGGCCTCTGGACCCAAGAGGAAGCCGCCGCGTTCAATGCGTCCGTCAAACGCGAGATCGATCCGGAGGAGTGGAAATGAGGCGCGTGATGCTCGACACGAACGCCTACGCGGCGCTGCTTGCGGGAGACGTCGTCGTTCTGGACGCGCTCGCCTCAGCGACCGAGATCCTGATGCCGCTCTTCGTAGTCGGAGAATTGGAGGCGGGGTTCCGTGGAGGCATGCGTTACGCGGAGAACGCCGCCATTCTTCAGCGGTTCCTTAACAGGCAGAAAGTCCGAGAGGTCGCTTCCGGCCACGAGACAGCCCGTATCTACGGCGACGTCAAGGATGCCCTGAAACGCGCGGGAACGCCGATTCCTGCGAACGACCTCTGGATAGCCTCCTCGGCCATCGAACATGCCGCCACCCTCATCACCTATGACCGCCATTTCACGGCGGTCCGCCACCTCAAACTTTGGCGGCACCTGTCGGCCTGAAGGAGGCCCGCGTCAGCCGTTTCCGCGGCAAACAGTTTTTCCACTGCACCTTTTTCCAACGGTTGTTGAAAGTCACTGAATCAGAAACCTTGCGGGCTGCTCCCGCATTAGATCGTGATTTTTGCGGCGACGCGGTTCTTCCACACGTCGTGCGCGGTGACGACCAGCTTGCCGTTCTCCACCTTGCCCTCGATCACGGTCGGGAAACGCGAGGCGTCCGGTCCCTTGTGCGTCCTGCCGAGCTCCGGTCCGCCGCCGACGATCTGATGCCAGGAACGGCCCTTCGACGGCGGGTCAATGCGGAGGCAGTGCTTGTGACCCGCGACGACCAGCTTGACACCGTGCTTCTCGAAGAGCGGATTCCACAGTTCATTGCATTCCCGCGACCAGTAGGCGTAGTCCTGAGGATCGATCTTGACGCCGTCATGCGGATAGTCCGGATGATCCGGCGCCGCATAGAGCGGAATGTGGCAAAAGACGACTTTGTGCGGCGCGGAGGCGATTTCAGGACGCTCGAACGCCCGCGCAAGCCACTCCGCCTGTGCGCGGCGGTACGGTGAGAAATTGGCGAGCCCGAACCATTTGGGATGTCCGTCAGGTTTGTCCTCGCCGGTATCAAGGCCGATCATCGCGACGTCTCCGAGACGCACTGCGAAATTCCACTTGAGATCCCACTCCGCGCCCGTGCGCTCCGCCGGATGCCTCGCATGCACCACTTCATCTAATTTCGAAATCCAACTGCCGCGGAAATCGTGGTTGCCGGCCACGAAAAAAACCGGGATATCCGCCGCATAGTCCCTGTGCTTGACCTGCGGATCAAGGAAGATCTCGACGGCCGTCTCCTTTTCCTGGGTCGTGTTGGTGGCGTCTCCGGCCCAAACGACCGCCGCCGGCCGGAGTTCCTTCAGCTTGGCGACAATGAGTTCGAACGGCTCCCATCGCGCGTGGGTGTCGCACATCATGCAGAAATGCGAGTGCGCCGTAGCGCCCATCGTCGTGAACGAGTGGATCTTCCCGACAACCGGTTTCCCGAGCTTCGCGTCGTAGATGTTCTTGTAGTCCGTGAACGGCGTCGACACCGTGCGGTACCAGTACGTCGTCGCCGGTTTCCGATTCTCGAGCCGCACCTGCAGCACCGAGACATCGATAGGAACGAGTCCGTAACCGCCGGCCTTCACGGTCCGGGCGCCGCGCATCTCCGGATTGTCCGCGATCTCGACGACGCCTTTGGAGAGGCCGGAGACTTTCCACGCCACGCCCATCGTCGTTTCCGCAGGCGCCTGGAGGCACGGCTCGCCGGCCGCGAAGGGCGCGTCGCCGATGCCTTCGTAGGGTTTGCGCGGTTTCGGCGACCCGGCGGCGGGCGCCGCCTTGGCGGACGTGGCCACGCCCCCGGATACCGCTGCCGCCGCCAGCGTACCGCTATTAACAAGAAATGTCCTGCGATTCAGTTTCATGATGACAATACCTTGCTCAAATAATGGCCACCGCAGCGGCGATGAGCACGAACCGGGTGATCACGGTGAGAGTATGCCATCTCTTAAACAGTTTGGAAAGTATGCCGTCCATCGGGAAACGATCGGGATAAGCGGCCCTCGTCTTGCTCAGTTGACGGCGGGCCTCGAAAAGCGTATGGTGAGGGCAACCTCATTGTCGCGAAAGATGGCAGCCGCGTGCCAGGGGCAGGCACGGGTTGCCCGAACGGGAGTGAACGAAGGTGGACACAAGCAAGAAAGACTTTGCATGCTGGAACGGGCGCGGCGCAAAGGGCTGGAAACGGTTCTTGCCGAGATCGAGGCGATGCCCTTCGGCGATGCGACCTTCGTCCGCATCCTGCTGGTGGACGCCTTTCACCATGTGCGCGACCAGACGGTCGCGCTGCGCGAGCTGCTGCGCGTGCTCAAGCCGGACGGGCGGCTGGTGATTGAAGAGCCCGACATCCGGCGTCTGCCGGTCAAGATCGTGGCTGCGCTGGAAAGACTCTGTCTTATGCGCAGCGAAAGGTGGAAGCCGCGCACCTCCAGCTCAAGCGGATCGCCCAGCGGCGCGACATTGACCAGCTTGAGCCGCGCGCCGCGGGTCAGGCCCAGTGCCAGCAACTTCGCGCGGTACGCCGCGTTACCCGCCGCATAGCCGGCAATTTCAACGGCCTGCCCAGGTGTCATCTCTGTCAAAGTCATGGCAGCCTCCTTTGTTAGCGAGGTATAACTTTATTAGATTTGACTAATTTATGCAAGAGGAAAAATGCGGCATCCGTACTGGATTCCAGATAGGCTAGAGCCCTCCGAACCGTGTCCGCTTTCTGAGAATATGACGAGGGTGTGTTGGTCACCACGCTCATCATAAATGCCCTGATTTCAGGCTGTTTGCTGTCCGGAAGGCAGAAGGCCGCGCGTTGCCGCACGTCTTCCGGGCGAGAGCCGTCCTTGAAGACAGCCTCAATAAGCGCTTCAGCATCCGGCACGTTGTCGATCACCGCAAGGTCGCCATTGCGTTTGATCCTGTCGCGCCCCCATAGGCGATTGACCACGTCAACGATTTCGCTCTGCTCATAAGCATCGCCGTCGTCAAGGAATTTCAAAAAATGCTCAAGCACCGCCTGCCGAGCGGCCGCATTACGAGCAATGCCTGCTTGGACTTCGGCTGCTGTGAACCTTTCTACCTTTTTATAGACTGCATCACCCAATATGACCTTGTTGGTTACCGCGCCGACGACTTCCCATGTTTTTCGTCCACTCTTTTCATCCACATATTTATTCTCAGGCCCCTTTTTTGTGAAGTTCAGAATGGTGCCGGCAAGAAACCCCGAGCGTTCGCCATGAGGGAAATCCTTTCGCCATTTCTTAACAAACGCATCATACTCGACAAAGACATCTGGATAATGCAATCTAGCCAAAAGTATTCTGGCCTGACGGACATCTACACTGTCTGCCTTAAGACCCTTCACAACGTCATTGAGTTTATCTGCAACATCTTGGTCAGCGAAAACATTGGTTATCGCCTCCAAATATGCGCGACCAGTGGCATGCGTGGCTGCTTTTAAAAACTGTGACTGCGCTTGTCCTGTGGCATTAAACGCCATGACAACACACGTAGACACAGCCAAAGTGAGATATTGAGCGTTCATACGGTCGTCTCCATGTTTTACGGCGCCACACGTCGAACATTGCTTGCGCAATGGGCTTCACCCCCGTTAGAATGAGGCCCGGAAGTGTCAACGAACTCACCGCTTCCGTTAAACCCTGCATTGCCAAGACTTACTCCGAGATTCTCTGCGTAGGGAACGAAGTAAGCACGTGGCACCACAATCTTCGGCAAACCTGTCACAGGCCTGATGACAATCATGTTGATCATGTTGGGCAGATACGTGCTGACTTGTCCGTCAGCGGCCATCGTAAACGCAACAGGAACTTTGACAAACGTATTTTCATTTACGCCAAGTCCTGGCGCCAATGAACTCCGAACCCCCGCGAGATAGTTGCAGACTTCGGCTACCCGATTAGAATTCGCGTCATATTCCGCCAATATTTGCGCCCTCGTGTAGTAGCCACCCCAAGTTTCATTAGTTGGGTTGTTACGTAAGAGGTCTATTGCCATCTGCAGATCGGCCACCAAAACCTTAAAGCCAGAACCGACCGGTATAATGGTCATGACTTCGTCAACATGTCGTACTCGGAGCCATGCGACAGGAAGTTCGATCATGCGTCCACTGTCGGCCTGAACCTTCTGTACCTGAAAGAACTCTCTCGCAGGAGTCGCCAAGTTAGCGCCGACGATAAGTCGGCCGTAAGGATAGGATGGCAATGCAGGTGAGCATTCTATATTGCCGCCGGGATTAGGCTGTTGTTCGTCTGCGCGAAGGAAATAGCCGGTGTCAGCGTCCACAAGGTCACTGTACCATTGGTTTAAATCATCAAAGCCCATTGCTACGGTCTGCTTGCGTTGGGCTTGATTTATTGCTGTGCGAGTATATCCAATTTCGCCGTAATCCTGCACAAAAGCAGATCCTAGTAATTCGACGGGAACAACACCTTCGAGTGCCGCTTCAGTTTCGCCGTAAAAGTCCTCCCAAGAAGGACCCAAGTAACATCTGGTAGCTGTTTCAACATTCGACAGGGCGAAGAACGGCGACACCAGTAATCGAATCGAATCAGCGCCGATTTCTTGGCATCAAGCTTTAGAGCCAACTTGACGATGACTTCCCGACCGAACGCAATGCCCTCGAGTCCCATTTCGAGATCGCCGGTCCCGCCGAGAAGGTCAATGTCCATGTCTGAAGAGCCGGGATTCTTCTTGAAGATCACCGTGTCGGGTAACGTACCAGGTCCGATGACGCCTTGGGAGTCCTGAGCCATTGATCGGAAGATTCGGATCCGGTCTTTCGCGGCAGGTGTTCCGACGGGCTCGCCAGACGGGTTCTCGACACTCAATTCAAGAGCCAGTCCAGAAGGAATGTTTGCGGCGGCGATGCCGAGCTTGGCGAGATTCAGAGTATAGATGTCCGCCAAATCGTTGGCCCCGTTGATAACGCTGTCGTCGCAGTCCGGTTGCTTGTTCTGGTCGTCAACATCGTCATCCGTGTTCGCGAGAATCACCATACCTTTCGGTCCCTCAAATGAGACAGCCGATTCTTCAGCCAAATTGTCTTCAGGCACACCATCCCGATTGTAATCACCATTGATATCCACGTTCACCACATACACGTCGATCGGATCGCCGCCATACCCCTGGATAGACACCTGCGTATGCCCAGTTGATTTCGCGACGAAAACACCCAGTGCATCGATATCACCGACCGACGTGTCAGAGCTTGAAAAGCCTTCGATGATCTGGGTGTATTGTTCGCCGCCACATACTGTTCCTAGCAACACGCCTTCGGCGGTGAATTGCGCGGCGTCCCCGACTTCCAGGAACACAGGGGCACTACCGCCAGGGCCTTCCAGATGCGTCACCGAAAGGGCTCCATAGCCTATCCGGTCGAAACCTGCAAGTTCGCACTGTCCGGCCACGTCCAAACGTTTTTTATCGTCGACCGCATACCCACCCACGGACTCGCCGGAGTGCAATATGAAGGTGCCCACGCTCCACGTATCAATCCCGTTTCCGTTACTGGCGGTATATACCAAGTCATCGTTCAGGTATACCCTTACGGTCGTTGTGGCAGGGGGAGGAATAGTGCGCTCAACACTATGGAAGACTGACACGCTGTACCGGCCTGCCGCCGCATGCTCAAAGACGAATCCTTGATGGGCTGAGTAATCGCCCCAAGCCCAGATATCCGTGCCGGGAGGAATGCCATACACTTCCCCGTTATAACTGAATTCCAGCCAGTAGCAGTCGTTTTCGGAAGGTCCCGGGTAATTGAGTTCGACGCGCAGTGTCGGCCTTTCGACACTCAACGGCACATACTTCTCGGTCGATCCCGAAGATGACCGCGCTGTAACCAGGTTCTGCCCGGGAAACAGTTTCACGGTTTGCGCGAAATGCCCGTCCTGCGCCGGTGTCACATAAACGCATTTCGCACCGGAACGCATGCCCGTAGACTGCACCTCGATCACGGCGCAGGAATCGTTTTCAGAGACGTTGCCTGTGACAGGCAGAACCCTTTTCTCGTCGAACGATGATGACAACACCCGTCCGACCGAAAGAAGAACGACGGACAGAAAAACACCTGCCTTGTATAAGATCCTTCGGCCACCACTCACTGCGCATCCCCCCTCATCAACCACAGCCGCCTTCTGGTTAAAGCCTTCTTATAACTCGTCCTGTCAAACTCGTTTGGGGTGACGTCCATCCCCGTAACCGTCTTCTGATAGACGGTGCGCATCATCGCTTCCAGTTGGGCCAGTTTTTCGAGCGTCATCACGTGATGCACCGGAGACTCAAAAATACGGTTGATGACTATCGCCGTGTCCTCGTCGATATCTTGGCACAGGCAGGACAGCGCCATAACGCACCACTGCAACTCGGCCGCCTCGCAACCATTTGTCGACATCACACGGTCGTAAACGCGCCCGACACCCTGCCCCACCGATTTCTTCTCAGAAGGAGACAAAGACGCGAAAACCTCGTCGGTCGGGAAAACCGCGTCTTTCGCTGTGATCGTGCGGTTTTCAGCCAAAGTCTTTGCGTTGGCCATCATCCGGCTGCGGCATTCATCAACAGACATGTCCTGAGGCGTCAGCACCCCGGAGGTGACTGCGGCCGCCTGGACTTCTCCGTGAGCCAACACGGCCGCCAACAACACGAAACTCATTACAGCGGCCAGCCATACTCCGCCATGCTGTGTGCTCTGCACGTTTTTCATGACGACCTCACTTGACAGTTATCGGCAACCCGTTGGGAGGGAAAGTGATCACGACGGCACTCCGTACGGTCGGGTCGTTCGGCGCCGGATCGTCCGGATTGGGCACACCGTCATTGTCATCGTCGTTCGGGTCAATGCTGGTCAGGTCTGTGCAAACCACTTTGACTGAGTCTGTCGCGAACCTGCCCGGGCCGTCAACAGACATGGCCTCCAGCGTATTGGTTCCTATGGTGTCCAAAGCCACCCACGCATATCTGACAAAGCCGTCTCTCGTCGTGCTGATTCCGTTGACCGTCACAACGGCGTTCGAAGAATCGGACCATACCGAGACGCGGACATTGGCACCGTCAAAAACGGTCAAATCCGCAGGGCTCAATATCGTGACATCGGACGGTTGGGCATCAACGGACACGGTTATGGACTTCTTGGATTCAAGCGTTGGACTTCCGCCCGAGACGGCCCTCACCGTTATGTCTTGCGAACCGTCATCAAACGGAACCGTGTTGGTGAAGGCATACACTCCGCCACCCTGATCAACGATGGTGGCGCTTTGCCCGCATACCCACACGAAATCCAACCCCGCTGAAGTGACGACCCACCCCGAGACCGTCACAGGAGAAGCGGACAATGTCTCCCCGTCCCCGGGCTCGCCTATGATGATATCCGGGCCGGGCGTGACCGGAGCGGCATCCTCCTTGTCTATGATACCGTCCCCGTCGGTGTCTTTCTCGCCGGGGTTAGTCTCCATGCAATACAGTTCCTCCAAATCCGAAAGGCCGTCTTCGTCCGTGTCCGCCTTGTCCGTAAGCGTGAGGAAGACGAGCTTTTCCCTCCCGTCCGGGATGCCGTCACCGTCGGAGTCCACATCGTTGCGTGCGGCGCAATAAAAACCACGGGCACCGGTCATAGGCTCGTCCCACGCGCTGAACGGGTTGCCCGCCGGGGCAGACCCCAGCAACGTCCATCGGTTTGAGACCGGCGGCAGCACATGGCTTCCGAACAGATCGACCGGCGGCCGGTCAGGGGGCGAGAACAGCCACAACCGCATCGCCTGCGCACCGCTCGGCTCGACTCCCGCAAATGAAAGCCGATTGGTGTCATCGGGAAGGTACGGCGGCGGATTCTGCGGCGCGGGATTACGGGTCGCGGCCGTTCTCACGGCCTCCATGTAAAGGGGCCAGTCATTGGACGCGATCAAGACCAATTGAAGGGACAATCGCGAACGGTGCCGTTCTCTGTACCACCTGTCCACGGCTTCTCCGCTTAACCATCCGGGAGGGCTGCCGTAAACGTCCTCGACCCACTGGTCAGGATTGTAGCCGACCGGCACCGCGTTCGTACGGAACGCCTCTTCGCTCGATTCTCCGTAAACAAGCCACACGTGTTCCGTCGTCTGCGTCTCGGTCACGCGCAACCTCCAAACGGGGACCCCCAGTATGTTTCCCGCTTCAAAACAGTTGGCCACTTCGGCAATTTCGTCCTCCGGTGAGAACGAAAAGAAACCGGCGAAAAGGCTGAATGAGAAGAATGGCGGGAAAATGGCGGCACAATTGGTCACGGATGCGTATTTCTCTGCCGCAAGGGAGTCCAATTGATCCCACGTCGACAATGGGGACGGAGTCTGCCATGCGCAGGCCGTCGCCACCGTCAGGCATACGATGCCCACAACCGATGTGCAGTGCATTACTTTCATTGGCGTCCTTTAGACTTGCCTCGGAAACGTTCCGGCACCCATGACTAGCAACCATTATGCGGGGGGGGCAAAGTGAGTCAAGCCCCATTCCCAAAAAAAGTGCTGTGGAGCCTTCCGCATTTATGAGGCCGCCACTTCGCTTTCTCCGCGGCCGCCCGGGAACGTCCGCGAGCTGGCCAACCTGCTGGAGCGCGCCTACGCGCTGGACGAGCGGTATTTCGGCAGCCTGCTTGACGGTTACCGGAGTGCGAGAGGAGAAACAGGCGCATTGCAAAACACACTGCGTCCGGACCAATCGGAACGGCTAGCCGACATGACCCGCCTGCATGTTCGGCAGGTGTTGGAAAAACACGGCGGCAACGTGTCGCACGCCGCCGCCGCGCCGGGCGTCTCCCGCAACACCGTGCTCAAATACGCGCAGTGATGGGGGGGGCTCTGCATCACTGCGGGTAGTCGAGCGCCTCGGGGATCATGACCTGCGCGAGCGCGCGAGCGGCTCGGTCCTTGGCGAGGCGCGCGCCGGCCAGCGCGGCATCTGCCTTGGCGCGCAGCGCCTGGAACTCGGCCGCCTGCTCCGCCTTGGCCGCGCCGTAGCCGTAGACCAGCTCGGCGCAGATGCGTCCCGCCTCGCCGACGGCGCGCGCGATCTGCATGTGCGCCAGGTCAGTGAAGGTATTGACGTAGCCTTCAATCTCCGGCCCGACCACCGGGTGCTCGGGCCCCTTGGCGGCGAGCTCGCGGATATCGGCGACGAACGAGCGCGCGGCCAGCAGCCACGAGATCGCGTCGGCCATCGGGAAGAGCACGCCGTGGCGCTGGCTCTGCGAGAGCGGGCGGCCTTCGGCGTCCTTGGCGGATTGGATGAAGGCGAGCGTCCAGCGCCAGAGCGCGAAGCCGTCGGCCAGCGTGTCGAGGCCGTTGCCGGAGCCGGCGGCGGCCTGCCGGCGCAGCTCCGCGATCCACTGGTCGACCTGGGCCAGAAAGACCTCGTTGTTCATGGTGACGCTGATCTGGCGGCGCTGCACCACTTCCGGGCCTTCGTAGGTGGCCTCGAGCTGGGCGTCGGTCCACTTGTAGAAGAGGAAGCCGGGGCAGTCCTCGGTGATGCCGTAGCCGCCCATCAGGCTGACCGCCTCGCGCAACATGTTGGCGCCGTGGCCGGTATCCCACAGCTTGGTCGCCGGGCAGAGCACGTTGCAGAGCGCGCTGAGCCAGACGTACTGCACGAGCGGATCGGCCTGCAACGCCGCGATGCGGGCGTCGTCGCGCTCGGCCTCGGGCTTGCCGAGCTGGCCCAGCAGCTCGATGGCGTCGGCCTGCGGCTTGCGCAGCGCCTTCATCAAGGCGCGGCCCGAAATGCCCTGAGCCGCGAACTCGCCGAGCACCTGAGTTTCGACCGGCGTGAGAGTGTCAAAGGCGCGCGCGGTCTCGAAGCCGAGCGAGGTGGCGGCCTCGCCGGTGGCCCAGACATCGGCCAGACGCTGGATGGCGTCCTCTTTCATCTGGATACCGAGATCGTAACGGGGCGAACCGGCCTCGATGCCGGCGGCTCCGCGGTAGCGGCCGCGGTGGTAGCGGATGACCGGCTCGACGGCGGAGAGCAGCTTGGCAGCGGTCATCAGGCCGACCGCCACGCGCGTCCGGGAGAAGACCGCCTCGATGATCTCGCTGTGGGTCAGGTTGGGCACGATCACGCCGTCCTTGACGGTGTAGCCGCCGACGATGCGGCTGGCCGGGATGTCGAGACTGAAGATCGGGTCGTGGGTGTTGGAGAGCTGGTGGACCATCTTGAGGGTCGGCGCACCGCGGTCGAAGACGCCCGGGTCGGTCTCCTCGAGAATCACCATGCAGGAGGACTTGATGCGCGGATCGCCGGTGTCAACCGCGGCGGTGAGCACGTTGGCGACGGCCATGTTGGTCAGGAATCGGCCGCGCTTCTCGACGTGCAGCACCGGCTCCTGCCCCTCTTCCCAGCGAGCCACGGTGACACGGCCGCTGACCACGCCGGTGTCCACGCCGACGTAGGGCAGCGGCTCGGTGAGGGCGAAAGCGGCGCGCCACGGCTTGCGATCCTCGCCGGGCTGCGCCGGGGCGCAGGCGCGCATGTACTTCTCGCGCTGCTCGGGCGTGCCCTTCTCGACGATCGGCCCAAGGCCGAGGTTGTTGATCAGGCTGGAGGTGGAGGCGCCGCCGTCGACCCAAGAGAGTTCAAAGGCGAGCAGGCTCAGCGCCAGGTTGCGCGGTCCCTCGATGATGCCGCCGTACTCCGTGTCGAGGCCCGCCGCGGTGATGCCCGATTCGTCGAACGCCTGGTAGAGCCCGTTCTTGGCCTCGGTCCACTCGTGCGTCGCGCGTTCGCCGTCGGCCACCAGACGGGCCACGAGGCCGCGGGCCACCGAACGGGCGCCCATCACGGCCATCTGAATGTCGTACCGGTCGGCATAGCGCCACATGATCTGGCGAATCTCGTCGCCGGGCAACATCTTCATGGTCTGCGGGGTCTCACTCATCGCGTCGAACCTTTCTTTTGAAAATTGAGAATGACATATTATCGGATTTTGTCGAAGACGCAAGGCGAATGTGGCGGCACGCGAATGGTAGGGCGCATGGCATTACTGTTGGCGCCGATGTTTCCTAATCGTAATCTTACGCTTGAGTTGAAGGCTTTCGCCAGAGTAGATTGCATCCACGAAAGCGCACTTTGATCACGAGAAGCTATCCGTATGTCAGTGGCAGGGATGCGCGACGTTCATGCGTTTCTAGCGAAAAAGGGGGAGGCGAGTCGGGAGCGCGGGCGTCCCCGCCCGCACTTAGAAAGGTCGCGCGCGATTCAGATGCACGGTCTGGCGCTCAATGAATAAGCACTCAGCCTTTTGCACGAAACGCTGTTGCGGGCGGAGACGCCCGCGCTCCCGACTGTGCTTCGCATCAAACACGCGCCCGACTCGCGTACCCCCGCCAACAACCGATTACCGGCATATTCCGGGCCGGGCGAGTGGACGCCCCCGTCCCTCCCGCCACCGCGCGTCTTCCACACAGCCTTCATCTTCCCATTGGGCCCAGCGTCATCGACTTTGCGCTCGCGCACCGACCGCTATTCGGCAGCGGGGCCGTCGTTCGCAGGCGGGACATCGACAGCGGGCACGGCCTCGTCGTCATCCGCGTCGGCGACGCTGACCGACACCAGGGTCGCGCCTTCGGCGAGATTCACGAGGCGGACGCCCTTGGCGGCGCGTCCGATGACGCGGATCTGGTTGACCGGCGAACGCACCATCATGCCGTTGGAGGCGATGGAGATGAAGGACTGGTCCTCGCGGACGGCGTGCGCGGCCACGACCTTGCCGTTGCGGCCGTCGTCGTCCTTGATCGCGATCATGCCGCCGCCGCCGCGGTGGTGCATCGTAAAGTCGCTGAACTCGGTGCGCTTGCCGTAGCCGTTCTCGGTGGCGATCAGCAGCGTCTCCTGGTCGGTCACGATGTCGAAGCTGCGCACGGCGTCGCCCGGCGCCAGCCGGATGCCGCGCACGCCCGCCGAGGCGCGGCCCATGCAGCGCACGCTGGTCTCGCGCTCCTTGCCCTCCGCATCGGTTCGCTTGAACGAGACCGGGAAGCGGATCGCCTTGCCGTTGGCCGTGACCAGCAGAATGTGGTCGCTTTCCTTGACGAGGCGCACTTGGATCAGGCGGTCGTTGGCGGTCTGCTCGTCCGACTCACTCTGCGCGTCGTCAGACTCGGCCGCCTCATCGTCGGCGTCGTTCGGAATGTCCTTGAACTTGATGGCGATGATGCCCTTGCGGTTGACGTTGCGGAACTCGGCGAGGGCGGTGCGCTTGATGATGCCGTTCTCGGTGGCGAAGAAAACATCCTCGCCGGTCTCGAAGGAACGGATCGGCAGCAGGGCCACGACGGACTCGCCCTCGCGCAGCTCGAGCAGGTTGACGATGGGCTTGCCAAACGAGGTGCGGGGCGCTTCGGGAATCTCATAGGCGTCCTTCTTGAAGACGCGGCCCTGGCTGGTAAAGAGCAGCAGCGTGTCGTGCGTGTCCGCCACAAAGACGGTGGTGATGAAGTCTTCCTCTTTGATCGCCGCGCCGGTGATGCCCCTGCCGCCGCGCCGCTGCTCGCGGTAGGTGGTGAGCGGAACGCGCTTGACATAGCCGCGCTGGCTCAGCGTGATGACGCACGGCTCGTCGGCGATCAGGTCTTTGATGTTGACCTCGCCCTCCAGCGGCACGATCTCGGTGCGGCGGACGTCGCCGCGCTTGCCGGACAGGACGTACTTGGCCTTGAGGTCGGCCAGGTCGTCTTTGATCAGGCCGTAGATCTTGGCCGGCGATTCCAGCAGGCCGGTGAGGTAGTCGATGCGCTCGCAGAGCGCCTGGAACTCGGCCTCGACCTTTTCGCGCTCCAGGCCGGTGAGCTGGTAGAGGCGCATCTCAAGGATGGCGTCGACCTGTTTGTCGGAGAAAGCGAAGCGCGCCACCAGGCGGGTCTTGGCCTCATCGCGGTTTTTGGAGGCGCGGATGATGGCGACCACATCGTCCAGATGGTCCAGCGCAATCAGCAGCCCTTCCAGAATATGCTTGCGCGCCTCGGCCTTGGCCAGCTCAAAACGGGTACGGCGCGTCAGCACCTCGAAGCGGTGGTCCACATGACAGCGGATCAGCTCCTTGAGCGTCATGACCTTGGGGCGCCCTTGGTCGATCGCCAGCATGTTCGCGCCGAACGTGGTTTGGAGCTGCGTGTGCTTGTAGAGGTTGTTGAGCACGACCTGCCCCATCGCGCCGCGCTTCAGCTCGATCACCACGCGGATGCCGTCGCTCGAACTCTCGTCGCGGATGTCGGAGATCCCCTCGATGACCTTCTCGTTCACCAGGTCGGCCATGCGCTCGATCATCGACGCCTTGTTCACCGTGTAGGGAATTTCGGTGATGATGATCGCCTCTTTGTTCTTGTATTCGACGATCTCGGCCCTGCCGCGCACCAGAATTGAGCCGCGCCCGAGCTTGTACATCGCCTCGATGCCGCGCGAGCCGCAGATGGTCGCGCCGGTCGGGAAGTCCGGTCCCTTGATAAACTGCATCAGATCATCGATCGTGCAGTCCGGATGGTCCACATAGTGCGTGACGCCGTCGACCAGTTCGCAGAGGTTGTGCGGCGGGATGTTGGTCGCCATGCCGACCGCAATGCCGGTCGAGCCGTTCAACAGCAGGTTGGGCAGGCGCGCCGGCAGGACCGTCGGCTCCAGCTCCTTCTCGTCGTAGTTCGGGCGGAAATCGACCGTTTCCTTATCGAGGTCAGCCAGCATCTCCTCGGCAAGCCGGTCCATGCGACACTCGGTGTAACGCATGGCGGCGGCGGCGTCGCCGTCGATCGAGCCGAAGTTGCCCTGTCCGTCCACCAGCGGGTAGCGCATGGAAAAGTCCTGCGCCATGCGAACGAGCGTGTCGTAAATGGCGCTGTCGCCGTGCGGATGGTATTTACCCATCGTGTCGCCGACCACGCGCGCGGATTTTTTGTAGGGCTTGTTGTACGCAAGGCCCAGCTCGTGCATGGTGTAGAGAACGCGGCGGTGGACCGGCTTCAGACCGTCGCGCGCGTCCGGCAGCGCGCGCCCGATAATGACGCTCATCGAGTAGTCGATATACGACGTACTCATCTCATCTTCGATATTGATCGGGTGGACGTTCGGCTCCTCGCCCGGAACAGGGACAATCTCTTCGCTCATGCTTTCTCCGGTGTTGGGAAAAATTGAGGCTTTAATGTATCATTTTCAGCCGCGGAAAACCACCTTTTCTCTGAGGCTCCCCCCGCCGCCGGAATCGGGTCACCGGAAGAGGCCGCCGACCTCGCCCACGAACGCCGCATGACCGCCGGTTCCGAGCCACAATTCATTATCGTCCAAAGGGTTAATCGATATCCACGTCACCCCTTTGCACGTGAGCCCGGAGCCGTTGATCGACCGCCAGCTCTCTCCGCCGTCGTCGCTGGCGATGATCCCGCCGCCGGCCGAGCGGTCATGATAGGGATGGTCGTGCAGGCTGGCGTAGACGCGGCCGGGGCGCCGCGGATCGACCGCGAGCGCCTCGCAGAAGCGGTTGGTGTAGACCTGGCGCCAGGCCCTCTCAGACGGGCCTCGCACAAAAACGCCCCCCTGCAGCGCACGTTTGCCGTCCCAGCAGGCGCGGGCTGTCGCGACCACGCGCCCGTCTTTCGCGGCGAGCTGTCGGACGTCAGCCAACGGCGCGCCGCCGTCCAACCGCTGCCACGTCTTGCCGAAGTCCGAGCTGCTGAAAACGCCGCCGGAGGCGCCTCGCACGCTGGCCGCTCCCGCGTACAGCGTCCCACCGTCGCGGGCAAGGCAACGGATGCGCTCCGCAGGCAGCCCTTCGTTGCGCGGCTCAAACACGTATGACGAGAAACAGAAGCTCTCGAAGACGCCTTTGCCTTCCGCCACGCAGAAAATGCGCCGCGCCCCGCACCGGTTTCCGCCTTCGACGGACGGCGTCCACGCGACGAGGTCGCGCGGGCGGGCATCCGGGAAACCGCATTCCTTCGGGAGGGTTTGCCACGTGAGTCCGCCGTCCCCGGTCACCGCGAGCAGCCCCGCGTTGCGGCCCCATTCGCCGAAGCCGGCGATAGCCCAGTCGTCATGGCCGCGGTCGTCGAAGGCCACCGTGAAGCAGGAGTTGTCGTGGCCGCGAGGGATGCCTTTCATGCGGCGGCTGAAACTCGCTCCGCCGTCCTCGCTGACCAAAAGGCCGATGTCATAGAACCCGAAGAACACGCGCCCTTTGACACGCGGATGCGGGAACACGCCGTGCAGACAGGTGACCTCCAGCCCCGTGCCGGCGATTTTCCCGTCGTCGCGCTCGGCCGTGTAGCGCTGCCGCCACGTCGCCCCGCCGTTTTCGGTCTTATAGATGTAGCCCGACGTCCCGAAGTAAAGCGTGTCTGGGCGTGACGCCGACAGCGTCAGGCAGGTCACGCTCGGCCCCCACATGTCGATCCAGGCGTGCCGGGCATTGCCTTTCTCGCCGAACTCGAACACGCGCCGCCAGTTCAGGCCGCCGTCCTCGGTTTTATAGACTGTGGCATCCCACCACGTCGCGCCGCCCGCGTAAACCACGTCCGGTTTCGATGGATGCACCGCGAGCGTGTCCACCCAACTGCACAGCATGTCGCTCGTGCCGGGCTTGCCCGAGGCCTGCCGCAAACCGTTGACGCGCGGCTGCCAGGTGCGGCCGCCATCCTCGGAGCGGTAGACGCCCGCCTGCCACGGCGTCTCGCCGGCCTTGCCCTTGAGCGACACATAGACGACCCGCGGGTCAGAGGGCGACTGCGCCAGCCGCCGCGTGCGCAGGTGGGCCGGCAGCCCCGTGTTCGAAGCGGACCACGTTTCGCCGCGGTCATCGCTCGCGAACACGCCGCGGGGGGTCGCGATCAGGAGCCGGCGCGTCTCGCGCGGGTGGATCGCAAGGTCGTAGAGCGGCAGGTCCGCAGGCATCTGCCCCGGCCGCACCACCTGCCGCCACGTCGCCCCGCCGTCCTCCGACCGGTAGAGCGCGCCCTGGCCGCCCCGCTCCTCGCGCGGCTGGCCGATCGCAGCGTACACGGTCTCCGGGCGCTGCGGGTCCAGCGCGACCTTGCTCACCATCGCGGAGTAGGCGTACTCCTGCACCGGCGGGAAGCCTTCGCGCAGCCACGTCCACGTCCGTCCGCCGTCCATGCTCTTATACACCCCGCTCTTGCACCCGGCATAAAGGATGCGGGGGTCGGACGGATGCTCCGCCAGGCTCTCCAAAAAGTAGTCCTGGAACCCCGCCGTGTGGACGACGTACGTCCCGCCGCCGTCGTCCGACCGGTAGAAGCCGCCCACATCGCAGCCGACATAAAAAACGTCTGTCCCGTGGCGGCTCGCCAGCACCGACTGGATCCACCCGCCGCCGCCCGGCCCGACCTTGCGCCACTGCACCTCCGGCGCAACCGCAGCCCTAAGGCCCGACGCGGAAGCGAACACCCCCAGCAGCAAGAAAACACCCCATTTCATGGCTCGTCTCCCAAAGTGACCGGGCCGGCCCCGCTCACGGCGCGGTCGCGCCCATGCGGAGCACGGGCAGGATCTCCTGTCGCAGCGTGGTGTCGAGGTCAAAGAGCGCGAAGCCGGGGCAGCCCGCCCGCCGCGCGGCCTGGATCTGGTCGATCACCTGCGCCGCGTCGAGGCGGCTTTCGGCGGCGGTCACGCCGATTCCGGGCACCACCCGGATCGCCTGCCGGCGCGTGCGCGTCTGCTGGCCGAGCCACTCGTTGAACTTGGCGAGGTCCTCGGTGTAGTTCATCGGCGTCACATAGTCCACGAGCCCGATGTTGAGCCACGACTCCCAGTCCTGCCCCACCGCATCGAGGCACGAGGGGTACTTGCCGAAGACCGCAGCCGTCACCAGCTTGCCAGGGGCACCGCGCCGGACCGCCTTGCGCGCGGCCTGCACAAAATCCGAGACCTGCTCGGCGCGCCAGCGGATGAAGAGCTGACGCAGCGGCCCGCTCTTGACGTCTTCCGGCCAGTCGGCGGCGCGGCGGCCTGTCGCCCGCTCGAAGCGCGTCTTGACCGTCGGCCCGAGACTCGACATGAAATCAGGATAGCGCACGAAATCGAGATGCACGCCGTCGGTGGCGTACTTCACCGCCAGCTCGCGTACGGCCGACTCGAGATAGGTGCGGACTTCAGGCACGGCGGGGTCGAGCCACGGGCGCGGCGAACCGTCGGGCTGCGTCAGCACCCAGCCGCGCTTGGCGAAGATCGCGAGGCGTTCCTGGGTGGCGCCCTCGGTGGAGAAGCAGAGCAGCCAGGCGTGCACCCGCAGGCCCAGCGGCTTGGCGGCCGCCAGGCAGGCGGCCAACTGGTCGCCCTGCTCGTCAAACACCCGTGAGCGCGGCAGCACGGCACTGGCGTAGTGGGCGAAGGCCGCGCCCGCGACATTGACGTAGAGATCGGTGATGCCGGCATCTTTCAACTGGCGGCAGGTACGCGGCCAGTCGCCGGGATAAAGCCCCATGCCAGAGTGGTCCCAGACCGCGCGGATCTCGCCGCGGCGCGGGGCTTGCAAGAGCCCGTACACCTCGTACATCCGCGCTTTGAGATCGTTCGCGGCGAGCCAAGCCTTATACCCTTGACCGGCGGCCAAACGCTGCCGCGCATCCGCATCGGCACGCAACAGGGCCTGCGCGGCGGCAACCGCACGCGCGCGCCGCGCCGGATCGGCCGCCTGCCCGGCACGCGCGGCCAGAAGGTCCGGGCCGCCGCCGATCAGGCGCGCCTGACGCAGCACGCTGGCGGCGGCAGGCTGCCAGAGCGTGGCGTCGTGCGCCGCGGCAAGCGCCAGCAGCAGCCGCCCCTTGGCCTCCGCGTCGCCGTCCGCCAGCAGCACGTGGGTCATCCAATAGCCGCTGGGCGAGACCAGCCAGGCCGGCTCGGAGGTCCGGCGGCCCTGACGATCATGCCACCACGCCAGCACCTGCGAGCGGCCGGCCAGCGGCTGAACCAAAAAAAGATTCTGTGAGGTTTGCAGGATCGACTCCGGCACGCCGTGCGGGCGCGTCTCGGCGAAACGCATCAGCGACCAGCGGCCGTCGGTGGAGCCCTTTTGGTAGCCGACCGTCTGCATGCCCATGAGCGCGGCCAGAGCCGGCGAGGAGGAGTAGCAGACGATCAGCTTGCCGCCGCGGTTGACGTGCGCCGTCAAAGCAGCCATCTGCGCGGCGTTCGGCTGCGCCAGGTAGACCAGCACCGCCACCTTTTTGCCGGCCAGCGCCTTGGCCAGGTCTTTGTCGTCGAAGTACGCGGCCTCGACACCCGCCTCGCGGTACCAGCGCTCGACATGCCGCGCCAGTGCCGCGGCAAAGCGCCGTTCTCCGGCAGGTACCGCTTCGTTCCCTTGAACCACCGCAACCGGTACGCCACGGACCGCCAGGCCTAGCGCGCCCATGACCACCATACACGCTACTCGTTTCATCCGTCTCCCCCTGATTACGTCCGCTTATCGTATCGGTTTTCGCTGTCCGATCCCAACCCAAAATCGCACCTTTTAGGGTGGGAGATGCGATTCCCCTATTGCTCCGCACCGCGCTTTCGCACTATGATAGGGCGTGTATGCGACACTGGAAAGTTCTGTTCGTCAAACCCCGCACCGAGAAGAAGGTCGCTGAATACTGCCAGCTTTACGGGATCACGCACTACCTGCCGCTGCGCGAGAAGACGCGCGTCGCGCAGCGCCGTAACGTCACGGTCCGGCTGCCGGTCTTTCCGGGCTACGTTTTCGCCCGCGTCACCCCGAGCCAGCGCCTTGCGTTGCTCCAGACCAACCTGCTCGTCCGTGTCCTGGAGCCGGAAAACCCGCGCCGGATGCTGCGCGACCTGGTGATGGTGCGGCGCGCGCTGCGCGCCAATCCGGCGCTCGAGTCGGTCAAGCCGCTGACGGCGGGCCGCCAGGTGCGCATTATCGGCGGCCCGTTCCAAGGCGTGGAGGGGCGCGTCGCGCGGCTGGCCGGCACGCTGAAGGTCGTGTTGAACGTGGACATGATCGGACAGGCGGTCTCGGTGACCGCCGAGATCGATCAGGTCGAAGTGCTCTAAACCTTTGCCTCATTGCCCCGTTTTGCGCTAAACTGGTGCCCGTTTTCAAACAGGAAAGTGAACCGCCATGGATGCTCTACTCGATCTTCTGAAGAAAAACGCCCGCGAATCCGACGCGACGCTCGCCAAGCTGCTGGGCACCACCGAGCAGGAGGTGCGCGCGCGCATCGCCGCCTATGAACAAGAGGGCGTGATCCGTGGTTTTCAGGCGCTGCTCAACACCGACCGGCTTGACACCAATGATGTACGCGCGGTGATCGAGCTGCGCATCCGCCCGGAACGCGAGGGTGGCTTTGACCGCGTGGCCGCGCGCATCGGCAAATTCCCGCAGGTCGAATCCATGTACCTGATGTCCGGCGCCTACGACCTGCTGCTCTTCGTCAAGGGCGCGAGCCTTCAGGAGGTCGCGAACTTTGTCAGCGCGCGACTCGCCCCGCTCGACGGCGTGCTCTCGACCGCCACCCACTTCATGCTGAAAACCTACAAGGACCAAGGCGTCCTGATGGAAAGTGAACCCCATGACGACCGACTCCAAGTCTGCCCCTGATTTTGTGGCTCCGCATGTGCGGAGCCTGCCCAAATCCGGCATCCGCGATTTCTTTGACATCGTCGCCGGCCGTAAAGACGTGATCTCGCTCGGCATCGGCGAGCCGGACTTCCAGACCCCGTGGCACATCCGCGAACGGGCGATCGAGGCGATCGAGCGCGGCGCCACGCGCTATACCTCGAATCTCGGCGCCCCCGAGCTGCGCCAGGCGCTGGCCGCGTACATGCGCCAGTCGTTCCAGTGCGACTACGACTGGCAGCACGAGATCCTCGTGACGGTCGGCGTCAGTGAAGCTTTCGACCTCGCCATGCGCGCCGTCCTCTCGCCGGGCGACGAGGTGCTCTACCACGAGCCCTGTTTCGTGGCCTACGCCCCGCTCATCCGCATGGCCCATGGCGTGCCGGTGCCGGTCGAGACCTTCCGCAAGGATGACTTCCGCCTGACGGTTGCGGAACTGGAGAAGAAAGTCACGCCGCGCACTCGCGCGCTGCTGCTCAACTTCCCGAACAACCCCACCGGCGCCACGCTCGACCGCGCGGACACCGAAGCGCTGGCCGATTTCGCGATCCGCCACAACCTGCTGGTGATCTCCGACGAGGTCTATTCGGAGCTGACCTACGAGGGTGGGCGCCACTCCATGGCGGCCATTCCGCGCCTGCGCGACCGGCTGATCTTCCTCAACGGCTTTTCCAAGGCGTGGTCGATGACCGGCTTCCGCCTGGGTTATGCCTGCGCACCGGCACCGCTGACCGACGCCATGATGAAGATCCACCAGTTCGGCATGATGTGCGCCTCGTCCATCAGCCAGACCGCCGGCCTTGAGGCGGTGCGCCACGGCGACGCCGCCATCGCCGAAATGCGCGACTCTTACCATCTGCGGCGCAACTTCGTCGTCGCCTCGCTCAACGAGATGGGGCTCGACTGCTTCATGCCGCGCGGCGCGTTCTACGTGTTTCCGTCGATCCAGTCCACCGGACTCTCTTCCAAGGAGTTCGCCCTGCGCCTGCTCAACGAGTACAACGTGGCATGTGTGCCGGGCGGCGCGTTCGGCGCCTGCGGCGAGGGGTTCCTGCGCTGCGCCTACGCCACCGGCATGGAGCCGCTCAAAGAGGCGATGGACCGCATGAAAACTTTCGTGCGCGCACTGGCGCACTGAATCAAAATCAGCAGGGAGGAGTTATGCCGCATCCTGTCCGCGCGACCCGACGTTCGTTTCTCAAGGCATCCGCCGTCTCGGCGTTCACCTTTAATCTGGTGCCGCGCCATGTGCTGGGTGGACCGGAACACACCCCGCCCAGTGCGCGCGTCACGCTGGCCGGCATTGGCATCGGCGGCGTGGGGCACTCCCAGCTCAAGTCGTGCGACAAGGCCGGCTTTCAGATCGTCGCGCTGTGCGACGTGGACGACCTGCACGCCAAGAAAACCTACGATGCGTTTCCTCAAGCGCGCCGCTACCGCGACTTCCGCGAGCTGCTCGGCAGCGAGGGCGACAAGGTCGACGCCGTCTATTGCGGCACGCCCGACCACACGCACGCGGTCATCGCGCTGGCCGCACTGCGCGCCAAGAAACATCTCTGCTGCGTCAAACCGCTGACGCGCACCGTTGAAGAGTGCCGCGCCGTCGTGGACGCCGCGCGGCGGGCCGGCGTGGCGACGCAGGTCACCACGCGCCCGAACACTGGCGAGGAGGGCTGCCGCACGACCGAGCTGATCGAGGCCGGCGCCATCGGCCCTGTGCGCGAGGTGCACGTCTGGTCCTACCGGCCGGTCTGGCCGCAGGGCATGCCCGGCCGGCCCGAGGGCGAGGATCCGGTTCCCGGCACCCTGGACTGGCGGCTCTGGATCGGCCCGGCGCCGATGCGCCCGTTCAAAGACGCTTGGCCGGCCGGCCATCCGATCCCGGAGATGCCGCCCAAGAACTGGGGCGGCCGCAAGGTTTACCACCCCTTCAATTTCCGCGGCTGGTGGGACTTCGGCACCGGCGCGCTCGGCGACATGGGGTGCCACTACATGAACACGCCCTATCGCGCGCTCAAGCTCGGCTATCCGTCACGCGTCTCGGCCTCCACCTCGCGCCGCTCGGACGAGGCCTTCCCGCTCGCGTCGATCGTGACCTACGACTACCCGGCACGCGAAGGCCTGCCGCCCGTACGGGTGGTGTGGTACGACGGCGGCCTGCAGCCGCCCAAGCCGGCCGAGTTGGGCGTGACGCCGTTGCCGGACGAAGGGGTGCTCTACATCGGCGACAAAGGCAAGATGGTCTTTGAGAAGATCCTGGATCCCTCGCTGGCCGAGGCGTGCGCGTCCATCCCCAAGAGCCTGCCGCGGCGCGAAGGCACATGGGGCGAATGGCATGCCGCCTGCAAAGGCGGCGGGCGCGCCGGATGTGACTTCGAGTGGTCAGGGCCGGTCACTGAATTCGTGCTGCTCGGCAACATCGCTTTGCGCATCGGCAAGGAGATCGTGTACGATGCCGCCGCCGCGCACATCACCAACTCGCCGGAGGCCGACGCCCTGCTGCGCCAGCCTTATCACAACGGCTGGACGCTGGCGTGAGGACATTGCGGATGCCTTCGCAAAACCGGGTCCGCCCCAACCGAGGAACAGAACCATGAAGCTGCCTCTCGCACTGCTCGCCGCGCTCGCCGTCTGGGCGGGCTGCCGCTCCGCGCAGGACGTCGACGAAGCCGATGCGCCGGCCCTGACGCCGGACGCCTGCGCCGCGCTCGCGCCCGTTGAACGCATGGCCGTCGTCTCCGCCGAACTCAAGGCCATCGGCACCGCGATCCAGGCGTACCGGACGCGGCACGACGGCCGCTGGCCCACCAGCCTCTCCGCGCTGATCGTCGAGCGGCTGCTGCCCGCAGGTGCGCTCATTTCTGCCGCCGACCCCAGCGGCGGCCGCGAGGGCGGCGTGCCCGACCGCTACGACACCTGGCAGCAGTCCGCCGAGACCGACGAGGCCAACAGCAGCTTTCTCTATGAACTCAGCGGCGCCGCCGCCACCTGGGACTGGAAGTCCTACCTCGCCGGCAAGCCGACTCCGACCGCGCTCGACACGGACAAAAACGGCGAGGTCTCCTGGCAGGAGGCCAAGCTCTGGCAGCTCGCGCACGGCGACGCCGCGCAGACCAACGCGCCCGCAGCCTACGCCGCCCACCGATTCCCGGTTGTGCGCTGTTACTGGCACGCCTACCCCGGCTCCAAGGATGACCTCACGCAGCGTTCGGTCATCAGTCTCGCCGCCGACCTCGACACCGTCTTTCTCTCGCAGCCGTGGTGGGAGAAGGACCTCACGCCGGTCACGCTGCGGTAGCTTGTCAACACGCTGAGGAGAACCTGATGTGAAAATCCGAGTGCTCACGATATCTCTGCTCTGCGCCTGTCTCGGTACGGCCGCCACCGTGCAGACCAACGCGCCGGCGCCTTACGGCCCCGTGCCGTCCGAGCGCCAGTTGCGCTGGCACGAGACCGAGATTTTCGCGCTGATCCACTACGGCCTGAACACCTACACCGACCGAGAATGGGGGTACGGCGGGGAAGATCCCGCGCTCTTCAACCCGGCCCGGCTCGATGCCGGACAGGTGGTGGCGGCGCTCAAGCGCGGCGGCATGAATGGCGTGATCCTGGTGGCCAAGCATCATGACGGGTTCTGCCTCTGGCCCACCCGGACCACCGAACACAACATCTCGCGGTCGCCCTGGCGCGGCGGCAAAGGTGATCTCGTGCGCGAATATGCCGACGCCGCCAAGAAGCACGGGCTTCGCTTCGGGCTCTACTGCTCGCCCTGGGACCGCAACAGCGCGGCCTACGGTACGCCCGCCTACCTGCCGATCTACCACGGCCAGCTCCGCGAGCTGCTCACCCGCTACGGCACCCTCTTCGAGGTCTGGTTCGACGGTGCCAACGGCGGCGACGGCTACTACGGCGGCGCCCGCGAAAAACGCAACATCGACCGTTTCACCTATTACGACTGGCCCGCCACCTGGGACCTGGTGCGCCAGCTCCAGCCCTCGGCCTGCATCTTCGGCGACGTGGGGCCGGACTGCCGCTGGGTCGGCAACGAGAAGGGTTTCGCCGCCGAGGAGAGCTGGGCCACGTTCACGCCCAAAGGCCGGACCGACCCCGCGCGTCCGGCCAACGGCGACTCCATGAATCACATCGAGGGGCCAGCCGGACATCGAGACGGAACAGCCTGGATTCCGGCCGAGTGCGACGTGCCGCTGCGCAAGGGCTGGTTCTGGCACCCGAACGAAGACGCCACCGTGCGCAACCCGGCCCAGCTCATGGAGATCTATTTCAATAGCGTCGGCAAGGGCGGCTGCATGAACCTCGGCGTGGCGCCCGACCGCGACGGGCTGGTGTGCGCAGCCGACATCCGCTCGCTGGATGAGTTTGGCGGCCTGTTGCGCACCCTCTTCGCGAATGATCTCGCGCACGGCGCGCTGGCCGCCGCTGACCTGGTGCGCGCCGCGCCGGCGGCCGCGCCGGGCGACCCCGCGCCCTTCGCGCCCTCGCGCGTGCTCGACGGCGACCGGTACAGCTTCTGGTCCACGGACGACGGCGTGACCAACGCCACCCTGACCCTCACCCTGCCGGCCGTCTCCGAATTCAACGTGATCCGACTGCGCGAAAACATCAGGCTCGGCCACCGCGTGGACGCCTTCGCGATCGACACCTGGCAGGAGGGCGCATGGCGCGAATACGCCAAGGGACAAAGTATCGGCGCGTGCCGGCTCTTTCGTGGGCCCAAGATCAAGAGCGACCGCGTCCGCCTGCGAATCACCCAGACTGCGGCCTGCCCCTGCATCAGCGATTTCGGCCTCTTTCTCATGCCGGCCGCCTTTACCCCCTCTCCCCCGGCCCCCAACTCCTAACTCCTCCCTCCTAACTCCTCTCCTATGCCCACCCCAGTCCCCCTCTTGATCATCGGCGGCGGCGCGGCCGGCCTTTTCGCAGGCTGTCTCGCCGGCGAGCACGGTCTCGGCACCCTGATCCTCGAACGCAAACACAAGCCCGGCCGCAAGCTGCTGATGTGCGGCAACGGCCGCTGCAACCTCACCAAAGACATCGCGCCCGCGCAAATGCTGAGCGACATGGGCGCACCGATGTCTGACTTTCTCGCGCCCGCGCTGAACGCCTGTTCGCCTGCGGCCGTGCAGGCTTGGTTCCAGCGCCACAGCGTGCCGCTCAAGCAGATGGATGACCGTCGTGTCTTTCCGCGCTCCGAGCAGGCCTCGGACGTGGTGCACGCCCTGACTGACGCTCTGCGCGACACCGGCACCGCGCTCTGTCTCAACGCCCCCGTAACCGGCATCGAACGCCATGCCGCCGGGTTTCGTGTCGCCACCGCCCACTTCTCGCTGCCGGCGCAACGCGTGCTGATCGCCACCGGCGGCGTGAGTTATCCCAAGACCGGCTCGGTCGGGGACGGACAAAAATTCGCCAAAGCCCTCGGCCACTCGCTCAAGCCCTACCGTCCCGGCCTGATCGGGTTCGTCATCGCGCATCCGTGGATCGAGGCTCGCGCCGGCACCACCTGCGAAGAGGCGGTCTGCCGCGTCTTCCACAAGGGCCGGCGCCTCTATGAGGGATGGGGGCAACTTGACTGCGAGCGCTGGGGACTCGGCGGCGCGGCGGCCTATAACGCCAGCCGCTGCGTCGCGCGCCAGAACCTCAACGACTTCGAACTGGAATGGCAGGTCGGCCGCGACATCTTTCGTGTCCGGCGGCCGTCCACGCGCCCGCTCAAGGAGGCGATCGTCACCCTCGGCGGCGTGCCGCTCAGCGAGGTCGACCCCGCCACCCTGCAGTCACGCGTCTGTCCCGGCCTCTACTTCGCAGGCGAGGTCATGGACATCGACGGCCCCACCGGGGGCTACAACCTCACCGCCGCCTTCGCCACCGCCGCTCTGGCGGTCCGGTCGCTCAGCGGACAGCGCAGGCAGTAATCTTTACGGTTGACCTTTTTCCTTAACTCTGCTTTGATGCCGACATACTGATGGATGAGGTTCACTGTGCACATACGGTATGTCCGCAAGGCCTCATCCCGGCCGGACGTGTTTTCGCGCGCACCGGCGGAAAGGGTATGCCATGGCCAATTATCCGATTGAGGAAGTCGAGGGCATCGGCCCGATCATGGGGGAAAAGCTGCGCACCGTTGGCGTCAAAGACACCGACACGCTGCTGGAGAAATGCCTTACGCCGAAAGCGCGCGAGGATCTCGCCCGGTCATCCGGCATCGCGGAAAAGCTCATCCTGAGGTTCGCCAACATGGTGGATCTCTTCAGGATCAAAGGCGTGGGCTCCGAATTCGCCGAACTGCTTGAGGCCGCCGGCGTCGACACGGTCCCCGAGCTGGCCAACCGCAATCCCGGACACCTGGCCGCCGCAATGGTGAAGGTCAACGAGGAGAAGAAGCTCACGCGCCGTACGCCCACCGAAGCCGATGTCGCCAAATGGGTGGCCGAGGCCAAGGAGCTGCCGCGCATGCTTTCCTATTGAGCGACAAGGACGCGGAGTCGAAGATACAAGAAAACGCTCCCCTCCGGGGGGCGTTTTTGGTATCATGTCGCTCGTTTTAAACACAGAGCAAGGAGTGAGATATGGCCGAGAAAAAGGCGGGCAACACACAATTGGAAGCGGTTTTGTCACAGATTCGCAAAGAGTTCGGCGATGCGGCCATCATGCGCATGGGCGACGCGGAGGCTTCCAAAGATATACCGGTTATTCCCACCGGCGCGTTCTCGCTCGATCTCGCTCTCGGTGTCAACGGCCTGCCGCGCGGCCGCGTGGTCGAAGTCTACGGCCAGGAATCCTCCGGCAAGACGACCCTCGCGCTCCATATCATCGCGAACGCCCAGAAAGCCGGCGGCCTGGCGGCCTTTGTCGACGCCGAACACGCGATGGACCCCAACTACGCGCGCCGCATCGGCGTGGATCTGGACAACCTGCTCGTCTCGCAGCCCAACTCGGGCGAAGAGGCGCTCACCATCACCGAGCAGCTCGTCAAGAGCGGCGCGCTGGACGTGATCGTGATCGACTCCGTCGCGGCGCTCACCCCGCAGGCCGAGATCGACGGCAACATGGGCGACTCTCACATGGGCCTTCAGGCGCGCCTGATGTCGCAGGCGATGCGCAAGCTCACCAGCGCCATCGCGCAGACCAAAACCCTCTGTCTCTTCACCAACCAGGTGCGCGACAAGATCGGCGTGATGTTCGGCAATCCCGAAACCACCCCGGGCGGTAAAGCACTCAAATTCTATGCCTCGGTGCGCCTGCAGGTGCAGCGTATCGGCGCGATCAAGGATCCCACGGGCACCGTGATCGGCAACCGCACGCGCGTCAAGGTCGTCAAGAACAAGGTCGCGCCGCCTTTCACCGAGGCTGAGTTCGACATTCTCTACGCCCGCGGCATCTCGTGGGAAGGCTCGGTACTCGACGCCGCGATCGCGCGCAATGTGGTCGCCAAGCGCGGCTCGTGGCTGAGCTTCGAGTCGGAGCAGATCGGCCAGGGCTCGATCGCCGCCACCGAATTTCTGCGCAGTCATCCCGAGGTCGTCGCGCAGATCATCGCCAAGATCAAGGCCGAGCCCGCTCCCGCCATCGGCAAAGCGACGCCCAAAGCCGACGACGCGGATTGAAACGCCTATCGTGTCTTACGAATCAACCAACACAATCAATAACAAATTGTTTCTCACACGAAGGCACGAAGGTGAATGGTAGGTCATGCCCCCCTTTGTGTCCTTTGTGCCTTTGTGCGAGATGAAATTGGGTTGCGGGCTCGCCCGCACTGAAAACGCACCATGAAACTCACAGCCGACCAACTCCGCGACAAATACCTCAAATTCTTTGAATCCAAAGGCCACGCGATCATTTCCGGCGCCTCGCTGATTCCCGAGAACGACCCGACCGTGCTCTTCACCACCGCCGGCATGCATCCGCTCGTGCCCTATCTGCTGGGCGAGAGGCATCCGTCCGGCACGCGCCTGACCGACGTGCAAAAGTGCGTGCGCACCGGCGACATCGACGCCGTGGGCGACTCCTGCCACCTCACCTTCTTCGAGATGCTCGGCAACTGGTCGCTCGGCGACTACTTCAAAAAAGAGGCGATCACCTGGTCGTTCGAGTTTCTCACGCAACACCTCGGCTTCGCGCCCGACCAGCTCAGCGTCACCGTCTTCGAGGGCGAGGCCGGCATCCCGCGCGACGAGGAGTCGATCGCCATCTGGAAGAGCCTGGGCATCCCTGAGGCGCGTATCCACGCGCTGCCCAAAGAGGACAACTGGTGGGGTCCGGCCGGCGCCACCGGCCCCTGCGGGCCCGATACCGAGATGTTCATCGACAACGGCCAGCCGGCCTGCGGCCCGGCGTGCCGCCCCGGTTGCCGCTGCGGCAAATACATCGAGATCTGGAACGATGTCTTCATGCAGTACAACAAGACGGCGGAGGGCACCTACGAGCCGCTCAAACAGCACAATGTCGACACCGGCATGGGCGTCGAGCGCACCATCTGCATGATGAACGGCTGCGCCACGGTCTTCGAGACCGAACTCTTCGCGCCGCTCATGGCGCAGATCAAGGCGCTCTCGACCGTCCGGCCGGACGAGGAGTCTGCCGTGCGCGCCGAGCGCATCATCGCGGACCACATGCGCACCTCGGTCTTTATCCTCGGCGATCCCAAGGGCGGCGTCAAGCCCGGCAACGTCGGCGCGAACTACGTGCTGCGCCGCCTGATCCGCCGCTCCGTGCGTTACGCCAAGCTGCTCGGCATCGCCTCTGGCTACACCCGCTCGCTGGCTGAGATCGTGATCGACAACTACAAGCACGTCTATCCCGAACTGGAGAAGAACCGCGAGACCGTGATCGGCGAGCTGACCGCCGAGGAGGAGCGCTTCGAAAAGACGCTCACCGCCGGCCAGCGCGAGTTCGACAAGGTCGCGGGCGCGCTCAAACAGCACGGCCAGACCACCCTCTCGGGCCGCACCGCCTTCAAGCTCTATGACACCTACGGCTTCCCGCTGGAGTTCACCGAGGAACTCGCCGCCGAACTGGGGCTCGCCGTGGACCGCGCGGGCTACGAAGAGGCCTTCAAGAAGCATCAGGAACTCTCGAAGCAGGGCGACGCCACCTTCAAAGGCGGGCTGGCCGACAACACGGTCGCCACCACGCGCCTGCACACCGCCACCCACCTGCTGCACAAGGCGCTGCAGATGGTGCTCGGTCCGCATGCCCAGCAGAAGGGCTCCAACATCACGCCCGAGCGCCTGCGCTTCGATTTCTCGCACTCAGAAAAGATGACGCCCGAACAGCTCAAGCAGGTCGAGGAGATCGTCAACGACGCGATCCGCCGTAACCTGGTGGTCACGATGGAGACCATGACCATCGAGGAGGCCAAGGCGAAAGGCGCGACCGCCCTGTTCGCCGCCAAGTACGGTGAGCAGGTCAAGGTCTACGCCGCCGGCGACTTCTCGATGGAGGTCTGCGGCGGCCCGCACGCCGCCACAACCGGCGAACTGGGCGGCTTCAAGATCCAAAAGGAGGAGTCCTCCTCAGCCGGCGTGCGCCGCATCAAGGCCGTGATCACCGCGAAAGAGTGAGGCTCCCGATGCCCAGCAAGAAGTCCAAGCGGAAGGCGGTAGCCGGCATACGTTCGCAGGCCAAAACATCCGCACCGGACGCCGATCCACACACCGTCGGCCTCGTCTTCACGGGCAAGCCAAGCGAACTCAGCAAAACGCAACGCGCCTTCTTGAAGGCCAAGAACAAGGTCGAGCGCTTGCGGAAAGAGCTTGCCGACAAGACGGACACGCTCAATCGGCTCCTGGCCCAGCACGCCGAAATCGTGGCGCCGCAACTGGACCGCGTCACGAAACGCCAGAAGCGCTTGATCGAGGTCTGCTCCTTGTTCCTCTCCGGCGACGGCAAGCCGCCGGCCAAAACAATCCGCAAGAAACTGGCGCAGTGCATGCTGGAGCTGTTCAGCAGCCTTTTTGATCGCGAGGTCCAGTTGGACCAACGGCTTGTAGACCTCCACCAATCGCTTCTCGAAACCTATTACCCGACGGCGGCTGATGACGATCAGGACGCACAAGACGAGGGGGTTGGCGCTCATCACGCCGAAGCCGTGTTCAATATCCAAAAGGGCCTTTTGGAAGAGGAGCTTTTCTTAGAGACCGGCGTACGGTTTGACTTGAGCGGACTGCGCAGCGACATGAGCGAGGACGAGGCGATGGCGCATCTTGCAAACCTATTGGATGATCATCCGCAGAATCCAAAAAACCGCAAGAAAACCAAGCGGCAACAGGACAAAGAGGCGAAAGAAAAGCTCGCCGCCGAGGCCCGCGCCAAAAACATCAACACTGTGTACCGGCAGTTGGCACGGCTGTTTCATCCCGACCTTGAGCAAGATCCGGAACTCAAGAGCAAAAAAGAGCGTCTGATGAAGGAGCTGACCGCCGCGTATGAAGCGGGCGACCTCCACACGATCCTGGGGCTTGAGCTGCGCTGGCTGCAGAACAATGACGGTGATATCTCACGTCTCAGCGACGACAAACTCCAGGCCTACACCGCCGCGCTCGAAGAGCAGAGTACCGAAATCGAAGCAGAGATTTGCGTGCTTGCGCATCATCCCCGTTTTGCGCCGTTGCGTCTCGACATGTTCAGATCTGGCCTCTCTTACGCCGAGCTTCTGCGCGACCTGAAGAACGAGGCGAATCAGACGCGCGCATGGGCTGCGGATTTGGACATCTGTACCGCCAGCCTTGAACGGATCAAGACCCAAACGTCCGGCAGTGCGCGCGACAAGGCGTTGAGCGCCTGTCTGCGCGATCTTTACCCTGTGCTCATCGACCAGACAGACGAGCATCGCTTGGATATGCCGTTCTGACACAGACCTCTCGCCCTTTCGCGACGCCGCCGCGCGACGGTCCTGTCCAAAAAAACCGGGGCCGGTTTTACCCGGCCCCGGTGCTGCATGACAGGAGTGGTCTTATATCTAGTTTGGTTGTGTGGTTAATCGCTGATCGGCAGGTTCATGAAGACGGTGCCTTCGCGGGTTTTCACGCGCAGCAACACGCTCTTGTCTTTCCCTTTCCCCACCGCTTTTTCAAAGTCTCTGATGCTTTTCACCTCGCTCCGGTTGACCTCAATGATCAACATGCCGGCCCTGAGTCCCTTCTCGTAAGCGGCTGAAGCCGGATCCACATCCGACACCACCACGCCGCTCGCCCCTTCGTACCCGAGCTGCTGCGCCACGTCCTCCGTAAGCTCCTGCACCTCAAATCCGATCCGTTCGGCCAAACCCTCGACGCCCTGCGGTCCGCCCGCCAGCGCGGCATCGTCCGGAAAAGTCCCGACTGTCACCGTCACCTTCTTGGGCTTGCCGTCACGGTACAACGTGATCTCCGCCTTCTTATTAGGCATGATCCGTGCCACTTCGTTACGGAAGCTGGTATTGTCCTTAATTTTGGCCCCGTTCAGCTCGGTCAGGATGTCTCCACTGCGTATGCCGGCCTTGCCGGCGGGGCCCTCTTTTTCGACTTCCGCGATCAACACACCGCCTGCCTCGCTGCGCCCGAACGAGCGCGCCATCTCTTCGGTAACCTCGCCGGGATTCAAAAATACACCGATGTAACCCCTTGTCACCTTGCCACTTGCGACGAGTTGTTCTTTGATGCTCATCGCCATGTCAATCGGCACCGCAAAGCCGATCCCCATGTACCCGCCACTGCGGCTGAAGATGGCGGTGTTGATTCCGACCACCTCGCCGTCGATGTTGAGCAGCGGACCGCCGGAATTCCCGGGATTGATCGCCGCGTCGGTCTGAATGAAGTCTTCATAATCGGTGATGCCGATGTTACTGCGTCCTTTAGCACTCACCACACCGACAGTAAGTGTCTCCTTCAGTCCAAACGGATTGCCGATCGCGACGACCCATTCGCCGATCTGCAGATCCTCCGTGCTGCCGATCTCCAGCACCGGCAGGTCACCCTCGGACTCAACCTTGATCAGGGCCACCTCGGTGCGCGGGTCAGCGCCGATACGCTTGGCCTGAAATTCGCGCCCGTCCGCCAGCCTCACGGTGATCTTGTCCACATCGCCGACCACATGCGTGTTAGTCAGGATATAGCCGTCTTTGCTGATGATAAAACCGGAGCCCTGACCGGTCTGTCGGTACATCTGTTGCCTGCTGCGGTTCGGCGCACGGCGGTCCGGTTGCCCGGGGCGCGCATGACGCGGAACCCCGAAAAACCGTTCTGCGAAGTCTTCGCCGAACAGGTCGAACGGGTTGTTAAACGAGTACATGTTGCCGACCGGCACCTGCTTCTCCAC
>Ga0116182_1000817_pt1 | contig 33403 bp, 22 predicted proteins | sample AD_UKC077_MetaG_FD_89805 | JGI IMG/M metagenome (GOLD analysis project Ga0116182, IMG submission 89805) | Active sludge microbial communities of municipal wastewater-treating anaerobic digesters from USA - AD_UKC077_MetaG | ecosystem: Engineered > Bioreactor > Anaerobic > Digestate | place: USA...
CTGAAAAAGAAGCTACTAAGTTTGAAAGCGAAGTCGCTAAATTTGAGAAAACTTTTAAACAAGAGTTTTCTAAATCTGAACCAGACTTGCAAATGAAAGTTGAAAAAACTGATGCTCCAGCAAAAATTATGGCTAACGATGAAATGCACAAGATTTGCAAAGCAGTTTATGCATGTCCTCACGGCGTTCAAAGAATGAGCGATGCTATGCCAGGCTTGGTTGAAACATCAAATAATTTGGCAATAGTAAAATGTATAAATGGAAAATTTGCTGTACATTGCTTGGTAAGAAGTTCCGTTGACTCTGCAAAAGAAGGAGTTATGTACAAAATTGGAGGCTTATTTAACTTAATAGGTGCTGAAGTTGCATACGAAGGTGCTTATCCTGGCTGGAAACCTAATATGGATTCTCCAATTTTAAAAACTATGCTTAAAACTTATGAAAAATTATACAACAAAACTCCAGAAATAAAAGCTATTCACGCTGGTTTAGAGTGTGGAATATTAGGTGCAGCTTATCCAAATTGGGATATGATTTCTTTTGGTCCTACAATACGCTATCCACATTCTCCAGACGAAAGAATATTAATTTCTTCTGTTGAAAAGTTTTGGAACTATATGGTTGAAACTCTAAAAAATATTCCTGTAAAAGAATAAAAAATTATTTTGTCTTATAAGTGTTCAACTACTAGCTTATTTTTGGCTTAGAATTGAACACTTTTAAGACAACTTGAATAATTTTGGCCTAAATTTGTCTTAAATAGTAAATAGTTAGTATTAAATATTAAAATTTCTTTTATCAGATACTGCTTTGTTTTATAAAAATATTTTGTAATTTTGTTGTGTCAAAATTTGTATTATGAAAAATATTTTTTTGTCGTTTATTGTAATTTCTTTTTTATTCACAAATGTTTTGTCAGCACAAACTGAGATTGAAATATCTACTGAAAAAACAATAATCAATAATGAAAAATTTTATATTCACACTGTAGCCGAAGGGAACACCATTTATTCTATTTGTAAAGCTTATGGCGTAAGTGAAGAACAACTTTATAAAGCGAACCCTGACTTACAAGGCACAAATATTAAAATAGGACAAACTTTACAAATACCTGTACTTAATGAATTTTCGGCAGACGGAAAACATATTATTTATACGGTAAAACCTGGCGACACCTTATACTCATTATGCAGAAAATATGGAATAAGCGAAGTTGATTTTTACACTATTAATCCATATATAAAACAAGGAAGTGCATTGAAAGTCGGACAAGAGATAATGTTTCCATATAATTTAATTGACACAAAAATTCAAGAAACAGATAAAGATAAAGATACTGTTAATTTTATTTATCACTTAATAGAAAAAGGCGAAACTATATATGGTATATCACGAATATATAATATTACAAAAGAAGAATTGATAAATTTAAATCCTGAAATTGATAATAATAGACTTTTGGTGGGAAATGTTTTAAAAATTCCTAAAAAAAATGAACAAACAAATAAAAATGAAAATAATAAAAATGAACAAATAAATGAAAATAATTTTCTAAACAACACTAATGATAATGATGATAGTAATATTGATGATTTATTAAACATTGATTTTGAAAATGATGAGAACTGGTATTCTTTTGAAAATAAAATAGAAATTTCGATTTTGCTACCTTTTGAAGTTGATGCAAATTTGAATAACTTATACAGACAAGAGGCTGGAAAAAAAGAACAAAGACTATATTTAATTACTGAAACAATACTTTCTTTTTATTCTGGAATTTTGCTTGCCTTAGAAAAGTTTGAAAACAACAATGTTGATATCACAGTAAATGTTTATGATATAGGAAAAGATAATACCGTAATTGCAAATTTATTAAAAGAAGGAAAACTAAAATCAACAGACATAATTGTTGGTCCTGCGTTTAAATCACAGATTGATTATTTAAATACAAACCTTTATGACACTAAGCCGTATATCTTATTGCCTTTTGTAAATCAAAGTGATGTTGTAATTAATAACAACAAAAATATACTTATCAGACCCACAACCGAAGCTGTAATAGATTGCATTGCTACATATGCTGCGGAAAATAAAGATAATTTGTATTTGATAATTCAAGGTACGACAGCAGAGCAAATAAAACTAGCAACTGATCATTATGATGCAATAGTTTCAAAACTAGGTAACTCTACAAATGTTAAAATCATTAAATATAGTGGTGGAAAGCTACTTAATTTAACAGATTTCGTTTCAAAAACACAAGAAAATGTTTTTATTTTACCTTTTCAAAACGAGGTTTCTTGCACAAAAATCTTTTTGAGCTTATTCCCACTAAAAGATTATGACATTACTTTAATCGGTGACCCTACTATTTTAGATTACGAAACTATTGATCCAAAGTATTATTTAAATTCTAAATTTACTTATTTTTCAGGCATAAACATTGACTATACTGATGAAGAAACTAAAACTTTTGTAGAAAGTTATCGTAATATTTTCTTAGCAGAACCAGATGAAAATTCGTTCCTAGCATATGATGCAATCAATTTTTGGATAAAAAATTACTTAAAATATGGAAATAATTTAACGAGAATGGTAGCAAATGAAAATGTACATAAAGGACTTAGTGGGAAACAAGTTTTTGTTTCAAGACCTCAATATTCCGCACAATCCTACTCCAACTCCAATGTGTATTTGTTTCAATTACAAGAAGACTATTCTTTTGAACAAATTTTTTCAGGAAATAAAGACTAAATTAAAATCAGATTTTCTTATATCTTCTACATCTCAATTTAGAAGTGAATCGAATTAGTGATGATTTATTAAATTAAATTACAAATTAGCAACCTTTTTGTAAAAAAATCGTTAAATTATAGTAATATTAAAAAATAATTGTTATGTTTGCATAGTATAGGCTTTGTGTTGGGGTTGAACAATTTAAAATTAATTTATTTAATAAACTGAAAAGTTATGAGAACAAAAGTAATTGTTTGTTTAGTTTTACTTCTAATAGTCTTGGTTGGTTATTCTCAACAAAATATGAAATTTACAGAAGCAAAGTTTACAAATGAAGGGAAAACTGTGTATTTTCATATTAGTGGTTTAGGCGAAGATGAAGATGAGAGACAAGCTCTGTTAAACGATATGTTGAAAGATCCTGCTATTAAAAGCGGACGTATTTTCACAAGTGTCGAATTTAAAACTCGTTGTCAACTTTATTTATCAATTGAAATAGGTCCAGAATATATTAGAAATTTCTTACAAGCCAAGGGATATGATTATGATTTTTCGACAATTTCAGTAAATGGAGAAATAAAAAATTCTAAAGGACAACAAGCTTTTGCATCTCCTTACAAAAGAGCTTCTAAAAATTTCGATCCCTATAAAACCACAGGCGACAAAATAAAAGATGCAGAAAATTATGCTACTGCTAAAGAGAAATGGGTAATGAATAATCAAAAAAAATATAAAAAAGAAATACAAAATGGAACTGCAAAATTTCCTATTGTTATTTCTAAAGATGAGTTTAACAATTATACGCCAGAAAAGCAAAAACGCTTATTGGCAGAACCCAAGAAATATATAATTAAGTAATAATGTCAAAATTGGTAGTTATGAACAAAAAATTACATAAAATTATCTTGTCAGCATGTCTGATATTTTCGACAGCTTTATTTAATTATAGTTTTGCTTGTTCTGGAAGTACTCTAGCAGGAAATTTAACCCCAACAGATAATTGGCAAACAATATCAGGAGTTCAAGCAGGAGACAGATATACTTTTTCACTTGCTACTAACGAAGTTATTATTTTCTCATTTTGTCAAGGTGGAGGTTCTTATACCAACGACCCAATGATTGATTTACATAATGCTGATGGCTCTTTAACTTATCAATCAAATGACGACCATTGTGGTTATGGCTCGGAATTGGTTTGGGTTTGTCCTACAAGCGGAACTTATTCCGTTGGATTTTATAACTTTTATTGTTCAACTGATGGAACTGCATTAGGAACTGTTGCTTATAAAAAACTACCCACACCAACCGAACAAGATTGTTTAGGTGCTAGACCATTATGCGCAAGTGTCTCTAATCATCCACAATCTTATGTAGGTACAGGACACTATTATGATTTATTTAACTTTAACGAACACCAAGGAATGGCTGTTTCTACGCATAATTGTCCTAATTGTTTAGTTACAGGCGAAAAAAACAATGTGTGGTACACTTTTACTGCTCAAACTAGTGGCGAATTAGCTTTTACAATAACTCCTTATAATAGTAGTGATGATTACGATTGGGCTGTTTATAGTTTGAATAATGGAGTAGATTGTTTTGATTTAATTGACTGGTACAATCACCCTCCTGTAGTTTGTAATTATTGTGGAGAAGATGGCAATACAGGAATGGGTAGCGGATCATCTAGTTGTGAAGGACCTAATAATTGTTCTAATTGGAACTCTGCCTTAAGCGTTTCACCTGGGGAAACCTATGTTTTAAATGTATCTAATTTTAGCTCTACACAAGATGGTTATACAATAAATTTTGGTGCAAGCACAGCAACAATGGTGGATAATTCTCCCCCAGAGCTAGAAAGTTTAGTTTATCAACCTTATTGCGGTAGCTCATCTTTAACTATACAGTTTACAGAAGCAGTTTGGTGTTCTAGCGTTCAGCCCGAAGATTTTGTATTAACAGGACCTAATGGAACTTACGATGTCGGTAGTACTCATAGCATAGTTTGCGCCGCTGCTTCTTCAAATACTTATGCCGGTACTTGGTATGATGATGTATGGACTTTAGAACTTGATGACTATTTATCTCATAGTGGAGATTACGTACTTTCTATTTTACCAGGAAGTGTAGAGGATAAATGTGAAAATGTTAACAACGCTGTTAATTTACCTTTTACTATTATCGGCATTTCAGCTGATGTAAATATTACACATCCTATTAGCTGTATAGGCGGCGGTTGTGATGGAGAAATTGAAACTACAAACATTGGTGGTGGCACTCCTCCATATACAATAAATTGGAGTGGCCCAGATGGATTTATTGCTAATACTGCAAACATTTCTGGATTGTGTTACGGTGAATATACTATAACAATTACAGATTCAGAAGGAATTTGTGAATATATTGAAACCATTATCATGGCAGGCACTCCTCCATTAAATCCACAGGCTTCAAGCAATAGTCCTATTTGTCAAGGCGAGACCCTTGACTTGACTGTAACTACCGAAAATCCTGCAATTTCATATCAATGGTCAGGACCTAACGGCTATAGTTCTCATGTGCAAAATCCTAGCAGACCTGCTTCAACACCTTCGATGAGTGGAAGATATTATGTTGGTGTTGAAGATGAATACGGTTGTCAAGCAATAGACTCTGTTGATGTTATTGTTTATCCTGTGCAAGCAGTTACAGTTACTAGCAATATCCCACATTGTACTGGTCAAGATATAGAAATCAATGCTACTAGTGTAAATAACGCGACTTATGAATGGACAGGACCAAATTCATTTACATCTACAGATGAGAATATAGTCATTACAAACTGTACATTAGATGATGCTGGAACTTATTCGCTAACAGTAACTAACGAACACAATTGTAAAACAGCTATTAATCATGAAATTATTGTCAATCCAGGTCTCGAAGTTGATGTAACAACTGTTGATCCTTTGTGTTATAACGATGCAAATGGATGGATAGACATAACTGTTACTAATGGGACACCTAACTACACTTATTCGTGGAGTACAAGTACAGGTGCAACTGGTAATATTGCACAAAATTTAATTGGTGGAAACCAATATTGCGTAACTGTTACTGACGCTGCCGGCTGTAGCCTAGAAGTTTGTAGAACTTTAAATAATCCCGATGAGATACAAGCAACAGTTAGTGGTGTAGCAACCGAATGTGGAGAGCTTGATGGAGAATTAATACTAAATATTTCTGGCGGAGCAGGAGGATATATTGTAGAATGGACAGAAGGACATACCGAAGAACATATCACAGGACTTCATCCAGGTAATTACACCGCGACTATTACCGATGCTAATGGTTGTACAAAAATAATTAACGCTAATGTTGATTTCTTTGGTAACGCAGAAGCATCAATTACAGAAATACAAGGCATAACATGCAATGGATACACAACAGGTATTTTACAAGCTAATATGGAAATCGGAACTAGTCCATTCACTTATCAATGGTCAGTTGCTGGTCAAACTTCCCAAGAATTGAGTAATGTCGGAGCAGGTATTTATACTGTAACTATTACCGACAAATATGGTTGTTCTGGTTCTGTCTCTTATGACTTACAACAACCTGAAAAAATAACAATATCTTTTGAGAAAACAAATGTAATGTGTCGTGGTGAACAATCAGGAGCAGTAACAGTAAATGTTGCCGGAGGTGTATTCCCATATACTTATCAATGGGATCATGGACCTACGTCTAGTCATATTTCATCATTGAAAGCCGACACATATGTCGTTCATGTAACAGATTTAAAAGGATGTGTTGCATCCGACTTTGTTATCATTGAAGAACCTGAAAGATCTGTAAGTGTTGATTTACAAGTTAAAAATCTCACTTGTTATGGCAGATTTGATGGAAGCGCAATTGCAGAAGCCTCAGGAGGTACAGCCCCATATAATTATTTTTGGCATCAGTATAATGCTACTATCGGTACTGGATCTACAATAGTCTCATTACATGCAGGAGATTACTTTTTGCAAGTTTTTGATGCAAATAATTGCAAAAAAGAAGCATATTTTTCAGTTACTGAACCTAGTGAAATGATATTATATCCCGAAGCAAATCCTGTAACATGCAAGGGAGCTAAAAATGGTTTAGTAGGTATCCAAATTGTTGGTGGAAATTCACCATATAAAATTTTATGGAACACAAATGATACAACAAATATTGTCAATAATTTAGGAGCTGGACAGTATTATGTTACTGTTACAGATGACAACACTTGTAGTAAAACTTTATATATCTTGCTTACAGAAAGTCCTAGTTTATGTTTAAAAATTCCAGACGCATTTACACCAAATGGAGATGGAATAAACGACACTTGGCAAATTGAGTTTATCGAAATGTACAAAGATGCAATTATTTTTGTATTCAATAGATGGGGACAAAAACTTTATCAAGCTAGATCTGGCGACGAATTTTGGGATGGCACATTTAATGGAAAGCTAGTTCCTGCAGGAACTTATCTATACGTTATTGACCTTAACAACAATTTAGATCCTCTAACAGGAACTGTTACTGTGATTTATTAAAAGATATTAAAAAGAAAACTCTGCTTTAAACTTTTAGTACAAAGAAATAAGTTTTAAAAAAATCTATCATATATTTGTATTGTGTATTCATAGATTTTTAATATTTTTACAACCTAAAATCTTTTGTATGAAAAAAGCTAAAAGCAAAAATAAATTTTTAAATTTTTTAAAAAGTAAATTATTTATTTTTAATATATTGGCTGCTATTGCTCTTGTTATTATTATTGTAATAATAGTAAATTTTTCTTTAAAAACATATACTAAACATGGCAAATCAGTTACAGTACCTGAGTTTGTTGGCGAGCAAGCTAATAAAGCTTTGGCTAGCATTGAAGAAAATGGATTTCAATATGTTATTGTTGATACAGTTTTTGACAACAAATTTCCAAAAGGAGCAATAACAGAACAAAATCCAAAAGCTGGTTCTCTAGTGAAAAGTGGACGTAAAATTTATGTGAAAATAAACTCCATGGAAACTGAACAAATATCCATGCCTCAATTTGTTGGGATGTCTATAAAAATGGTGAACTCAATGGCGGAAAATTATGGATTAAAAGTAGGAAATTTAAAATATGTTCCTGATATTTCTGTAAATGTTGTAATTAGACAATTATATAGAGGACAAGATATAGAACCTGGCACGAAAATAAAAAAAGGCTCGACAATTGACTTGGTAGTTGGCTTAGGACTTAGCGACAAAACAACAAATATTCCATCTGTAATTGGTTTAACCAAAAAAGAAGCATCTACTGCTTTATTAGATTTATATCTTAACATTGGAGCTGTTGTTTATGATAATACTGTTAGAAGCTCCAAAGACTCTACAAATGCAAAAATTTATCGACAATCGCCTAGAGCTAGCACAATAAATAAAGTAAATTTAGGTTATAGTGTTGATATTTGGTTAACAAATGACCAATCTGTAATTGACGAGGCTATAGATGAAATAAACGCTAGGCTAAGTGAGGAAGAAAATGAAAATACTGATGAATAAACATTACTTATGAAGAGATTAAGTTTTTTATATTTTTCAATTCTAATTTCTGTAATTTCTATTGCTCAAGAATATACAGTTGACTATGGAAATATGTTTTTACAACAATATAGTCGCAATTATTTCGATAAAATAAGTCTAAAAAATGAAACAATTACCGACACTTTAGAACTTCCATTTTTTGATGATTTTTCAGCTTCTTATGTTTATCCCGACTCCACAAAATGGTTAGACAAATATGCCTTCATAAATAATACATATGCTATAAACCCAATGACCTACATGACTGCAACTCTTGATGCTGCAGACGAATTTGGCAATATATATACTCACTTACCTTCTCTAAGTTCTGCAATAGCTGATTATTTAACTTCAAAACCTATTAATCTTGCTGTAAGTCCAGGAGATTCTGTGTATTTTAGTTTTTTCTACCAAGCAGGTGGAAATGGAAATAAACCAGAAACAGGAGATTCGCTTGTTGTGCAATTTAAAACTCCTGACTCTCCTTGGAGAAGTGTATGGCATGTCGCAGGCGGAAACGTAATGAATGAATTTAAAAATGTTTTAATTCCAATAACAGACACTCTCCTACTCGTTAAAGGTTTTCAATTTAGATTTTTAAATTATGCAAGTATATCGTCAAACTACGAACCTAGTTGGATTAGTAACTGCGACCATTGGAATATAGATTTTGTAATGCTTGATACTGCAAGAACGTATAAAGATACAATAGCAAATGATGTTGCTTTTATTAAAAATTTTAGCTCAATGCTTAATGGATTTGAAGCGGTTCCATGGGAACACTATAAGGCAAACCATTCTGGCTTAGTAAACGACACACTAACATGGGTTTATAAAAATACAGGTCCAGATATTTTTGCAATCAATAGACAAATCGAAATTATTGATTTATATGGAAATAATTCTGGCTTTTCAATGAACGACGATAACGAAAATATACAAGCCTTTGAAACAATAAGTTATAGCCGACGAATTCCATATATTTTCAATTCCAACTCTGAAGACTCTGCTAGATTTTTACTTAAAGGTTATATTACAACTGACGACTCCGAAGAAAGATTTAGATATCGTTGGAATGATACAATCAGATATTATCAAAAATTTGAAAATTATTATGCTTATGATGATGGCTCAGCCGAAAAAGGATATGGAATATCTGGACAAAATACCAAATACGCAAGTTTAGCATATCAATTCAAACCTATAACAAGCGGAAAGTTATATGGAGTATATATTTATTTTAATAAAGTTTTAAACGAAGGAAATAAAAAATACTTCTTCTTAAATGTTTGGGAAGACAATGGCGGAGTTCCTGGAGATACAATTTTTCAAAAACTTGGCGTATTACCAGAATATAGCGATGAAATAAATGGTTTTGTTTATTATTCACTAGATACAGTCTTAGAAATTAATGATACTTTTTATGTGGGTTGGACAAAGACTAGTGACGATATGCTTAATTGCGGTTTCGATATTCATAATGACGCAAGCCAACACTTGTTTTATAATACTGGTGGAATTTGGGAAAACTCTTCAACTTTTGGAGCTTTAATGGTAAGACCAGTTTTTGAATATGAAATAAAACAACAATCTAATTTGCTTGTTAATAATTTTGTTGAGTTTCAAATATATCCTAACCCTGCTAATGAATTTATAAATATTGAATCTTTTTCTGATAACGACATAGTTCAAATTTATGATTTTACTGGAAAACTAATATTATCATCTAAAGTAAAAAGTCAAATTGACATTTCTGCTTTAAGTTCAGGAATGTATATAGTAAAATTAAATTCTAACTTAGCAAATTATAAAACACAAAAACTGCTCATAGCCCGTTAAAAATGGACAAAGAACATATCGAACCACAAGTTAATGAAGAAGAATTTGAACAGTCCGAGGAGCTTTTTGAGCATCACAGGTTAGTTATAGAGCCAGGACAAAAATTAATGCGTTTGGACAAATATCTCGTTTGCAGATTGGCATCCACATCGCGAAACCGTATTCAAAATGCTGCCGAAGCTGGAAATATTTTAGTAAACGGCAAACCAAGTAAAAATTCATATAAGGTAAAACCCGGCGACATTATCAGCATAGTTCTTTCTTTCCCTAAAACCGAAACTGAACTAATAGCTCAAGATATACCTATTAATATAGTATATGAAGATGACGATTTTGTAATTGTAAACAAAAAACCCGGAATGGTTGTGCATCCAAGTTATGGACATTATGAAGGCACTCTTATGAATGCTCTAATGTTCAAATTTCAACAATTACCTTCTACTCCTGGAAATGAAATTCGTCCCGGACTTTTACATAGAATAGATAAAGACACATCTGGTTTGCTTGTAGTTGCAAAAAATGAACTAGCCATGAATAAAATTGCTAAACAATTTTTTGACCACACAACAAAACGAAAATATCAAGCATTAGTTTGGGGAAATTTAGCAAATGATGAAGGCACTATTACTGGACATGTGGGACGAAATTTGAAAAATAGAAAAATAATGGATGTTTTCCCAGATGGCGAATACGGCAAAGAAGCAATTACTCACTATAAAGTTTTAGAAAGATTTGATTATGTAAACTTAGTTGAATGTCAACTCGAAACTGGGCGAACTCATCAAATTAGAGTGCATTTTAAAAGCATTGGACACCCTTTGTTCAACGACTGGGAATATGGTGGAGACAAAATCTTAAAAGGAACAACTTTTAGCAAATACAAACAATTTGTAGAGAATTGCTTTAAAATATGCCCACGCCAAGCCCTGCACGCAAAAACATTAGGATTTATCCATCCCTCAACAGGAAAAGAAGTTTGCTTTGATTCCGACCTGCCCGAAGATATGCAAAATTGCATAAACAAATGGAGAGAATATATATCTTAAGTCAGTTGAAAGTTAAAAGTTGAAAGTTGAAAGCGATGCACTGAACGTAGTTGAAGTGTTAAAAGAGGATTTTTGATTAAATTTTGCTAAAAGTTTAAACTTTTTCACTACCATACACCAAGCTATGCTCTTTTAAAATTTTGCCATGAAATAAAAAATTCCGTTTCCCTTCTGTAGTAATTAGCTCTGCTTCAATGCTTTCAATACTATCAAATGGAAAAACATGGATTTGTGTTTTAAACTCCAAACCTTTTATACCTGCTTGTTTGTAAACACATTCTTTTACATTCCACAACAAATTTAACTTTACTATATCCTCGTTTGCAAATTTTAATTCATTTTCTGAAAAAGCTCTTCTTGCAATTCGTGTAATTCTTTCGCCAATTTCTTCAATATCAATAGAAATTTCAAAATCAGGATTCCAAACAAAAGCTACCAAACTATCTGAATGTGAGATGCTTACAAAACCATTTTCTACTATTGGTTTTCGGTTTTTATAAGTTATGCTTAATTTTAAACCACAATCTTTTATCAAAGCTCGAGTATTTAAAATTTCTAAACGCCTTGCCAGAGAACCAGACTGCATTAAAAGCATATTATCAACATCTGTAAGGTCGCAATAAGAATATAAATATTTTAAATCTTTTGAAATTTCTTTTATGCCAGAAATAGCTTTACCTTGAACAAAATTTTTTAATATATACATTTTATTTCCAACTAAAACTTTCCATAAAATGCTCTATATCACCTCTGATAAAATTGATAACTGGAGCTAATGAGTCTTTATTCGGTCTTACATCGAAATATAAAGCTCCTCTCAAAAAATGATTAACACTATCTGTTAAATAAAATTGAACCGAAGAAGCTGTGTTGCCTTTAATATTATAGAGCATACCATAAACCTTATCATCATAGTTTACAAATTCAGTTTCTTCAATTGCATCGGCTTTTACTACATGCTTGTAAACAAATTCATGCTGGTCATCAAGATATTGACGTAAATTACCATCTAATTCCTTGTAGGTCATGTAAACAGTTGCTCTATTTTTTGGGAAATATATATCCAACCAACAATTTTCTTCCTTATTTTTTATTAAAAATGAATAAACAGGAATTTCAAATTTAAAAGGGCAATCGTCATCATACTGTTTATATGCTTTTTCAGGAAAATCTATTCTAAAATATGCTCTAGGTTTAGGAATAGTGTTTTTATCTTTACATGAAATAAAAATAAAAGCTATTAGAATAAAAAGAATATGAATTTTATATAACCTCATCAGGAAGTTTAGTTTTTATTTTAATAATTTTTCTTTTATCCGAATCTATAATAGTAAATAAAAATCCTGCTATTTCTAAAACTTTATTTTGTTTAGGAATTTCTCCATTTACCTCTAAAATCAAACCTGCCAAGCTATCCGAATCGCCTTTAATTTCATTAAAAATGGAATAATCTACATCAATAATTTTACAAAAGTCAACTAAACTAATTTTAGCATCAAACACATAAGTTTTATCATCTATTTTTTCAAATAAAGTTTCTTCATCTTCGTCAGACTCGTCAGTAATTTCTCCAACAAATTCTTCAAGCACATCTTCTAAAGTTACCAAACCACTCACACCTCCATATTCGTCAACTACTATTGCTATATGAAGTTTTTTATCTTGAAAATTTTTCAATAAATCATTAATATTTTTAGATTCTGGAACTATAAAATGAGGTTTTATAAGTTTTTGCCATTTAAACTCATCTTTATTTTGCAAATAAATATAAGGCAACACGTCTTTGATGTAAAGCACACCTTTAATATTATCTAAATTTTCGACATAAACTGGTATTCTCGAAAATCCAGAATTTACTATTCCCTCAACAACTTCAGAAAAAGTTAAATTATAATCCAAGGCAAAAACATCAATACGCGATGTCATAATTTCTTTAGCACTTAAATTAATAGAATTAACTATTCCTTCAAGCATTTCTTTATCTTCTTTCAAGTCCTCGCCTGCCAATTCTATAACGTGAGAAAGCTCTTCAATACTGATTTTATTTTTATGTCTTTTTTCTAACCTCTTATTTATAAAATTAGTTGATTTAATTAAAAGATAACTTATTGGATAAAAAATAACACCTATTATTAATAAAGGCAGGCTCATTGCTTTTGCTGCTTTTATAGGGACTTTTGCTGCTAAAATTTTTGGCATTATTTCACCAAACAATAAAATTAAAAACGTTACTAATACTAATTGCAATAAAATATAAACAACACTATTTGTATCCATTCCTGTAAACAAAAACTGAGTTAAATAGGTTGAAAGAATGATAATTGAAATATTTACAAAATTATTGGCAATAAGAATTGTTGACAGCAACCAATTTGGTTTTTCTAATTGTCTAACTATTCTCGAAAATGATTTGGGTGAAGATTTTTTTAATTTATGTAAATCTTTTGCTGATAAACTAAAAAATGCCACTTCGCTTGCAGAAATCATTCCCGAGCAAAATAATAAAATTACTATTGCAATTGCTTCTATTACAACAACTTTTGTATCAAAAGTAGCATTAAGTAAAATAATGGAATTTATAAACGGTTCAGAGTCCAAAGTTGTATAATTATAATTAATTAAAATGGCAAGTCGTCATTTCCTAAATCATCACTACCAAAAACATCATCATCAGGTATAAAATCTTGACTTTCTTGTCTTGAACTTTCGCTAAAAGTATTTTTAGAATTTGAATCTTCGTAACTAGTTTTATTTGCGTCTGTATTTTGAGTTTGAGGATTTTGGTTATATTCTCTATTCTCGCGTCTTTCTAAAACTCTAAGGATATCAACAACAATCTCTGTAACATAGCGTGCAGTTCCTTCTTGAGATTCCCATCTTCTTGTCTGAAGTTTTCCTTCAATATAAACTAGCATGCCTTTGTTTAAATAATTTTCGGCAAACTTTGCATTTCCACGCCAAGCAACAATATTATGCCACTCGGTGTTTTCTATTCTATTTCCTGTTTTATCTTTATAATATTCACTTGTTGCTAACGAAAATTTTGCTACAGGTAAATCTGGTTGAATATAATTTACTTCTGGTTTTTTACCCAAACGACCGATTAACATTACTTTATTCAAATTCATATTTTTCTTATTTAATTTTTTACAAAAGTATTATTATTTTACATTTTTACAAAATATGATAAATTAAAAAGTTATATCAAAAGTAGAACAAGTCCACTCCAACTCTCTAATAAGGTCTCTTACCTCTTGATTAGGTCTATAAACAAAACCTTCTACTGTTACTAATCTATTTCTTGGTTCATCAATTTTTGTAAAGCTCACAAAAGGACCTCCCATAAAATCGCCATGCACTCGCCACAAGCCTCTTAACTTACCTGTTTGCATAGAATTATGCATAAGTAAAGAAAATTGCGGATAGTCATATTTTGTTTCTGTTGTCACATAAGAATTAGGTTTTTCGCCAGGAATATTGTTTTTTAGAATTAAATTTCTCATAGCAATTAAATATTCAGCGTTTAAAGCACTTGTGTCTGCCTTTTCCCAAGAATAAACCAAAATATTCATACTATAATTTTTTGCTTCCTTACTAATCCACATAAATCCATCTCTGTCCTCATCAATATTAAAATATGAAGGAACACGTAGAAAAATATTAAACCTTTCTTGCACTTTTTTACTTGCTTTTTTATTGGTATATTTTGTTAAAGTCTCAATCCATCTAGCTTTATCAGCTTCTAAAAATGTATCAACAAGTTTTTTCTTATTTTGTGAAACTATTTTAGCAAACTCATGTTGGTTGGGTGCAGCAATTTCTACAAAAACCTGTTTCATTGCGTATTTATTCCTAGTAATTTTAATACTTGCTTGCTCAACAGAAGAATTTATTTCTTGATAAATTACATTTCTATGAAGTTTATTCCCTTTTATAAATTGTTCTCTAGGTATTTGATGCAAATCAAACATATGTTCTTCCATTGGAACACCAACAACATACTCATGAAATACTTTTCTTAAACTATCGCCAGCTTCTGTATCCCAAGCTTGATTATTCATTACTACAATAATATCGCCAGCTAAACCATGAGCATAGGCTACAGTTTTATAAGAACCTGTGTTACAAGAATATAATACTATTGATAAAAACGAAATTAAAATTACGGATTTCTTCATATTTATTACAATTTACTGCAAAGTTATAAATAATAATTAAATCCTAAACTTATTCTAATTGGTTTTTTTGAAGATTTAGAAGCTTTTATACATAAAAAGTTTTAATTTCGCACAAAATTTTATTGGTTATGGAATATAATTTCAAAGAAATAGAAAAAAAGTGGCAGGCTTACTGGAAAGAAAACAAAACTTATAAAGTTGAAATCGACAATAAAAAACCTAAATACTATGTACTTGACATGTTCCCTTATCCTTCTGGTTCGGGCTTACATGTTGGACATCCTTTAGGATATATAGCTTCAGATATTTATTCCAGATATAAAAAATTAAAAGGATATAATGTTTTACATCCAATGGGATACGACTCTTTTGGTTTACCAGCCGAGCAATATGCTATTCAAACAGGCACGCATCCTGCAATAACTACTGAAAAAAATATTAAACGCTATCGCGAACAATTAGACAATCTCGGTTTTTCATACGATTGGGATAGAGAAGTTAGAACTAGCGACCCAAAATACTACAAATGGACTCAATGGACTGTAGTTCAACTTTTTGAACATTACTATGACACTAAACTTAATAAAGCAAATTCTATAAAACATTTGACAGAAATTTTTGCAACACAAGGTTCAAAGGCTGTAAACGCATATTGCGACGAACACGAAGACTTTACTGCTGAGCAATGGAATACAATGTCGAAAGAAGAGAAAGAAGAAGTTTTAATGAAATATAGACTTCTATTCCTTGCCGACACAACAGTGAATTGGTGTCCAAAATTAAAAACAGTATTGGCTAACGACGAAGTTACTGATGGTCTTTCTGTTAGAGGTGGTTTTCCTGTTGAAAAGAAAAAAATGAAACAATGGTCGCTAAGAATTACTGCTTATGCCGACAGATTATTGGAAGGCTTACAAACTATTGATTGGCCCGAACCTGTTAAAGATATTCAAACAAACTGGATTGGACGAAGCGAAGGAGCGCAAATGTTTTTCGATATTAAAAATTCGGATAAAAAAATTGAAATTTTTACTACTCGTCCCGACACAATTTTTGGAGTTAGCTTTATGGTTTTAGCACCAGAACACGAACTTTGTTCTGAATTAACAAGTGCTGAACACAAAGCAAAAGTTGAAGAATATATAAATTGGGCAAAAAATCGTTCTGAAGTTGAAAGAATGACAGAAAAAAAAGTGTCTGGTCAATTTACAGGTTCTTATGCTATAAATCCATTTACAAAGCAAGAAATTCCAATTTATATCGCTGATTATGTGTTGATTGGATATGGAACAGGTGCTATTATGGCGGTTCCTGCTCACGACTCACGAGATTTTGCTTTTGCTAAACATTTTAATCTTAATATTACTCAAGTAATAAAAAATCCAAACGAAAAAATTATTCCAACAAGCGAATGGACAGAATCATACGACTCAAAAGACGGAATATTAATTAATTCAGATTTTATAAATGGCTTAGAAGTCAAAGAAGCTATTAGTAAAATGAATTCAAAAATTTCAGAACTAGGTCTTGGAGAAGCAAAAATTAATTACAGACTTAGAGATGCTATTTTTAGCCGTCAAAGATATTGGGGAGAGCCATTTCCAATTTATTATAAAAACGGAATTCCTAAAACAATGAGCATAGACGAACTTCCGCTTGAGCTACCCGATATTGATAAATATTTACCAACAGACGATGGGGAACCACCATTAGCAAGAGCGAAAAATTGGCAAACCGCTGATGGACACAAACTTGAAACATCAACTATGCCAGGATTTGCAGGTTCATCAGCTTATTATTTAAGATATATGGACCCAAATAATGACAATGAATTAGTGTCGGAAGAAGCAGTTAACTATTGGCAAAATGTTGATTTATACATTGGCGGTAGAGAACACGCTACAGGGCATTTATTATATTCGCGTTTTTGGAATATGTTTTTGTACGATCTTGGATTAGTGCCTAATAAAGAGCCATTTAAAAAGCTGATAAACCAAGGAATGATACAAGGACGTTCAAACTTTGTTTACAGAATAAATGGCACAAATAAATTTGTTTCTTATAATTTAAAAGACCAATACGAAACTCAAAGATTGCATGTTGACATTAACATTGTACACAACGATATTTTAGATATTGAAAGTTTTAAAAAATGGCAACCAGAATTTAAAGATGCTGAATTTATTTTAGAAGCAGATGGCAAATATCATTGTTCTTGGGAGATAGAAAAAATGTCGAAATCCATGCACAATGTTCAAAATCCTGATGAACTTGTTGAAAAATATGGAGCCGACACACTTAGAATGTATGAAATGTTTTTAGGACCTATAGAACAAGCAAAACCTTGGGACACAAATGGTATTGAAGGAGTATTTAGATTTATTCGTAAATTTTGGAGATTATTCCACAATGATAATGATGAATTTTTTGTAAGTGATGACAAAGCAAATGCAGCAGAATTAAAAATTCTTCATAACACAATTAAAAAGCTAAATGACGATATAGAAAAATTTGCATTTAACACTGGCGTAAGTGCTTTAATGATTTGCATTAACGATTTAGGAAAATGCAATAAGAGAGAAATTTTAGAACCACTTTGTATTTTAATGTCTCCTTATGCACCACATATTACCGAAGAATTGTGGAATTTGCTTGGTCATAAAGAAAGTATTACAAAAGCAATATGGCCCACATATAATCCTGCATATACAGTAGAAAACAGTTTTGAATATCCAATTTCTTTTAATGGAAAAACTCGTTTCACATTAGAACTGCCACTTGATTTGGATAATAAACAAATTGAAGAAGCTGTTCTTAGCAACGAAAACACTCAAAGATGGATTGAAGGAAAACAAATTGTAAAAATGATTATTGTTCCTAAAAAGATTGTGAATGTTGTGGTAAAGTAAGGTTATAACATCGTTGTTAAGTTTTTAGATAATAATCTTCACAAAACTTAATACATTATCATTTGTTTGAACAAACATGGCAAATAAACGAGTTTTGTTATGCTAAGATAATCAAACAATTTACTATTTATTAACAATTATAAAACCTTAGCAATAAAATTTGTATCTTTGCAGAAAGAAAAAAACAGATGGAGATATTGACAGATATATATTTAGGTGATAGCAAGGAAAAACTAAAACTGCTTTCTGACAATTCTGTTGATTTGATTGTTACATCACCACCTTATGCAGACCAAAGGAAAAGCACTTATGGTGGAATCCATCCTGATAAGTATGTTGACTGGTTTTTGCCAATTTCTGAGCAATTACTACGAGTATTGAAGCCAACAGGAACTTTCATATTGAATATAAAGGAAAAAGTTGTTGCAGGAGAACGTAGTATTTATGTAATTGAATTAATTTTAGCAATGCGAAAACAAGGCTGGTTATGGACAGAAGAATTTATTTGGCACAAAAAAAATTCATATCCCGGCAAGTGGCCCAATCGTTTTCGTGATTCTTGGGAAAGGCTTCTTCAATTTAACAAGAACAAAAAATTTAATATGTACCAAGAAGAAGTTATGGTTCCAATGGGCGATTGGGCAAAGAACAGACTTAAAAACCTTTCTGAAACCGACAAAATAAGAGACAACTCAAAAGTTGGTAGCGGATTTGGAAAAAATATTTCAAACTGGTTGGACAGAGATAAAGCATATCCAACAAATGTTTTACATTTAGCAACAGAATGTAATAACAAAAACCACAGTGCAGCATTTCCAGATGAACTTCCAGAATGGTTTATTAAACTTTTTACTAAACCAAACGACACAGTACTAGATCCGTTTATGGGTTCAGGCACAACTCTAATTGTTGCAAACAGAATGAAACGTAATTCTATCGGAATAGACATTGTGCCAGAATATTATGAAATGGTTAGAAAACAATTACAACCAGCTGAACTTTACCTATTTGAACCAAAATCAAATTATGAAAAAACTAAATCTTAAAAACGTAACACAATACGTTGAGGAAAATATTGGCACTTTCCACGAAAAGCGCATACAAAGTCTCGACAATCTTAAACTTTCGCAAGTTCTTAAAAGGAAAAATCCTTATTTATTCAAAGCTAAGTATGTCCTTACAGCAGAAGAGATTATTCGCGGAATTGTTGATGCTCACATTTCATCAAGTGAAGAAGGTATTTTTGGAGACTGGCTTGAAGGACTGGCTATCTTCATCAATGAAGAAGTATATGGCGGTAAAAAATCTGGGATACAAGGAATTGACCTTGAATTTGATATGGACGGAATTCGATATATTGTAAATATCAAGTCTGGTCCAAATTGGGGTAACAGTTCTCAAATAAAAAAAATGATTTCAGACTTCAAGACAGCAAAAAAGACATTAAGAACAAGCAATTCAAAGCTTAATATTATAGCAGTTAATGGTTGCTGTTATGGACGAGACAATAAACCAGATAAAGGGGATTATTTTAAATATTGCGGTCAAAGTTTTTGGGAGTTCATTTCCGGAAATAAAAATCTATATACCGAAATCATTGAACCATTGGGACATAAAGCTAAACAAAAAAATGATGATTTCATAAAATCATATTCTCAAATGATAAACAAGTTTACAAGAGAGTTCTCTAATGAATTTTGTAAAGACAATGGAGAAATTGATTGGGAGAAATTAGTTAGATTTAATTCATCAACAATTGATGAAAAGAAGAAATAATAAAATCTAAAAGCACACCACAAGCCAGAATCAAACCAACATAAAACGCCTATTCCCAAGCCCTTAACAATATTTTAATAATTTTTTCAAAAAAATGTTTAATTACAAAAATTTAGTTATATCTTTGTGGTATGATAATTGTATAATATTTTAAGCTTAACATTAAAAATTAATATTCTATGAAAACAACATTCAAATTACTTTTGGTTTTAGTGGCAGTTAGTTTAAGCCTTTCTAGTTTTTCCCAAAAAAAGGCAAAACCTTTTAGGGGAACAGTTACTTATGACATTACTTATGATTCTGAAGAAGAATTAGACGAAATGACAAAGGCTCAATTGCCTACCAATATCATTACTTACATTAGTGGGAATAAAGTTAGAACTGACCAAGTATCAGCTTTTTATTCTATGGCTTCAATTTCTGACTTTGACAAAGGTGGCGTAATTGTACTTATGGACGCTATGGGAATGAAAATTGCTATGAAGCAAGAAAAAGAAGATATAGACAAGGCTTTAAGTGAAGCAGATATGAAAGATCCTGAAATCAAGTTTATTGACGAAACAAAAATGATTGCTGGATACAAATGCAAAAAAGCTGAAGTAACTACAAACGAAGACGTAGTGGAAATTTATTACACTGACGAATTTAACGTTCCTGAAAAAATAAATGACTTAAACGGTTTTAAAGGAATTAAAGGAATTCTAATGGAGTATTCTATGACTCAACAAGGTCTTACAATGACAATGACAGCTAAAGAAATCAAAACTGGCAAAGTAAAAGGTGGACTATTTATTATTCCTGATGATTACGAACTTAAAACCCCTGAAGAATTAGGTGGCATGTTTGGACAATAAAATAATTTTGTTAACAATTCAGTTTAAATAAATAGATTAAAAAAAAATCCTCTATATGGGGATTTTTTTTAATTTTGAGCCATGGCGAAAAAGACAAAAATAACAAAAGAAAAAAAAGAAAAGAAGCCACTGAAAAACAACAGCATTATCAAATTTTTCAAAGATGAAAAATTTAAAATAAGTCTAGGCTTGTTGTTACTTGGCTTTTCAATACTTTTATGCTTGTCTTTTACCTCTTATCTATTCACGTGGAAAGCCGACCAGAGCATGCTTAATGTTGGATTTAAAGGACTTTTTACAAATTCCGACTTTAGCGTAGAAAACTGGATGGGTAAAATTGGAGCTTTAATATCAAACCACTTTATTTATAATTGGTTTGGACTGCCATCTTTTTCTTTTGTTCTAATTTTTGGAGTCTTTGGATTAAGACTATTAAATATAAAATTAACAAATGTTTGGCGTTTTCTTTATGTAAGTTTAATTTTTACAATTTGGCTAAGCGTTGCACTTGCTGCTTTTTTTAAAGATAATTATTTTATGGTAGGTGGTTCGCATGGATATTTTATTTATCTATGGCTCAATGCATTAGTAGGAAAAATAGGAACTTATACCATCTTAGTAATTTCAGCCATAATCATAATTATTTATACATTTAAAAATTCTTTAAGCTGGTTCAAAACAAAAATTAACGATATAAAAGCAATTAAGTCTGATGATTTACTTGAAGATGACAGTGATAGCTACAAACAAGATTTAGAAGAAATTGGCAAAGACGATGAAACCGATGAAAATGCAGAAATAGTACCAAATATTGTAGATTTTGATAATGAAGAAGAGGAAGAAAAAGATGAAGAAGAATCTATTGAAGAACTGGAGCTTAAAGAAGATGAATCAAAATCTAAGGAAGTTGCTACAGAAGAAGATTTGCAGTTAGCAATAAATGAACAAACCGAAGAAGAAGCTCTAAGCGATGACGAAATAAATAGCGATTTTATTGGAGACTATGACCCAACAAAAGATTTGGAATATTACAAAATGCCTCCTATTGAATTGTTAAAAGATTATCCTACAGGTAAGTCTGATGTTACTCGAGACGAGTTAAATGCAAATAAAGATAGAATTGTTAGCACTTTACGAGATTACAAAATAGAAATATCGAGAATTACAGCTACAATAGGACCTACAGTAACCTTATACGAGATAGTTCCTGCACCAGGGGTTAGAATTTCAAAAATTAAAAATCTAGAAGACGATATTGCACTAAGTTTGGCTGCTCTCGGCATAAGAATCATAGCTCCCATTCCAGGAAAAGGAACTATAGGAATTGAAGTTCCTAACTCAAAGCCAGAAATTGTGTCTATGCGTTCTGTTATTAAATCTGTAAAATTCCAAGAATCAAACTATGAATTACCTGTAGCAATAGGAAAAACTATTTCTAACGAAACCTTTGTTTTCAATCTTGCAAAAACACCTCACCTTTTAATTGCTGGTGCTACAGGACAAGGTAAATCTGTTGGAATAAATGCTATAATAACTTCCCTTCTTTACAAAAAGCATCCATCGCAATTAAAATTTGTTTTAGTTGACCCAAAAATGGTTGAGCTTTCTGTTTATAGAAGAATAGAAAAGCATTATCTTGCTAAACTGCCAGGAGAAGAAAACCCAATTATTACAGATGTTAGTAAAGTCGTGCCAGCAATGAACTCGCTTTGTATAGAGATGGATAATCGTTACACTTTATTAACACAAGCAGGAGTTAGAAATATTGTTGAGTATAACGACAAATTTATTGCAAGAAAATTAAATCCTAATAAAGGACATTTATTCATGCCTTATATAGTTGTTGTTATTGACGAGTTTGCAGATATTATAATTCAAGAAGGAAAACAAGTTGAAACACCTATTTCTCGACTTGCAGCAAAAGCACGAGCTATTGGTATTCACCTAATTGTAGCAACACAACGTCCTTCTACAGATGTAATCACAGGAGTTATAAAAGCCAACTTCCCAACGCGTATAGCTTTTAAAGTAACTAACGGACACGACTCAAAAACAATTTTAGATTCAACAGGTGCTAATCAATTAATAGGTAGAGGAGACATGTTAATCTCAGGTACAGGCAAACTTACAAGACTACAATGTGCATTTGTTGATACTCCAGAAATAGAATTAGTAGTTGACCATATAAGCGGTCAACAAGCTTACCCAAATGTTTTTGAACTTCCAGAACCAGAAATAGCAGAAGGCTCAGCAGGTGGCGGAGTAATAAATCCAGACGAAAGAGATGAACTTTTTGAAGAAGCTGCACGATTAGTTGTAAGACATCAACAAGGTTCAACATCACTTATTCAACGAAGAATGAGTATAGGATACAACAGAGCAGGTAGAATTATTGACCAGTTAGAAGCAGCAGGAATTGTCGGACCTTATGAAGGTTCTAAAGCTAGACAAGTATTTTATCCAGACGAATATAGTTTGGAACAATATTTGAATAGCTTAAGTAATAAATAATGTAAATTTAAAATTTTGAAATAATGAAAAAAGCAATTTTAGTATTAAGCATAATATTTTTTTATGCTAATAGTTTCTCACAAAACGATGCAGCTGCAATATCTTTACTTGATGAAATAGCCGCAAAAGCAGACAGATACACAAGCCTTAAAGTTGATTTCAACATGTTTGTTGAAAATTTACAAACTAAAAAAAGAGACTCTTATTCAGGAAGTGCTGCATATAAAGCAGGATATTATAAGTTAGATATTATGGGACAAATTGTATATTCTGACGGCAAAACAAATTGGACTTACCTAAAAGACGCTGAAGAGATAAATATTACTGACAATTCAGAAAACCAAGCAGACATGACAAATCCAAAGACTATATTAAAAGATTACAAAAACAAATTTAAAGTAAAATATATAGGTGATAAATTTGAAGCAAATCGTCCTTTAGTTGAGATAGACATGTATCCAAAAGTTATTGAAGATAAAAAATATTCTAAAATTACCTTAAAAGTTGATAAAACTAAAAAGCAAATATATTCTGCAAGATATGTTGGTAAAGATGGAGTTAGTTATTTAATTGAAATTCAAAAGTTTTTAGAAAATCCTTCTATTCCAGATGCTGAAATAAAATATTCAAACAACTTATATCCTGACGCAGAAGTTATTGATATGAGATAAGATATTTTAATCTAATTTAAGCACAGCTAGGAAAGCGGACTGTGGCACTTCTACAGAACCAATTTGTCGCATTCGTTTTTTACCAGCTTTTTGTTTTTCTAGCAATTTTCTTTTACGAGTAATATCGCCACCATAACATTTAGCAGTAACGTCTTTTCTAAGAGCTTTTACTGTTTCGCGTGCAATAATTTTACTTCCTATAGCTGCTTGAATTGCAACATCAAACTGTTGGCGAGGGATTAATTCTCTTAATTTTTCGCACATACGTCTTCCAAAGCCTTGAGCATTATCAAAATGAGTTAAAGTAGAAAGAGCATCAACCATTTCGCCATTTAGTAAAATATCTAATCTCACTAATTTCGACTCTTTATAACCCGATTGATGATAATCGAAAGAAGCATAACCTCTTGAAATACTTTTTAACTTGTCATAAAAGTCAAAAACTATTTCGCCTAAAGGGAGTTCAAAACTTAGCTCTACCCTATCTGTTGCAAGATACACTTGATTTAAAAGAGTTCCTCGTTTATCTAAACACAGCTTTATTATTGGACCAACATATTCAGCTCTTGTAATAACACTTCCTTTAATATAAGGTTCTTCAACATAGTCTAAATGGGTAGGACTTGGCATTCCAGAAGGATTATACACCATTACCTGTTCTCCTTTTGTTGTATAAGCTAAATATTGAACGTTTGGTACTGTTGTAATTACGTCCATATTGAACTCTCTATCAAGCCTTTCTTGCACAATTTCCATATGAAGCAAGCCAAGGAAGCCACATCTAAAACCAAAGCCTAAAGCTGCCGACGACTCTAACGTAAATGTAAGTGAAGCATCATTTAATTGAAGTTTTTCTATAGAAGCTCTAAGTTCCTCATAATCATCAGCATCAACAGGATAAATACCTGCAAACAGCATAGGTTTTACTTCGGAAAAGCCTTCGATAGCTTTTTCGCAAGGGCGTTCGATATGAGTAATAGTGTCGCCAACTTTTACTTCGGCAGCAGTTTTTATTCCTGAAATAATGTAGCCCACATCGCCAGCAGACAGAGTTTCACGAGGAGATAAACCAAGTTTTAAAACACCTATTTCATCTGCATCGTATTCTTTTCCAGTATTTACAAATTTAACTAAATCTTTAGTTGAAATTTTTCCATTAAAAATTCTAAAATATGCAATAATACCTCTGTAGGAATTAAAAACAGAGTCAAAAATTAATGCTTGCAAAGGAGCATTGACATCGCCTTCGGGAGCAGGAACTTTATTTATAACAGCATCTAATATTTTATCAACTCCATAACCAGTTTTTCCACTTGCATGTATAATATCTTCTCTTGCGCAACCAATCAAATCAATTATTTGGTCTTCAACTTCTTCTGGCATAGCAGCCTCTAAGTCCATTTTATTTAAAACAGGAATAATCTCTAAATCATTTTCTATTGCCTGATACAAAACAGAAATTGTTTGAGCTTGTATTCCTTGTGTTGCATCAACAATCAGTAAAGCCCCTTCACATGCAGCAATGGAACGACTTACTTCATATGAAAAGTCAACATGACCGGGAGTGTCAATTAAATTTAAAATATAACTTTTCCCTTCATGTTCATATTCCATTTGAATAGCGTGGCTTTTTATAGTAATCCCTCTTTCTCTCTCCAAGTCCATATTGTCTAATAGCTGATTTTGAAAATCACGCTCAGCTACAGTACCTGTATATTGTAATAATCTATCAGACAAAGTACTTTTTCCGTGGTCTATATGAGCAATAATACAAAAGTTTCTAATATTCTTCATTAAATCTAACTTTCTAAATTGAACGCAAAGATACAATAAAATACGAAAATATACATATTTTTTTGTTGCACTTATCTTTAAAAAAAACAAGGGTATTTTTTTTTCATAAAAAACATTATTTTTGCACGCTATTTGCTATGTTTTTTAAAAAAAATAATTATTTTTGTAGTTATTATGTGTTATATGTAAAATTATGAAAAGGCTTTCATTGTTATTTTGTTTTGTAATATGTGCTTTAATGCTAAATGCACAAGGCTTTCATTACGGCATTACTGTAGGTTCTACGATGTCTAAAATTATTGAGAAAACAGAAATAGGTTTAGACTATAAGAAATCTAACAAGATGGGTTATCAAGTAGGTTTAGCTGCTGAATACGAAATTTTAAGTTTTCTTTATGTTGGTGCTTCTTTGAATTATATAACAAAAGGAGATAAATATAAAGACAATTTTGCTTTATCTAAAATTAACTTTGGCAGTTTTGAAATGCCTTTGCAAATAGGATATAAAATTCCTATTGGGAATGTTTCTATTAGTGCTATGGTTGGTCCATATACTAATGTCGCAATAGTTGGGAAAAGAACTTTTATCCCTCGTGAAGAAATTGTTCCTCCTTTTGAATGGAACTTTGAAGACACACCACATGCACAATATTTAGACAACGAAGATGATGTTTTTGGAGAAAGATGGAGTTCTTACAAAAGATTTGATTCTGGAATATGTGCTGGACTTAGAGTAGGTTTTAAAAATTATAATTTATCAGCTAACTACTCGCGTGGCTTTGTAAATATTAGACACGATGAAACAATAACTGCAAATCACTCTGTTTTTAATTTATCGTTTATTTATTATTTTAACGCATTTTAAAATTTACAATCATGAAAAAACGAATATATACATATTTACTTTCGGTAAAAATAATATTAGCTTTATTATTTTTAACAACATCTAGCTTATTTGCTCAGGATAATTATATTTATTTTACACCTACTTCTGATACAGTTGAGATTGAAAGTATAAAAGTTGAAAATCTCAGAACAAATGATACATTAAACTTAGAGCCTAATGCAACACTTCATATTGTAAGTGCTATGAATCTAAAATTCATGGCTCTTGAGCCTAAAAAATTTAAAGTTTACCCCAACCCTTCCGAAAGTAATTTTAACATTAGTTATTTTGCTGAAAATTCCGGGACTGTAAATTTTACTATTTTCAACATTTCTGGAGCAGTTGTTTATAAAAACTCTTTTTACAACAAAAAAGCATATCACCAATTAGAACTTAATGCGACATTAAGCGGTATTTATTTTATTCAAATCAGCGGAGACACATTTTCATATTATATAAAAGTAATTGGAACTGCAAATGAAACTTCTATAAATGGAATAAAACATACAAATAGTATTGACATAGAAAATGAGAATGTGGAAAATGAAGAAAGTAATTTACATTTAAAACAAAGTCTTGAAAACACATTAGCCTATACTTTTGGAGATGTTTTATTATTTACATTTACTTCAAATGCAGGAGATATTACAAAAAAGACTTTGGTAATAAATCAAGGTGATTACAATGAAGGAGAATATATAGATTTAGAAGTAAGTTTTTACAGATGTGTTGATATTGAAGGGAAGCATTATCCAGTTATAGTAATTGCCAATAGAATTTGGATGGCAGAAAATTTGAACACTAAATATTTTCTTAATAATAAAGAAATAAGTACGATAACCGATAATACAGAATGGCGACAGACAATCAAACCTGCATATTCCATTTATGGTAACAATGCAAACAATTCTGGAATTTATGGTAAATTATATAATTGGTATGCTGTGAATAACGAAGCCTCAATGTGTCCTGAAGGCTGGCACTTACCTAGCGATGATGATTGGAAAATTATAGAAAATCTTATAGAAGTTCAAAGTATTGATAGTATTGGATGGAGAACTAGCAATAGCGCTTGCTATTTAAAATCTGCAACTGAAGGAATTTGGGATTTGCCAAGTAAAAAACTTGTTAATTCTACTGGTTTTACTGCTATGCCCGGTGGTATGCGTGCTTTAACTGGTGAATTTCATTATATAGATGATTATGCTGCTTGGTGGACTTCAAGTGAGTATAACGATAAACATGCTTGGTGTAGAGCTTTAGATAACTCCACTTGTAATATATTTAGAGAAAATGGTTCAAAGTCATTAGGCTTATCTGTACGTTGCGTTTACGACAAAAAAGCAAAGGAAGAGCTTCCTACTTTAGGAACTGTTCATGCTGATTATTATAGTGAAAATGGTAATAGTGCTTACCTTTTTGTAGAAATAATTAATCAAGGTTTAAGTCCTATAACTGAGGGCGGTTTTATGTTAAGCAAACAACCAAACTTCGATGATACTAATTGTGATATCTATTATGCCGAAGAGATTTTTGAACATGAGATTATGCTATTTATCGACAGCATAGAATCAAACCAAACTTTTTATGTTAAGGCTTTTGCTAAAAACAGCTATGGTACTGGTTATAGTGAAGAAATTACCTTCTCAACGATACCTGGAAATCCCACTTTAGGATCTATTGAAGCTTTTTATAATGAAAGCAATAATAGTGTTGACTTTTACGTAGAAATTATAAATCAAGGTGCAAGCTCTATATATGAGGGTGGTTTTATGCTTGGCACAACTCCAAACTTTGATGAATCTAATTGTGAAATCTATTATGCTCAAGAAATTCTTGAAAATGAAATTAGATTTTATCTAGATAATATCGAATCAAATCAAACCTTTTATGTTAAGGCTTATGCTAGAAACTATCATGGCACTGGCTATAGTGAAGAAATATCTTTCTCTACAAACAACACATATCCTATTTTAGGAACAATTGATGCTATTTTTAATGAAAGTGATAGTAGTGCTAACTTTTATGCAGAAATTATTAACCAAGGTGCAAGCTCTATATATGAGGCTGGTTTTATGCTTGGCTCAACTCCGAACTTTGATGATTCTAACTGTGAAATCCATTATGCTCAAGCACCTTTTGAAAATGGAATTATGTTTTTCTTAGATACCATCGAGCCAAATCAAAATTTTTATATTAAAGCTTTTGCTAGAAACGACAATGGTACTGGCTATAGCGAAGAGATACCGTTTTCAACAAATATAACACATCCTGTTTTAGGAACTATTGAAGCTACTTTTAATGAAAGTGATAGTAGTGCTAACTTTTTTGCAGAAATTATTAGTCATGGGGAAAGCTCAATATCTGAAGGTGGTTTTATGATTGGCACAACTCCAAACTTTGATGATTCTAATTGTGAAATCTATTATACTCAAGGACCTTTTGAAAATGAAATTATGTTTTTCTTAGATGCCATCGAGCCAAACCAAAATTTTTATATTAAAGCTTTTGCTAGAAACGACAATGGTACTGGCTATAGCGAAGAAATATCTTTTTCAACAGCAACAACTCCCGAACCTATAATTGAGCCTACAATAGAAATATCGTCAATAGATTCAGTTTATATGACTTCTGCAAGAATTTTAGGCTTTGTTGAATCAGATGAAGAGTTATACAATTTAGGAATTGCTTGGGATAAAATTCCTAACTTTACTATTGGAGAAAGTGGTATTCATTATCTCCCTTCTAACTTTACCCAATCTGACTTTTCCTATGTTATAAATAATTTAGAACCAAACAAAACTTATTATGTTAAAACTTTTGCTCAAAACTCAGGAGGACAAAGTGTTACAAATGAGCAAACGTTTACAACCTTGCCAAAATATTATACTTCAGAATCTACAGTAATCGACATTGATAACAACGTGTATAGAACTGTAAGAATTGCCAACACCGAGTATATGACTGAAAATTTACGTACATCAAGACTTAATGATGGTACATTAATTCCTTTGGTTGACCAAAATTGGGAAAGCTCTCCTAGTATGAAGTGCTGCTATATGGATTTTGATTCAGTAAATAATCATTTGAAAAATGGAAAGTTATATGATAGATTTGCTGCACAGAACGAATATATTTGTCCTACTGGTTGGAAAGTGCCAGAAGAAAACGATTGGTTAGAATTTGAGATGCTTTTAGGTATGAGTGAAACAGAGACTTTAAATACTGGTTGGCGAGGTACAAACCAAGGCGGAATGTTGAAACAAGTAGAACTAGACAACTGGATTGCACCAAATAATGGAGCAACAAACCAAACAAAATATTCTGCACAAGGTTCTGGTTATATTGACGAAAGTGGACAATTTCTTGGTAAAGGAGAAATTTTCTCAACTTGGGTAAATGCAGAGAGCTCGATGTTTGTTCGCACATTAAGTAATGATGAACAAAGAATTTATAGAGATGAATATTCCACTCCAAGCAGCAACACTAGTGGTTACTCCATTCGCTGTGTTAGAACAAATATAGGAATACCTACAGTTACAACTATAACTCCTAATAATATAAGTATATCTACTGCTGATGTAAGCGGAGAAATTTTAAATGCAGGAGAAAGCCCTATAACTGAAAAAGGTGTTTTGTGGGGAACTTGGAATGGAATAACATTAGAATCATGCAGTGGCTCTATAAGTGCAGGTTCTGGTAATGAATGGTTTTCTATAACTATTCCAGATTTAAATAGTGGACAAAACTATTATGCTAGAGCTTACGCAACGAATAACAATGGTACAGGCTATGGCGAAGCAATAGAATTTCAAACATTAAATAAACTTTATATCGAAGGACCTGGTGTTGTAGATTGGGATGGAAACTTTTACAAAACTGTTATTATTAACCAAAGAGAATGGATGACTGAAAATTTAAGAGTAAGCAAAAAAGATGTATCTACGGACACAACTCCAATGTTAATAAATTTACAACATGCACAAACTCAAGAAGATTGGATAACATTTTCTCATGAAGAAAAGAAACCTTGCTATTGTAGTTATGAAAACTCAACACCAGAACCTGATAGTATTTACGGATATTTGTACAATTTTGATGCTATAAGAAACAATAGTGGTACTGATGGTGGTACTGGTATCTGTCCTAAGGGATGGGAAATTCCTAGTGATGATGATTGGATTAGTTTAGAAATGTTTCTTGGTATGACAGACGCAGAAGCTTTAAATCAAGGGTGGAGAGGTACAGACGAAGGTGGTATGTTGAAAGAAGCTGGCACAGAACATTGGCAAGCGCCAAATACTGGTGCAACAAACATCAGTGGCTTAAATTTTAGACCAGCGGGTATAAGGAGAGAGTCTCCACACACTTCTCTAAATTTTACATTTGAAGAAAAAGGAGGATCTTTAAATATTTGGACTTCGACTGAAGACATTGGTGGTGGCGAAACATCAGCAGCATTTGCTCGTCGTTTATTTAGTGATTATTCACAAATTGACAGATTTCTTCTTGATGCAAGTTATGGTATGTCAGCTAGATGTATAAAACAAAGTGGTAAATCAACAGTAATTTTACAAAGTGCTGATTACGATGAAGTCTCATATGCAATTTCTTTACAAGCTGAAGTCGTGCTTGAAGGATATTTTGAAATAGTAGAAAAAGGTTTTGTTTGGTCTTATAGTAGTACTCCAAGTGTGGAATATAATGACGGAGTTTATGATTATGGTGAAATGGGTGGTGGCTCTTTCAACCATAGTTTTGGTGCAGATCCAAACCAAACTTATCATATTAGAGCTTATCTCAGACTAGCAGATAGTACATATGAATATTCAAACGAAATAATTGTAAATACTTATTAAAGCTGCTTTCTTGTCTTTAGTAAAAATATGAAAAAAAATACTTTAGATTTTACTTTTGGTGTAATAGGTGTGATTTTAGGAATACTTATTTTAGCCATAGGAATTTATGTTAGTTTTTCTTCATGGCTTGTTGGACTTACCATTATTATTGTAGGAGCTTTTTTAGCTTTCTCGCACAATGCTTGTTTTATTGACTATAAAAATAAAAGAGTAAAGTTTGTGGCTCTTCTTTTTGGTTTAATTAAAATTGGATATTGGACTAATGTAAAAGAAGATATGTACATTAAAATTATTGGAAGCGGTGAAGAATGGAAAAATAAAAACAATGAAAAAATATTTGAAAAATATAAGGTAAGTTTGTTTAATTCAGAAAGTAAAGAAATTTTAATTCTGTTAAAATCAAAAAGAATAGAAAAAATTAAAAATTTCAGCAATCATTTTTCCGAAGAATTTAAAATTTCAATCAGATAGATTTTGTAACAAATTACTAGTTATCCTTTAACAACAGCTAGAGGTGATAGTTCTACCTTTATTTTCACCAAATCTTCCTGATCTGCCATAACTTGAGCAATGTTTTTGTAAGCAGATGGTGCTTCTTCCAAATCTCTTTTGCCTCTGATAGCGTGTACAATTCCTTTTTTATCAAGTTCGCGTATTTCGTCTTCTAGGCATAGGCTTCGTATTGCCTCGTTACGCCCCATTTTGCGACCTGCTCCATGCGAACAGCTTGCAAAGCTTTCTGGATTTCCTAATCCTTCAACAATATAGGAGTTTGTACCTTGCGAACCTGGTATAATTCCTATTTCGCCTTTATGTGCAGAAGTAGCTCCTTTACGATGCACTACCACATCTTTGCCAAAATGATTTTCCCATATAGCATAATTGTGAGCTATATTTATGATTTCCCCAAAATTTAAATTAGGGAAATAATCAAACATTACTTCTTGTACTCTAGTTAGCATTAGTTTGCGATTGGAAAGTGCAAAATCAACACAGTAATTCATTTCTTCAAAATATCTGTGTGCTTCTTCGATAGTAAAAGGTAGATACGCAAGATCAGCTTTAGGCGGTACTGGAGAGTTCCACTGTTGATTCAAGTTTTTTGCAATTCTATTGTAATAATCTGCAACTTGCTTGCCTATGTTTCTGCTACCAGAATGTATCATAAGCCAAACCATATTTTCCCTATCTTTTTGAATTTCAATAAAATGGTTGCCACCTCCAAGTGTTCCAATTTGCTTTAAAGCTGATTTATATTCGGCTCTCACTACTTCCATATTGTCAATATCATAAGCTTTAGGCATAAGGTCTTCATCTTGTGCCCTTTTATGATGTTTGAAACCTACAGGTACTTTTCTTCTTATATCTTCTAAAATACTTTCTAATTTTCTTCTAATATTTGACGAAAATTTTAAATCAGTCTTGACTGCACACATACCGCAACCTATATCAACTCCTACTGCATTAGGTACTATAACTCCATCTGCAGCCATCACCCCTCCTATAGGCATTCCATATCCAGAGTGTGCATCGGGCATAAGACAAACATGTTTGAAAGCAAAAGGTAAATTAGCTAAATTCTTTGCTTGTCGCAATGTGTTTTCATCAATTTCATCAAGCCAAAGCTTAATCTCGAACCCTAATTTTTTAGGTAATAGATATTTTCATCTGCTTTAATAATGTTTTGGTTGACTTATTCATTTCTGAAGTAACAAATTCATTACTATTGAATTTTATTTTCTTAATAGTTTTTAAATGCTCAATCGCATC
>Ga0116182_1000821_pt1 | contig 33370 bp, 27 predicted proteins | sample AD_UKC077_MetaG_FD_89805 | JGI IMG/M metagenome (GOLD analysis project Ga0116182, IMG submission 89805) | Active sludge microbial communities of municipal wastewater-treating anaerobic digesters from USA - AD_UKC077_MetaG | ecosystem: Engineered > Bioreactor > Anaerobic > Digestate | place: USA...
AAAAGAATTGACGGAAAATTTTTATTTGTTTTTTGTCCAAGTCTTTATATAGAAAAATTAGAAAATATTTTAAAAGAAATCAAATTAAATATTGAAGAAGTCGTAGTTGGACCTTTTGCAGAAAGCATTCCCCTTTTAAATAAAAGACAACGTATAGCTGGAGCAGCGCTTGTTAATATCGGCCACTCCACTACTAGCATTTTGGTTTATGAGAACAATAATCCAATTTTAACTTCAGTTATAGGTATTGGTAGCAATGACATTACTAACGATATAGCCTTAGGATTACAAGTTTCTTTGGAGGAAGCTGAAGAAATTAAGCTTGGACGTAGCGACCTTTCCTTTTCTAAAAGAAAATATGAAGAGATTGTAGAAGCTAGAGTGGAATTTATTTGTGAAAAAATTAATTTAGAATTAGATAAAATTAGCCGTCGAGAATTATTGCCTGGCGGAATAGTTTTGACTGGTAACGGTAGCAAACTTCCAAAAATAGAATACATGTTTAAAAATTATATGAGATTGCCAATAAAATTTGCTGAAGAAGAAATTCGTAATTTTTCTGATGGGCAATTAGGAGATTCGGCTTACGCTAGAGCTTATGGTCTAACTTTTTTAGCTCCTATTATCACTTCAGATTATAGAGTAGAAAAAATCTTTAAAAACTTTTGCAAAAATATAAAAGCTTTCTTGAAAAAACTTTTACCTTAAGAAAATAACCATTCAGAAATCACTTTATAAAATTATTAAGCCATATACCGATTTTTTTGGCAACTCTTTGCATTTTTCTGACTTGAATGATATACTTTTTCCACCTACTAGAAACTAATAGAAATAATGAAAATATGTCTAAAACACTACCTGAAATTCAAAGTTTTGCAAGAATTAAAGTCATTGGAGTTGGTGGCTCTGGAAAAGGAGCTATCAATCACATGATCAGTTCAAATTTGAAAGGAATTGATTTTATAGCCATGAATACCGACACTCAAGATTTACATAATTGTTTGGCTAGTAAAAAAATTCATCTCGGGAAAAATTTAACCAAAGGTTTGGGAGCTGGAATGGATCCAGAAATTGGCAAAAAAAGTGCCGAAGAGACTAAAGAAGAAATTCAAGATGCGGTGAAAGGAGCAGATATAGTTTTCATAGCTTGCGGAATGGGAGGAGGAACAGCTACCGGAGCAGCCCCAATAATCGCTAGAGCTGCTAAAGAAGAAGGTATTTTAACTGTAGCCATTGTCACCAAACCTTTCTTTTTTGAAGGACAAAGAAGAGCTTCCATCGCTGAAGGAGGATTGGTTGAATTAGAAAAAGAAGTGGACGCACTTATAGCTATACCAAATGATAGACTTCTTTCAGTAATTGATAGAAATATGTCTGTTAAAGACGCTTTCAAAATGGTAGACGAAGTTCTTAAACAAGCTGTAGATGGTATTGCCGACATTATCAAAACTGCTGGCACAATCAACTTAGACTTTGCTGATATCAAAAGAGTACTCAAAGATTCTGGTACAGCTCTCATCGGTATCGGATCTGCTAGTGGAGAAAATAGAGCTATTGAAGCAGCTAAAACTGCTATCTCTTCCCCTCTACTCGATGTTTCCATCAATGGAGCTAAAGGACTTTTATATGCAATTTATGGTAATGAAAATCTTTCTATGTTCGAAGTTTCTGAAGCTGCCAAAGTCATTACCGAATCAGTAGACAAAGATGCAACTATTATTTTTGGTATCGTAAATAACGACACTCTTAAAAAGGATGAAATGAAAATCGTGGTTATCGCTACCAAATTCCCTTCCAGTTACAAAATGCCTTCCCATCGAAATTCTGAGCCAATTTACATGAATATAGAAGCTGAAAAGCTCAAAACAGAAGATTCTCTAGTAAAAGAAAAAGAAGAAAAGGAGGAAAAAAAAAGCGAGGAAAAAAAAATAAAATTTAAAGAAGACAAAGAAGAAGTAACTGTTAAAGAGAATATATCTTCTTTTATGCGTAACAAAAGACCAGAACCAACAATTTCTGAAGAAGAAGAGAAAATTAAAGGCCGTCTAGAATTGAATAATGAATTAGATGAAGACAACCTTTTAGATATCAAAAGAATGAGAAAAGCTAAAGAAGAGAAAAATGTTAAAAAAGGAGTCTTTTTGGATGAAATCGAAGAGGATGAAGAAGATGATGATGACTGGAATATGCTTCCCCCATTTTTAAGAAAAAAGAAATAAAATTACTTAAACAAACCCCTAAAGGGGTTTGTTTTTAAAATCTAAAAATTCTTGTATAATGTATTTATATGGAAAAAAATATCTTTGATTTAATTATTGTGGGTGGTGGACCAGCTGGAGCAAGTGCGGCTGTTTACGCTGCTAGAAAACGTTTAAAGACTGCTTTAATCTTAAAAGAGTGGGGCGGACAATCAGTGGTCAGTGAAGACATACAAAACTGGATCGGCACCCCTCATATTTCCGGAATGGATTTAGCCAAAAATTTAGAAAATCATGTTAAAGAATATGCTGCAGATATTTTAGAAATTAAAACTGGTAATTTTGTAACTCAAACTGAAATTGTAGAAATCGAGAAAGAGAAAGTTATAAAAGCTACCTTAGAAAATGGGGAGGAAGTTTTTGGAAAAGCTTTATTGATTACCACTGGTTCCGATCGAAGAAAGCTGCAAGCCACCAACGCTGAAAAATTTGAATATAAAGGCTTAACCTATTGCGCAACTTGTGATGGACCAATGTTTTCTGATATGGATGTGATCGTAATCGGTGGAGGTAATTCTGGTTTTGAATCAGCTGCTCAACTTTTAGCTTACTGTAAATCCGTAACCTTACTTTCTCGTAGCGAGCCGAGAGCGGATAAAATTATTGTAGATAAACTTCTAGAAAGTCCTAATTTTAAATTAATAAAAAATATTACCATTAAAGAAATACACGGAGAAGATTTTGTTAACGGTTTAACTTATGTAGATAAGTTTACCAGAGAAGAAACCAAAATTTCTACCAACGGAATTTTTGTAGAAATTGGACAAAATCCAGCTACAACTTGGGTGAAAGATTTAGTAGAATTAGATGAAGAAGGAAAGGTTAAAATAGACCCTTGGACCAATAAGGCTTCTAAAGAAAATTTAATTTGGGCCGCAGGAGATTGTACTAATATCCTTTATCAACAAAACAATATTGCTAGCGGTGAAGCTATTAAAGCTATAGAAGATATTTATAAAGCCCTAAAAACTCAATAGCGGAAATGGAGAGATTCGAACTCTCGAAGAGGAAAACTCCCCTTGCCTGATTTCGAGTCAGGTGCCTTCAACCACTCAGCCACATTTCCTTTCTTGTTTTAAAATTTTAACAAAAATATTGAGTTTTTAAAAATCACACTTTGCATAATTAGCTTAGCAAAAAACTACCCACTAGGAGTAGCTTTTTGAATAATTGTGAGCCTAGTCGTGGTGCGACCTTAGGATTCCTTGCACCACAAAGCTTTTTTGGCTTTTCTAATCATATCAAATCGACCCTTGTCGAGCGACAAAAAGTGACAAAAGTGACACAGGATTGACTATTAAAGTTACAGAATAATGTAACTTTTTATATACAAATTAAGAATAAAATTACCTTTGTCCAAGGAACCAAAGATAAAAGTAATATTGCATACAACCCAACAAAAATCCAAGGAACATATTGTTCTATATGACTAAATGGCCAGTATTTCTTTTTGTCTTTTCCGCGACCAAGTGCCTCCCATTCTGTATCGTATAAGGCAAGTGGCAATCTTTCTTCAATGGTGTGAATCACTTCATACTTTGCACTGTTTAATCCTTTGTATGACAAGACAATTCGATACCATAGATAACAAATGATAGCACCAGCAATTGAAGCAATAAAAAGGATTAGGGTATTTTCCTTAGAACTGGTTTTTGTCATGATGAATCCTAAGAGACCGATAAGTGCAGTATTAAGACCCAGAAAAAACTCATTTGTCTTTTGTCTACGATCACTGATTTTTTCTGCCGCGTTTACATAAAGACGATACTGATCTAGTAGGTGTTCAATGTACTTTTCACCATATTTTGATGACTCCTGTACAAAGAGTTTTCCACTTAATTTGTTTTGTTCTTTTTCCATAGAGTTATGCGAGTTCACGGATACCATCGACAATGGAACTTGTATTCCATTTCACGATCTTATCTGCATTTTTCTTAACGACCAACGATGTCTTTTCACTTGCCCACGGCTCAATAGCCAAGATCGGCTTCGGGTTAGTAAATCCTTTTGCGAGAGCAATCTCCTTATTAATCCATTCACTGTAAGATGAATAGACGCCTGCAAGAATAATGATCACATCACAAAATCGCATTTGATTCTGAATAGCAGTAGAAAGTGCTGATGAACTTGGAGCGTTGTGAATAGGATCGTTCTTTGGTACAGAGTAGTCCTTATAGTTAAACCGTGGATCTGCGTCGAGCATTTTAACAAGCTTGTCGTATGCATCACCATATGCCCATGAGTGACTTATGAATATGTTGTAGTGTCTCATAGATTCTAAAGTTTATTGATAAATGACTTGATATTGTCCCAACTCCAAACATTTACAAGACGACCACTCAATGAGTACGGGAGCGTGGGTCTATCAGAGCCTGTATACATTAGCATGACTGGCACTTTTTCTTCACCTGCCGTCTTGATCTCGTAGAGTTCACCAGTTGCTGACGGCGTGTGTTTGCTGATGAGTGCAATCATTCCATCACAGCCTTTAATTTTTGTCCGACATTTTGATTCCCAGTCCGTCTCCCATGGGGTTTTCACTGACATGTCTACAAACTCAAACGGCGACTTGTCGTTTTTTGCCTGACCTACAAGAAAGTCACGGAATGTTTTGTCTTCAATAGCGAACGCAATAAATATTCTTTTCATAATGTTTAATATAGATCACCAGGAAGTACAGCAACGACTACTCCTTGTATGATACAGTTATCTGTTAATATAATCGGCTTATGGTCTTTGTTTGTTGACTTCGGTTGAAGTACAACAGCACCATTCGCTTTCTTGAACACTTTGACGGTTGCTTCGTCATTTATAAGAGCAACAACTTTGTCGTTATCTTCCGCTGTGTCTTGTTGTCGAATCAAAAGTAGATCTCCACTATTGATACCCGCAAGATTCATCGAGTCACCCATAGCACGCAAAAGAAAGTATTTCGATCCTTTCTTTGCTAAACCTGTTGAGACAGGAATTAGTGCTTGAATATTTTCTTCGGCAAGAACAGGAGCACCACAAGTCACAGCACCAACCAACGGAACATCAACTGTGCTTATTGAAGCTGTTGTCTGTGATCCAGTAAGGATAAGTTGTCGCCCGATTTTCTTTATAAGTCCTGCATCGATTAGTCGATTAATTACTAGGCTTGCAGATCGTGGAGAAGCTCCACCTGTAACCTCGTTAATCTCACTAAGTGTAGGACTTTTGCCATAATGAACAATCTTGTTACGGATAAGGGCAAACGCTTTTTTATCTTTATCACTAAGGTTATCTGTCATGGTATAAATAGTATAAATTACTCTATACAAAAAAGCAAGTATTTGCTATCATAACTACATGGCAGACGAGCAGAAAAAACCAATGACTGTTGGTGAACTGGTGGCAAAAATACATCCCCCTACTTTAAGTGAGGGGCAGATTTCTCAATTTCAAGAGATTGGTAAAAGACATGCTGAAATGATTGAAAATATCAAAAAAGTTGCACAACCAATTATTGAACAAATGAATCGCGTTCGCGAACAAGCAAAACTTTTTGAGCCAGTAGAATATCCAGCCATAGTATATCGTCGCCCTGTTGAATATGACATCTTAGAAGAACTTCAGGAGTTGAATAAAAATCACAAGCGACTTCTTTCTTCAAGCCAAGACAGTAACGTAATTATCTACGACACAAATAATGGATCACTCGATAGACATTTAGGAGGTAAACTTTTTTCGTATGATCTCACTGAAAATGGAAAAAGAAAGAAATTACTTGAAACATTACTGAATCGAGATGTTTATGTACAAACAAAAGACTTACAGAGGATACTCTCTTGCCCAACATCGCAGGCAGTAGCAAAAATAGTTCAAACTTTTAATGATTACGCAATAAACACCCTAAGACTTCCTAAGAAGACGAAACTCATTCAAGGAAAGAAAGGATCTGGCTATCGTATCAACCCAAAAATCCATATAGAAAAAGAATAAATTCCTAAGTTGACACCAAGTTGAGTGGATAACTTTGAAAAATCGCCTTTAAATAGGGGTTTTTTCTTTATGGTACTCAATTTTGTGGTGATTACATGACTATGTACCTTTTTGATTTCATGGAGTTAGTAGATTAGTCATCTACAAATTTATAAGTAACTAAATAAAACTCTATGAATAAAAAACCTTCATGGACAACAGGAGTTCGAGAGGTCAAAGACTTACTCCCTTGGAAAGAAAATCCAAGAAAAATCTCACGGGTCGCTATGGAAAAATTAAAAGAGAAAATCATTCAAAGTGGTTTTCATAGTGTGATTGTTATTGATACAGACAACACTATTATCTCTGGCAACCAAAGAAAAACAGCTTTAATACAGCTCGGTATCAAGCAAGTAAATGTATTGATTCCAGATCGTAAACTGACCGACGAAGAACGTCGTAAGATTGCTATTGAAAGCAACATCAACGACGGTGAGTGGGATTTTGAAAAGCTTAAATCTTTTGACCTAGAGCTTTTGCAGTTCGCTGGATTCAACGAAAAAGAATTGGTCAAGTTTTGGGACGAAGAGAAAGATACTAAAGACGATAAATTCGATGTTGAGAAAGAATTAAAGAAAATCAAAACACCACAAACAAAGCCAGGCGATCTTATTGTTATGGGTGGTCATAAGTTGTTGTGTGCTAGTTCCACTGACATGAACGCTGTTACTAAACTATTCGGAAATGATAAAGCTACCGCTATATATAACGACCCACCTTTTAATATCGGACTCTCATACGACAAAGGCGTGGGTAATAAGTCGAACTACGGAGGTACGTTTGATGACAATCAATCACCTGAAGAATACAAAGAATTTATTCGCAAAGTTCTAAAATCTTCACTAGCCGTATCTACTAAGGACGTACACGTCGCTTTCTGGTGTGATGAAGCCTGGGTGTGGGTTTTTCAAACTCTCTATATGGAAAATGGGGTTAAGAACCGAAGACTTAATGTCTGGATCAAAAACAACTCATCGCCGACACCTACTGTGGCGTTCAATAAGTGTCTCGAATATTGCGTGTATGGCACAAAAGGGTCCCCATATATTTCTGACTTAGTAAAAAATCTCAACGAAGTACAAAACAAAGACTACGGAACTGGTAATCAGCTTCTAGAAGATATCTCAAATATCTGGGCGACAAAACGACTTCCTGCAAATCAAATGGAGCATGCAACAAGTAAAAATCCTGAACTCCACCATAAGTTTATTATGCGTTGCACCAAACCAGGAGACATTATTTTTGACGCCTTCTCTGGATCGGCAAGCACCATGATCTGTGCCGAACAATTAGGTCGAAAGGTCTATTCCCTAGAGATAGAACCTGTGTTCTGCGATTTGGCAATTCGCAGATACGAAAAGCTTACTGGTCACAAAGCTCAAGTAATCAATAACTTCTATGAAAAAGAATAAATTCCAGGATCAGTTTCTTGATGAACTGCGAAAGGTACCTATTGTTCAAGTTGCTTGTGAGAAGACAGGATTATCTCGCAATAGTGTTTACCGTTGGCGAAAAGACGATAAAGAATTTCTCAAGAAAATGGACGGTGCACTTTCTGAAGGTATTGCTTTGGTAAATGACATGAGTGAAAGCCAGCTACTTACCCTTATTAAAGAGAAAAACTATCCTGCAATTAGTTTTTGGCTTCGTCATCGAAACGATAACTACAAGAATAAACTTGAAATTACAACCAAGGATGACAATGAAGAATTAACACCCTCACAAGCAAAAATCGTAAAACAAGCACTCAAACTCGCAAAAATTACCAAGTCGAAATCTATTAAAAACATTAATCGTAAAAAATAATTATGACTAAAATAATTCCAAAAGCACTGGTTAATACGATGATAAAAGATCGTTCAGTGCGAACATCAATTACAAAAGATAGTTTTCTGTATTTTTTTCACTTCTACTATGCACACTATGTGAAATACGAAACGGCAGACTTTCAAAAAGAGATTATTCATAATCTCGAAAAAAGTACCACTGAAAACTTATATGTGGTGGCATTTCGTGGATCAGGAAAATCTACTATGGTTACAACTGCATACCCGATATGGGCAATTCTTGGAAAACAGCAAAAGAAATTTTGTATTATCTTTTGCCAGACACGAGCACAGGCAAAACAACACATGATGAACATTCGTACCGAACTTGAGGGTAACGATGTTCTTAAAAAGGATCTTGGACCATTTCAAGAAGAGAGTGACGAATGGGGTTCATTTTCTCTTGTGTTCAAGAAACATGGAGCAAGAATTACTGTAGCTTCTGCCGAGCAAAGTATCCGTGGTATCCGTCACAACGAACACAGACCAGACCTCATCATTTGTGATGACGTTGAAGATGTGCAATCAACCAAAACTCGTGAGGGTCGAGAAAAGACCTATAATTGGCTCCGTGGTGAAGTTATACCTGCTGGTGATAGGAATACTCGACTAATCATTGTTGGAAATCTCTTACATGAGGATTCTTTACTTATGAGAATTAAAGACGAGATTGCTAAAGGTAAAGCAAAAGGAATATTTAAAGAATACCCATTGATAGATAAGAACGGTGTTTGTCTATGGTCTGGAAAATACGCCACCGAGAAAGACCTTGAAGACGAGAAACTAAAAGTTGCCAGTGAAATATCATGGCAACGAGAATATCTACTCCGTATTATTCCAAGTGATGATCAAGTTATCTACCCAGAGTGGATACAGTTCTATGACGAACTTCCAGGGGAAAAGCACAGAGGTTATCGTGGTACTTATGCAGGTGTAGATCTTGCGATTTCAGGATCCGAGGTTGCTGATGACACTGCGGTTGTATTTGCTCACATATATTCTCGTCGAGAAAAAATGTGTATTTATATTCTTCCAAATCCTATTGCAAAGAAACTTAATTTTCCTGCACAGGTTGATCTCATGAAAGATATTCGCAATACGATGCTTAGGAAAAGCTCTGATGAACTTTTTGTCGAGAGTGTCGCATACCAAGAAGCACTACCACAAATGCTTGAACATCAGGGAGTTAAGGCAACTGCAATAAAACCTAAGGGAGATAAGCGGACACGACTTGCTCTTACTTCGACAGCTATCAAATCTGGAAAGATTAAGTTTCCAAGACAAGGATGTGAACAGTTAATTGAGCAATTGGTTGGGTTCGGAGTTGAAAAGCATGACGACCTAGCTGATGCATTTTCTCTACTTATCAATTCGACCATGGATAAGCACTCTGGTGAATCTACATGGCTTATGTACTGGATGGGAGATGAAGAACCTTTGTACTTTAGAGATTATGTAGATATGGGATAAAGATTGACATTTAAACCACTTTGTGATATACTTGTCAAGTAACGATACCCGACCTCTATCTAACTTTCGAGGCTGGGTGTCGGGACCCAGTTCTTTCAAATTAAAGGTAAACAAGATGATCACTGAAAAGATGACATCGAATCAACGCAAACAAATCGTTCGATTCGTGGAGGACGGCATCGATGCCATGAACCTTCAAAAGGACGGCGCACAGCGCCTTATCGAAAACGGAGGAGAGTTTCAAGCCGAGCTGAAGAAGCTCGTTGAACGCTTCTCCATCACCAACCAGTATGCAGACGAGGAAGTGGAGTCGAGCTACGGCTACTTGTCGGGTTACAAGCCCAACAGCAAAAGTATGACCGAGCAGACCAACCGCCTCCGTGAACTGTTCCCTGGTATCGGCTACGCCAACGAAAAGCTTGCTGAGCAGGTGCTTCCTGGAAACGCTGAAGGATGGTTCGCCATTCCACGGTGGGAAAAGGTTGCTCCAACTTATGGTGAAGCCGTGCAAAAGGTGCTCGACCTGATCAAGCAAACCAGAAACGGTGCGTTCTACAACTACCGTGAAGGTGAGCTTGGTTCGAATCAGCTCCGTCAATCCGCCAAGACTGTGTCCATTTTCCAGAAGCTCGGCGACGAGCAGAAAGATCAGGACATCCTGGTGGTTCCTGCCCAGTTCGGTATTCGTCATCGCGGTCGCTCGGTTCGCCGTGCCCGTGAAGTGATGAACGCAAACGAATGTGGTCTGGGTGCATTTGCCATCGGCATCATGCTCCTGACCCATCCCGAGCGTCTCAATCACTATGACGACCTCTGGATTGACTGTGCAGGTGACGAGTTCGCTCCGCATGCCGATGGCGGCTTCTCGGGGTCTCCGTACTTCGGGTTCGCTGGCGGCGAGGTCGGGTTCGCCCGCGTTGTTGGCGGTGCCAGCGGCCGCTGTGGTTCGGCTTCGGTGTGTCTTCCGCAAGGTTGATACTTGTACTTTGTGGTCTTGAGTCTTTTGACTTCTTGATCCTTGAATCCTTGAGAGGGTTTGCGAAAGCAAACCCTCTTTTTTATTGCCGTAGGCAATTTTTTATATTTTTTGATATAATATATTTGAGTCTAGGTTAGTGTATGATCGTTTACGGATGATCATCACCGAACTCTTTCTCCTATGAGAAATCGCAATCAGGATCATAAAGACTAAGGTTTTTATGACAGTATTGTTGCTCTAGAGATACTGCTTACTATTTTCTAAGACAAGCAAGAAATTGTGTTGTTGGATGAAATACAGAATTGTGATTTATGTGCAATATCATACTTCGTGGTTTGTGGTGTGGATGGAAAATAGTAAAAGCTCCGAATGCCGATGGCGACTTCTCGAAGTCTCCGTACTTCAAGTTCAATGACGACAAGGTCAAGTTCGACACCAACGATGTTGACAATGCCAACGACAACTATGGTTCGGCTTCGGTGTGTCTTCCGAAGTATCAATTAAGCACAAAAGGTATCCATTACGGATACCTTTTGCTTTGTTCTACCAAGTCGCTATTTTTGTGACTTTATCCAACCACCAAGCATACGACCGATTTCATCAATAATTCCTTGAAGAAGTGTGTATTTCTTCATATCAAGACTTTTACTTTCTTTCATAAGCCGAATAAAAAATCTTATGATATTAAGTTTTACACTCGTCTTTTCGAGAAGTACTGCTTTTCTTTCTTTTGAAACATAGCTTGCTTCAAGTACAAGCTCAAGGATATCAATGATGATATTTTCTGTTCGTTCGTAAACAGAAAATCTATCTTGTTTAGGTACTAGATTTCTATATTCATGAAATGTTTTATACAACTCATGAATTTTACGAAGTATTGGCACATCATTATCATTCATATGAGAATTTATACGAATTTATTTAATAAACTTATTACTCCAGAAAACCTGTTTTTTGCGTGGGAAGAATTTAGGCGAGATAAGAAAAAGAAAGAAGACGTTCTTCTTTTTGAAAAAAACCTTGAGCGAGAGATATTTTCGCTACACAGAGATCTCAAGTCTTTTACATATCGTCATAGTGGGTATGCAGGCTTTTATATTTCAGATCCAAAGCGTCGCCATATACACAAGGCACAAGTGCGTGACAGAGTACTTCACCACGCAATTATGAGTATTTTGTACCCATTATACGAAAAGGTATTTATTCATAATTCTTTTTCGTGTCGTATCGGTAAAGGTACTCATAAAGGAGTAGAAGCGCTTAGATCAATGCTCTACAAAGCAAGTAAAAATAACACAAGAAACGTGTATATTTTGAAATGCGATATAGAGAAGTTTTTTGATTCTATCTCTCACGAGATATTACTTTCGGTACTTAGTTCGAGAATTAAAGATCAAGAACTTATGAATCTTTTAGTAGAAGTAGTGGGAAGTTTTACAAGTGACAGGTCCACACTTTTTGATAGATGTGGCGTACCGATTGGTAACTTAACCTCTCAACTTTTTGCGAATGTGTATATGGATGTATTTGATCAGTTTATAAAGCATGATCTTAAGGTGAAATATTATGCACGGTATACTGATGACTTTGTAATAGTAAGCGAGAGTAAAGAATATCTTGTACAATTATTACCGCAAATACGATCATTTCTAAAAGAAAAACTTAAGATACAGATACACCCAAAGAAAATCACGATTACCAAATTTGGTCGTGGTATTGATTATCTTGGATATGTATTATTTCCACATTTTACTTTAGTGCGTAAACGTACGCAGAAACGCGCCTTGAGGAAAATAAATGAGAAGATATTGCTTTACAAAAAAGAAGAGATTTCCAAAGACAAAGTGCACGCAACACTCATGTCTTATCTTGGAGTTCTTTTTCATGCAGATACTTTTAGATTCTCTGAAAAGTTAAAGAATGAATACTTCTTTAACGTGAGTAATTTTGACTAAGAAATTCGACTAGGTTCCATAGTCAGAATTATTTATTTTTACCACCCTTAGAAACAGTTTGTCCCTGACTTGGAGCAGGTCTAGGTGTTGGTGTTGCAGGTTTTGGTGTAGGACTTGGTTTAGATTGATCATTTTTGATTGATAGTGTGTTTTTATTTGCCATAGCTTTAAATAAAAAATATTAATAATACAAAACCAATAAGGAATAAATTAAGTGCCTTCTTATAATTTTTGTTTTTATCCTCAAGGTTTCTTGAATTTTTATCGAAAGCATTTTGATAATCTGAAAGTAATTGTTCTAAAAGAATTTCAGATTTCATTGAGCGATAATTCTTTGGATCATTATAAAAATCAACTACCCCAGTATTGTATGTTTTAACATTGAGTACATTCCAAAGGACGTAGATAGAAAACCCAAAAATAATGATAGGTATAAATAAAAGACTGCATAGATGATGAATACTTTGTATATAAAATATAACAATAGCCATTTCAAGTGCGATCATAACACCTGCTTTTGAATCTAAACCGTTATCAGCATTCAATTGATAATCGACCTTATCCCTCGTGGCACTTACAAGTATTTCTAGTGATTTAAGCTTATCTTCTTGTTCACTCATATAACATCTTTTAAGTTATTCCACTTATTAAATGACGAAGAATAAGAATAAGTTTTATTGGCATTTACTTTCCACCCATTCGGACCATCTTGTACGACTATTCCTCCCGCAAAACCTTTCTTATTCTTGATCCATTCTTGCAACGCTTCTGCTTTGTATTTAGTGTCAGAAATTTCAGCAGTAGATCCTTTCTTGGTATCAACGATCCAGACAGTGTTTTTGGTCTTGAATATCCAATCAGGATAGAAAAGCTTTTCCTTGTTTTCATCTGGGTTGTAATATGAGATTGAGAAAAATTCACTTCCTGTATCTCCGTTCTTGTACCACCAGATCACATCCTTGTTTGATTCTAGGAATTTTATAAATTCTTTTTCGTTGTCTTCACCTTTGTAATCTTTTTCTATATAAAAAGGTTTTAAAGCAGATTTTTTAACGCTCATTTCTTCATATTGATCAGTAAAGAAAAGAGTATCTCTTGGAATTTCAATGGTTTCAATCCTCTTTGAGCGTTCAGATTTCTTATTTACTTCTTTCTCACGGAGTGGTCTATATTTTTCAAGTGCAATACCGATAATTGGAGCAAGTACACTTGTCTGACTTAATAAATCATTAACTACTATAGTATAAATAGACTGACGATCTTGCTTAGTTAATTCTAAGAGCCACACGTTAAGTGCTGTTTTAAGTTTTCCCCAAGAACGCTCTGGTGCAAACTTTTTCTTCTCATCTATTTGTCTTGAAATATGCTTGAAGCAGAGTAGGTTATACAAACGCTCAAGATCATGTTGTGACATCTCTTGATCATGGCTTCCACCTTCGGAAATCAATTCTTTGGTAAAATTGTCATAATCATCAATTTCAACCCCAACGATAAGACCATTTGTTACTTTTGGTTTTGTTTCTAATCCTTTCTTTTCTAATTTTGCAAGTGACTGAGCAGGAGTATTTTTACTAATATCAAAGTACTCGTTCGCTACAGCACTAAAAGTTTCTTGGAAAGAATCACCAAGATCATTATAGTCGGTACGACTCATGAATACTGATTCAATTGTTATCGGTTCGATTTCTGATTTTCGATAACTTCCATAAATTGCAGGACGGTTATCGGTTTTATTTTTTCCATATTCAGTTAAAACCTCATTTCGCTTGTAGTTTGTATAAAGGTACCCAAGATTTAATTCTGGAATTGGGAAATGAGAACCAAATGGCATACGCAAAATACGACCAACAGTTTGAATCGCAAATGTCGGATTCTTAATCTCTCGGAACATCACCAATACACTCGCTCGCGGACAATCCCAGCCAGTGGCGGCGGCTTGTTTGAAAAGCAGGAATGATATTGGAGATTTATTGTCTGTAATATATTCAAGATTAACTTTTTCTTGTGAAAGCCAAATAGCTATCTCATTTTCAAGAACTCCTTTTTCTTTAAGAAAATTAAGAACGATAGTTTGTTTGTTTGTGGTAGTTGTATCTTTGCCTGCTTGATCGTCATTTGGGAGTTGAATCATTACAAGTGGATTTACCTCTACATTAATATTTTTGTAATGCCTTATAAGGTCTTGTCGTTTTTGGTACGCAAGATCAAGAAGTATTTCATCTTGATCAACACCCTTGAAATCTTTTCGATTCAAGTCTTCTTCTGTTTGGAAAATAATCTTTTCTTTTATTAATCCTGCTTCTATAACATCCTCTCGCTTCGCTTGAACGAAACCACCTTTTTGCTCGGCAATATCTTCGGCGTTAGGAAGATACTTAGGTGTAGCAGAAACACGAATAGTTATTTTAGGGGAAATAAGATTAAAGATTTCATCAGCGAGCTTAGTGTCTGCTCCGATATGCTCTTCATCAACAATTACAACCAACTTGCGACCATCTTCCTTGGTCTTATCAATGAAACTGTCAAAAGTTAAACCCCACTCATTGTCTTTGCGGAGTCTTCTACTTTCTTTAGATGTTCCTTTAATTTTTTGCCAGTTAATGAAAAATACAGAGTTTTTATTAAGCTTACCTCTGGTTAAATCATTTAAATCTAAAAGGTCTAATTCAGAAGCACCTCCGTAGTATGAAAAAAGTTTATTCCTGCTTTGTATATATGATTCCTCATTGAAAGTAAGCCAAATGAAAGCAACGTCGTTTCCATAGAATCGAGGATCACCTACAAGATCACGCAGGAATTGTGCCATCATGATTGTCTTTCCTGATCCAGTTGGAGATTTAAAAACAAGCGGAATGTTGTCATATGGCGACTTCCAAAGATTAAGGAATTGATCCTTAAGTTTTGCAATCGTATTTTCTTGGAATGGTTTTAATGCAAACATAAATTAAATTCTGTTAATTTCTTTATAAACCTCAATAATAGGTTCTGGAATATCCTCGACTTTGATATTCTTTGTCGAATATTCATTTTTGTATTCATTTTTGCCCCAACCGAAGATATAAAGTACGGTCGGCTTATTTTCCTTTTCAAGAAGCTTCACTAATTCTGGGAGTTTCGCCTTATCTTCCTTAAAATAGATAGCCGTTTTCTTTTCCTCGTTTTCAAAGATTTGCCACCAGTCATTTTTATCTGATTCATTCAAAGTATTCTCGCGGATAGCAATCATTTCACCCGCTTGATAAGTAATTTTGATTTTTGATTCGTCCGAAATTCTTTGAAGTTTTTCAATATCTACAAGATCGGTTTTGTAGTACGACAAATTACTGCCGAGACCTTCGACCTTTTCTCCTTTCTTATTTTTATATCCTTTGATTACTCTCTTGAGGCGTTCATAGGTTACTTCTTCTGCAATCTTGTTTTCGTTATTAGTACATAGAATGAATTTTCTGTTTCCACCATCCTGTTTGTTGAGTTCGAGAATTGCATGACCTGTTGTCCCTGACCCCGCAAAGAAATCTAATACAGTAGAGTTTTTAGTTGATGTGAGCTTAAGAGTATCTATTAAAAGATATAGTGATTTTGGAAAATCAAATTTTTTACCACCTAATATATTTTCTACAACCTTTGTTCCATAGTGGATAGCGTGATACTTTGGATCAATCCAGTGTGTTTTTATTACCTGATTTTCGCGATATTTTTCATAAACCTGTATTTTATTATTTTGATCTCTTTCAGCGATTATTTGTCCACCGTTTAGTCTTTCAAGAAAAGTTTCTTTTGTTGTTTTCCATGTTCGTTCTTGTCCTGTTGAAGTTATAGGTAAAATTTCTTCATATCCTTTTTGTTTTTCTAATGTGATATTTTTTAGATCTCTACTAACATATATAGGGTAGAAAAAATGAGGTTTATTTTTTCTCAAATTATGATCACCTCCGCCAGAACGTAGATAATTATTTAATCTAAATAAGCCATCTTTGTCTTCACGGTCAAAAGTTGCTTGTATATCTTCGTCTAAAACTATTTTGGCAAAATTTGCTAATTGCTTATTTTTTGAATAAAAGAGCATGTACTCATGACTTGTCCCAAAAAACTTTTCCTGGTTACGTCCCTCAGATTTATGAACCACTGAAACAATTCCGATTCGGTTACTTTCTCCAAATATCTCATCCATCAATAAGCCGAGGGTAAAAAGTTCATAATGATCTATCGCACATACAATAAAACCATTATCCGTGAGAAGATTTTTTGCTAGCTCTAGACGATTCTTCATCATCGACACCCATTTGCTATGACGATACGAATCGTTTTCATCTATGTAATTATTGTTATATACCCAGGCGCTACTACCTGTGTTGTATGGGGGATCAATATAAATGACATCGATTTTGTTTCGATGCGTATAGTTCAAAACAGAAAGTGAGTGATAATTATCACCCTCAATCAAAACATTATTGAAAGAAAAATTATCGGAAACTAACTTTCTATTTTTAACTTCTTTAAGAATTGGAACATGTGTCTCGCAACCTAAAACAATCTCCTCTGGTTTATCTTCCCAGACAAGTCCAAACTTTTTTCGATCTTTTAAAACCTTAATTTGTTTTTCAAGATCTTGTATACGAGCAAGTAGCTCTTTTGGTGAGTTTGTTTGAGACATAGGGGTACAGTTCTATGTCTCGACTATCCATTTTTTGTATAGAAACGGCAAAAAGGGACAGCCGAGCCTGTACCCCATAGCGGTGCTACCCCGAAAGGTTCCTGTTATGGAACTCGGACTGCCCCTCTTTGCCAATAACAGGTAAGAGAAAACAGTCCTTCCGGGGACTAAGCACGCTTATAAAAATACTATGGGGTACTTTTATAATCTATCACAAAAACGTCTTTTAATAAAGCGTTATAAAAAAATTGATCGCGAGTATGCGACGTATTTTCACTTCTGCATAGACTTAGCAAACCCCTCGTTCTGCGTCATTAATATAATATGGAACAAACACCATTAAAGTATTGTCTATACGCCCGTAAATCAACAGAAGCAGAAGAAAAACAAGCTCTTTCTATTGATTCTCAGATCAAAGAAATGAGTCAAATAGCAGAGCGTGAAGGCTTGAATGTTATAGAGATTAGAAGAGAATCGCACTCCGCAAAGGAGTCAGGGCAACGACCAGTATTCGAGGAGATATTAAAAGATATCGATGACGGTATATTTAATGCCATTATTACTTGGGCACCAGACCGTCTTTCGAGAAATGCAGGTGATCTTGGAAAATTGGTTGATCGAATCGATCAAAAGAAGCTAACTCAAATTAAAACTTTCGGTCAAACATTTACAAATTCTCCAAGTGATAAATTTCTTTTAATGATTCTATGTTCTCAAGCGAAACTCGAAAATGACAATAAAAGCATCAATGTGAAGCGAGGCATGAGGGCTAGATGTGAAATGGGATTATGGCCAGTACAACCGCCCACAGGGTACAGGAAACCGAATGAGAGATTGGCAAAATGTGAGGTAGAGATTGATCCCGAACGAGCACCAGTAATCAAGCAGATCTTTGAAAAGATTGCATACGAACGATGGAGCGGAATGAGAGTATATTCATGGTTACGATATGAACTCAATTTCAAAACACATAAAGGATTTTATTTGAGTGTCGGAAATGTATTTAAGATAATCAATAACACCTTTTATTACGGGAGATTTGAATTTCCACAAGGAAGTGGAAATTGGTATGACGGAAAACATACACCGATAATCAGCAAAGAACTTTTTGATGATTGTCGATCTGCAATTAAAACGCAGGTTATAAAAACTCATGGAAAAGAATTTGCATTTACTCGAATGGTAAAATGCGGAATGTGTGGATCTGGAATTACTGCAGATGAAAAGTTTAAGAAATTACTAAACGGCGGAGTAAATAGACACGTCTATTACAGATGTACAAAATCGAAAGATAGAAAATGTACTAATCCCGCAATAAACGAAGATGATCTATTAAAAGAATTTCAGAAAATGGCAACAACACTGGATCTAAATGAAGTACAACTTAATGAAAAATTGAATCTTGAAATAAAGAAATTTAAAAAGCTTCAAGCAATGTTTTTAGGAAAAGATAATCCAGCAGATATACAGAAAGTTGATCTCAGAAATTACATGAAATTCGTTTTGAAAGATGGAACAATTTTAGAAAAACGATCGGTTCTTGATTGTATAAAAAACGACCTAGTTTTGAAAAATAAAACCATAACAGTTAAAGCATAAAACTAACTTTTCAAACAAAAATAACTAACGAGATAATCGTTAGTTATTTTTGTTGTTCTTTATAACAAGGGTATTTGATGACCCTTGTCGAGTGCTCGAACTAGCACTCGACTCTGTGACCTTACGGGGAATCGAACCCCGATTTCATCCGTGAAAGGGACGTGTCCTAACCGTTAGACGATAAGGCCATCCAAACTAAAAATCTTTTAAAATAAAAGATTTAAAGTTTAGAAAAAAATTATAACACAAAAGAGACTATTCTCAAAACCTTTTTAAACTATTCTTCATCTACCAAATCTCTAAGTATTTTCTCTGGCACTTCTTTTACCTCTTCTCTTTTTTCGACTCTTTCAACTTTGGAAGCTCTAGGTTTTTCTTTTTTAACAACATTATTTTGTCGCACTTTTTCAGCCTGCATAGCCTTTTCTAAAGCTTCTTTTAAAGAAGTGCTGTTAGAACTTAGTTTTTCCTTAGCCTTACTCTCCTCTTCTCTAATTTTGCTAATATCGGTATTGTCTATGTCTCTGTCTTTTCTTCTAGAACGAGTTCTTCCATTTGGTCTTTCTTCCTTAGCTCTTCTGTCATCAAAAGTCTTTTTCTCTATTTTTTTATAATCATTCTCAATTCTATTTTCATTTGTCTTTTGGTGACCTTGATAACTATTTCTTTTTTCAGATTGCAAATCTTTTTCTAAAACTGGAACATACCAATCCCCAATCTCTTTTTCCACTTCTTCTTTTTTCTTTCCATAAAACTTTCGAGAGTGCTCCATTATCTCTTTAGCGTGAGAAGTTGCTGGTTTAGCGATAGGAGGAAGACCTTTAGCAGAAAATGGTTTGGAGCCGACGCTGTCTATCATCAGTCTTAAATACATCTGAAAGGCCGACAAATTGACAATATCGTCAGCACTAAAAACTGGAGCAAATTCTTTTTCAAAAACATCAGCGTCAGTAGCTCCCACTCTAAATGTCACCATGGTTCCAATATTTCCAAAAATAGCAGCTTTCACTTCTTCAGTCATTTGATCCACATATTGATGAGCCACAGTCAAAGCTAGCTGATATTTTCTAGCTTCAGATAAAATCTGAGCAAAACTGTCATTAGCAAAGTTTTGAAACTCATCTACATAGAAATAAAAAGGAGGCAACTCTTCTAATTTGTAAGGATCTACGTCGGCTCGACTCATGGCAGCTGAATAGATTTTAGTAATCAAAAGTGAGCCAATAAGATTGGCATTACCTTCCCCCATTTTTCCTTTAGACAAATTCATGATCAAAATTTTTCTCTTATCCATTACTTCACGAATATCAAAACTTGTTCTTTTTTGTCCAATAATATTTCTAATCAAAGGATTGGAAGTAAATTGTCCAATTTTATTTTGAATAGCGGGAGCAGCTTCTTGTTGATATTTTTCTCCAGCTTTAGCAAATTCTTCCAACCAAAAAGATCTAATCGAAGGATCTTGCACATTAGCTACCATCTTTTTTCTATACTCTTTATCACTCAACATACGATTGATGCCAATCAAAGTCTCATCATCATTTTCTAAAAGAGTGAGAATAATATTATTTAATATATATTGCATCCTATCTGAGAATTTGTCTTCCCCGAAAACTTTTTTAAAAGCCGCCATCAAACCATTAGCTACTAAATGTCTTTTATTGATATCTACTTTTTCTAAAACATTTAAGGCTACAGGATATTCTGTGTCAAACGGAGCAAAATATATAACATCATCTTTTCTGTGTTCTGGCACAAAATCCAAGAGCTTTTCGGCTGTTCCTCCGTGAGGATCGATAAAAGCTAGCCCTTCGCCATTTTGAATGTCTTGAATGGCCATATTTTCAAGCAGGGTAGATTTTCCCATACCAGACTTACCTATAACATAAAGATGTTTAGTTCTGTCTTTAGCTTTGATACCAAATTTGACCATTTTATTACGATAGTCAACACTACCCATATAAGTAATTCTCTCGGGATCATTTTTATATTCTTTATATTCTTTTTCTTCTAGATTTTCTGACATACTTTATTTCTATTTAAATTATAACATTAAATAAATTTCTTCAATTTCTTTCTTTCTCTTTTATTTTCCTTTCTTCTAGCTGGGATAAAAACAAACAATAATTTATAAAAATATTTAAATAATATTAAAGCTAGAAGTGCTATTACAAAATTAAAAACAAAATGAGAAAAGGCTACTTGAGCATGCAAAGTGATAGGTAAGCTTTGAATCAAAGCAGAAAATTGTTTAATAAAAGGTAAGAACAATATGACACCGAAAAAGCTAAACAAGAAGTGGGCTAAAGCAATTCTTTTTCCGTCATTGTTGGAAACTGTGGCAGCCAATAAAGCTGTGGTAGTTGTACCAATGTTAGATCCTAAAATTAAAATAAAAGATTGATCAAAATTTAAAACACCTTGAGCTGCCAATATTATAACAATACTAGTCATCAGGGTTGATGATTGCAAAAGATTTGTCAAAACAAATCCAATCAAAAGACCCAGGCTGACATTAGAAGCTAAAGAAGCTATACCTAAAGCCATCGGTGAAGTAGCTAAAGGTTGAGCAATAACTGAAATCAAATATAAACAAGAAAATATTATTCCAAAATAAAAAACTAGTTCTCCATATTTTTTTAATTTAGTTTTTGTTCTCATTAAAACAAAACCTAAAATTACAAGATACGGCGCTATGTCTAAAATTCGAAAAGACAACAATTGCACAGTCAGAGTGGTTCCGAGATTGGCCCCAATTAGCACAGCTAAAGCTCCAGACAAAGTGATAAGTTTACTTTTGGTCATGGTCACCAAAAGCACAGAAATTGCTGTACTGGATTGTAAGAGAGCGGTAGTTATAAAACCAACAAAAGCCCCCAAAACGGGAACTTTTGTCCATTTATACAAAATCCTTTTTATATCGTCTTTGAAAGTATTTTCCGCATAAACAGAGAATCTCTGTACCGCGTAAAGGAAAAGACAAATAATGGCTATGATTGATATCAAAACACTAAAATCCTGGTAAGACATAGTCTTACATTATTTTAACATAGAAAATTTTGTCTTTTTTAAAAAATGATTTCTAAAAATTATTTTTCTAATTTGATTCCCAATTCTTTCAAATGTTTTTCGCTAGTTGGAGCTGGAGTTTGAATTAATAAATCTTTTCCTTCTCCCGTCTTTGGAAAAGCTATAACTTCACGAATATTTGGTTCATTCATGAGAATCATAATTAATCTATCAAATCCCCAAGCAATACCTCCGTGTGGAGGAGTGCCTGATTTGAAAGCTCTAAGCATATGGCCAAAATTCTTTTCTATTCTTTCTTCGTTATAACCTAAAATCTCTAAAACTTTTCTCAAATCTTCTGCTTTATGATTTCTAATAGACCCACCCCCAAGCTCATAACCATTCATGATAATGTCATACTGCTGAGTAATGATTTTTCCAATATCTTTTTTGTTGTGAAGATCTTCCATGTTTTCTTCTTTAGGACGAGAAAATGGATTATGAGTAAAAGTCCATTCCCCTTCAGCTTCTGGATCATCTGAATCACTAGTTTTTTCAAAAAATGGAAAGTCTATCACCCATTCAAAAGCTAAAAGATTAGGATCTTCTTTATCTTCTCTCAAATCTGGTCTATCGCTACCATATTTTTCCATAGCTTCTTTATAAGTCAAAACTGGAAAAGGAATTTGTTGAATTCTTTTTTCAGGAAAAAGTTCTTTGACCATTTTAATTAAAATTTCTTCATTAACTTGACGAACCTCTTCCGCTGTAGCAAAACTCATTTCAATATCCAACTGAGTAAATTCTGGCTGCCTATCGCCTCTTGTATCTTCATCACGCATACATTTAGCAAATTGAAAATATCTTTCCATACCTCCAGACATAAGTAGCTGTTTATACTGTTGAGGAGATTGAGGCAAAGCATAAAAACTTCCCTTCCAAAGACGGCTTGGCACAATATAACTTCTTGCTCCTTCTGGAGTTGGATTAGTCAAAATTGGAGTCTCTATTTCCACAAAATCTCTAGCTAAAAATTCTTTTCGTAAAAAGTTTTGAACTTTACTTCTAACCCGAAGATTGTTTTGAATTCTCTCTCGACGCATATCTAAATATTTTTTTTCTAGACGTACATCTTCGCTAATTTCTTTACCGTCGGTAGAAATATCAAAAGCCGGAGTCTCAGCTTCATTTAAAACTTGAATGCTTAAAACTTCTAATTCCAAATCTCCGTTTAGAACCCCTTCCTTTCTATTCCTTTCTGGACGTTGATTAACTTTGGCTAAAATTTCCACCACCCATTCTGGACGAAGTTTTTCTGCTACCATTTTTGCCTCTCCATAGTTTGGAAGTACTACTGCTTGTACTTTGCCAGAAAAATCACGAATATCCAAAAAGATTAATTTACCCTGATCTCTTCGTACATCTATCCAACCTCTCACAATCACTTCTTGTTCAATATTTTCTTTTAAATCTCTAATTAAAGTCCTCATAATATTATATTTTTAGCTATTAAGATTTGTATTATAACAAAATAATCATTAAAAATAAAAAGCGAGTAAAATCGCTTTTTATTTTTATCTCTTACCAAAGCCCTTGATTTAAATAAAGCAAAAACATCAAAATCAGCATCGTTATTGCCCCGTATAGCATATGAGCCCAATGTCCCCTCCGGTACTCTACAATTGAGAAAGAAATCAAAGATATTCCAAGTAAAGTCATCACAATTTTATAAAAAGTATTTAAGTTATACCAGAAATTATAGATAAATTTTTGCCAAGGAGTAGAATATTCAAAATTATTTTCTTCTACAGAAACTCCAGTAAAAATATCTGTATCTGTCGCATTTTCAAACTCTTCTTTGTCTGCCACAATCACAATGTTGTTTCCATCTATAAGGGTTATATAGTTTTCTTCTGCTGGCTGATTAGCTTCATCTGTATTCGTAGTGGTTGCGTTCAACAATACAGATTCATTATTATTTGGGTTCACCTTTATGTCATTTTGAACTAAAGTTGTACCTGCTACAAAATTATTTTCTACAAAAATTCCCGCCACTTCTCCAGTTTCAGCTTCTTCATTTGTAGCTACCTCGCCGTCATTTATTATTACAGATGAAGCTGTAGAGACAGTTTCTGTAATAACTTTTTTCTCTTTTGGTGTACCAAACATTTGTACTACATAAATTGTGTTATGCCCATCTATTATCCCCTCTTTTACGGTAATACCAATTTCTGTAAATTTGCTATTTAAAATATTAGCTTTGTGAGTAGGAGATTTCATCCAAGCATCTGAAACATCTCTTGATTTAGTAAAGTCGACAGCTAAATTCTCTCCAGCATAAATAAAATCATATCCAACTTGTTTCAGCCAATACCAAGGAGTTTTTCCTGTTGGAGAATTGTGGGCGAAGTATTGATATGTTGCCATATCTTCTGCTTTATAGCCAGAAGCTTGCTCTAAAAGAGAATTTTTTTTGAGTGGAGACTCTCCGTATTTTTGTCTAGTTTCGTTAGTTATATCTATTAAAACAGAAGAAACAATTTCTTGCCCTCTTACTGTTCCATGAAGGAAATAATATCTAGCAAAAGAAATGCCGGATAAAAATAAAGAGATGCTAATAATTATAACCAAAGTCACTTCATGCAACATGTGAGGTTTATGGTGGTTTTTTTCAGTAGGTATAAACGAATACTTTAAGAGACTCGCCATTTTCTTTATTTTCTCCTTTTCTTTCATATTTAACTATTTTAGCATAAATAAAACCCGTTTTTTAACGGGCTTTATTTTGTTTATTTGAGATCCTTTAATCTGATAAAAGAGCACTTGTTTCAAAATCCTCTAAGAGTATTTCATTTACAAATCCTCTTGTAGACCAGAAGAAGTTCCCAGTTCCCTTTCCATTTGTGATTTCTACATTTGTAAGGATAGTGAGATTAGCTTCTTGATACTTAATAAGAGCAGCTTTGGTCTTTGGGCCAAAGACTCTTGTTTCATTGCCTAATGATCCCGCTCCTGATTCCGCGACTGTGAATCCTTTTAGATTTAAGAATTTTTGTAGAGCTTTTACTTCATCATGTACTGATCCGAGCTTAAGATTTTGTGTAAATTGATAAGCTGTAGCACCAAGTACTCGTCCTTCTGTTGAAGGAGTTGTCACTGCTGTGCTAAACGTCGCAGGAGTGAATACTATTAATCCTCCTCCACCTGATGTTGAAGCAGGAGTAGTTTCAGGTGTTGTTGAAGAATTATCATCTCCTTCATCTCCTTCACCTCCATTATCACCACCATTTTCAGGCATGATAACTGTAAAGTTAGATGTCCATCCCGCAGTACTACTATTTCCTGTCATATCTGTGACTGATACATGTGCTGCAAAATCTCCGTCCACACATGCTGTTGATGTACCAGTTACTTTTAATGTAGAAATATTATAATCTACTGCCCAAGGTGAACTTGTTGAGAATGGGGAGGTTATTAAGTTTATTGTTGTTCCACCACAACGATCATTTGTTACACGACTTACTAGTTGAACATATACTCTGTTTAGAGCAAGATTATCTGTTGCAGTTCCACTTACAGTAAATTTACCGTCTGCTACAGAGCTTACATTGATGTCTGTCGCTGGTGAAGTTTTATCAAAGTAATAATGAACTGATTTACTCCATGCTCCAGCATTACCGTCTACATCAATAGCGCGTACCCAAATAGTTACTCCGCCTTGTTCAGTATCTTCTGGCTGATGACTTCTAGAAGTTCCGTTAACATCACGACAACCAATAAATCCATCTACACCAACCATAACCAATCCTGGACATGTATTCCCGCCACCAAATGTATGTCCATCGTCATAGTTGTAAGCTATCTGATAATGATCAATCTCTTCATCATCACCGTTTATATCTTTTGTCACTTCTGACCAAGCATTTAATATTGGTGAAGATTTAAGCCATTGTCTTGCTGTTGGAGCTAATATTATCGGAGCAGCAGGAGCTGTTCTATCAATTGTGTAAGTTATCTCAAAAGTATCACTACAATTTGACTCGTTACCTGCAGCGTCAACAGCTACAACACAATAATAATGTGTTCCTTCGCCTTGATTAAATACTCCAGCTAATGATGTAGTATTTACAGTTGTTGTATATTCACTACCAACCTTATACTGATTTCCATCAATAGCATTCCAGTATTTGTAAATATAATGATCTACATCAGATGAAGCACTTGCATCCCAACTAGCTGTTCCAGATACTTCTTTTGTTGTTCCACCATTTGGAATTATATTATTTTTAGCTGTAGTCCAAGATAGATTTGTTGGAGCAGTTGGAGCAGTATTGTCGATAGTAAAATTCCAAGTGACTGTATTACTTGTATTATTACCAGCATCCCTACTATTTACTCTTAAATAATATTGACCCTCATCTCCTAAATAACTTGCTAGAGTTGAAAGATCACAAGAAAAAGTCTCAGAAGCTATAGCTGGTAATAACGGTTTATTCACACAACTCTTTATTAAACCTGATGACCCATATAAATTCATTGTTAATTGTACAAGACCACTTTCATTATCACTTGAAGAAGCGTTTACAGTTGAAAGATTGTTTGTTCTATAAGAATTACCAGAAACTGGAGAAATTACTTCTGTAGTAGGCTTCTTTGTGTCGACATTTCCGAAATAGAATTTGTTTGAATAATTTCCAGTATCTGCATAATTTATTGTTCGGCAGTAAGGACCTTCTAAAGAGTTTCCAGATAAATTATCTGTAGCAATATGATATGGAGTACCAGACCAGTTTTGTGTTTGTTGTGCCCAACCTGTTCTTACAACTTCACAAACATGATATGTTCCAGCGTCTTTCACAGCTGAGAAAGAAAAATTTCCTTCTGAATTTGTCTGGGTTGATTTTACAAAATCCCAACCTCCAGAAGAATTTTCTTTATACAGATTTATCTCCCAACCTTGTCCAAGATTTTCCGCCTTATCGTTACAAGAAGTTAGTCCAAAACAATCGTTCAATTTATGATCTCTGTAGACAGAACCGCTAATAGACATTTGGTGTTTTCCTTCTGGATCTGGGTTGTAAACATTAAATGATACCCAGTCAAAGTCCCAATTTCTCTCTGGACCAAAAGTTGATCTAACTGAAACTTTTTCAGATAGACCAGTTACTGTGTATTCTTCTGTTGAACTGCCTGCGACTGATTGTGAAGGATATGAATAATCATCTTCCGCAAGATATCGCTTTCCGGCACAACCACTAGGTAATGGATTAACTCCTATTCTACAAGGACCATATTTATTTGTTCCGACAGCTGGTTGGTCATCTTTCTTGATTTCAAACCAGACTGTTTGAGCTTTTGGATTTACAAACCTTAGAGTTACACTATTAGCAGTATGAGAGACAAATTCTACATAAGGTGCATTTTTAGTTTTATTTAAATCATTTGTACTTGGGAAAGGATCAAGTGTAGCTGGAGACATTAAAGCAACAAAAGGAATACTTAATATCTCTAAAAATTTTTCTCCAAAACTTTTTTCTGAATCATTCTCATCACTCTCGCCTAAAGTCGTAGAAGCGTCCTCCGACCCGCTCTCTTCTTCGTCTTTAGTATCAGAAGAATCATCCGAAGATTCATCTTCTCCCTGATTCTCATCAGTCGTCGCCCCCCCCCTCCGAAGAAGGAAAAGTTATTGTGATTCCTTCTCCTGTTGATGGAGAAGTCTCAGTATTTTCTGCGGTTTGAGCTACCAATGGATATTCTTCCGCATAAATTGTATTTAATCCACTCGCAAGAAGATAAGTAAAAGCAAGTGATAAAGATACAATCAATAATATCTTTTTCATAAATTTGTTTAATTAATAAAAACTGAATAATAAATAATAATCTTATTTGATGTCTCAATATCAAATAAATCACACAATCAATAGTTAGTAAAACTAATAACAAATATATAGATCTCAAATAAAAAATGCTATATATGACCCGATTATATCATTTAAGGGATGGAATGCAACTAAAAAAGACTTGTCGTCAATAGGAGTTTTGGGGTGGCTTTTTGTGTGGTAAATAGGATTTTATCCACCACAAATATATTTTTCTGCGCAGTGAATGGGACTCGAACCCACGACCCCCGCCGTGACAGGGCGGTGCTCTAACCAGCTGAGCTACCACTGCAAACCTATTTTTAAAAATCAGTTTTTCAAAAAATAAAAAATTTTGAAATATAATTTTCTATCGCTATAGTCTATCTGATAATTAAACAAATTTAAACATCAAATAGTTAAAATATTTTAACATATTTGTTTTTAGTTTGCAAAAAGCATTTTTAAGTGTTATTATCTTACTTGCCTACCCATAAGGTATAAAAATATAGCGGAATGGAGTAAAGGTAACTCGCAAGGCTCATAACCTTGAAACCCAGGTTCGAATCCCGGTTCCGCAACAAGAATACAAAAACTCCACAATTTGTGGAGTTTTTTGGTGTCAGTAGGTGGAATTGAACCACCGACCTTGGCTTTATGAGTGCCACGCTCTAACCAACTGAGCTATACTGACATTTATATTTTACTTAGAACAAGTAAAATATATCATATTTCTCTAGCTTTTCAAAAAAATTATTTCTTTTCTTTGATATTTTCAGCTTGAATTGGGGAAATTATTTTTTCTTTTTTAACTTTTTTAATATCGACAGATAGAGATTTTTGAACTTCTTTTGAATTTTTTTCTTTCTCTTCCTTAAGGTCTACCTCCACAACATTTTCATAGCTAAGTGAAGTTTTAGAAAAATCAAATTCCAATAAATCTCTAGCCAATTCATTTAAGACATTGGTTTGAATATACCTTTTGACAGGTCTCGCTCCATAGTGAGTGTCATAAGAAGATTCTGCAATAAAGTCTCTAGCTTTATCAGAGACAGACAGTTTCAACTCTCTGGTAGCCAATCTTTTTTCTAAAGCTTCAATTTGCAAATCAACAATTTTTCTGATTTCTTCTTTTTTCAAAATATCAAAAAGAATAATTTCATCTAGTCTATTGAGAAATTCTGGACGGAAAAAATCTTTTAGAGCATTTAAAACTTTTTCTTTAGTTTCAGAATAATCATATTCTTCATCTCCAGCGTGACTACTAAATCCATAGCTTTCCATTTTTTGTATATATTGTGAACCAATATTACTGGTCATAATAATAATAGTATTTTTGAAATTCACATACCTTCCTTTACTATCTCGCAGTCTTCCTTCGTCTAAAACTTGAAGCAAAATATTAAAGACTTCCGGATGAGCTTTTTCAATTTCGTCAAAAAGTAATACAGCGTAAGGCCTGTGGCGAACAGCTTCAGTCAAATGTCCAGACTCATCATATCCTACATATCCTGGAGGAGAACCAATAAGTTTGGAGACAGAATGCTTTTCCATATATTCACTCATGTCTACTTTGATTAAAGCTTTTTCATCATTAAACATAAACTCAGCTAAAGCTTTGGAAAGCTCTGTCTTTCCAACTCCGGTAGGACCAAGAAACATAAAAGACCCAATTGGTCGATTAGGATCTCCAATTCCAACCCTAGAACGACGCACTGCGTCAGATATTTTAACTATAGCTTCTTTTTGTCCAATGACCCTTTTACCTAATTCTTCTTCCATTCTTCGCAATTTAGCCTGTTCTTCTTCTAACATTCTAGATAAAGGAATACCTGTCCAACGAGCTACCACATTAGCAATGTCTTCTTCGGTAACCTCCTCTCTTAAAACTCTCTTATTTTTTTGAATCTTCTTTAATTTATCAAGTTTAGAGTTTAACTCTTTAGTTAATTTAGGTACTTCGCTGTATTTAATTTCAGCAATCCTAGCCAAATCTCCCGCTGCTTCCACGTTTTCGGATTCTGCTCTTAAGTAGTCCAATTTTTTGCGAAGCTTTTTAATCTCTTTCAAAATATCTTTCTCATTATTCCAACGAACTTCTAATTCTTTTACTCCTTCTTTAACATTGGCTATTTCTTCTTCTACTTGTTTGATGCGAGATTTTAGTTCTGAATTTTTACCTTTTGTTGCATTTAAATCTTTACCCAAAGCTTCTTTTTCAATTTGTAGTTTTAAAATTTTTCTATGAGCCTCTTCCAATTCAGCCGGCTTATTTTCTAAAGAAATACGCATACTGGAAGCCGCCTCGTCTATCAAGTCTATAGCTTTATCCGGGAGAAATCTGTTGGTAATATATCTGACTGATAAATTGGTCGCGGCAAAAAGAGCGTCGTCAGTAATACGCACACCATGAAAGAGTTCGTATTTTTCTTTTAGCCCTCGCAAAATAGCCATAGTGTCTTCTACCGACGGCTCTTCCACATAAATCGGTTGAAATCTTCTGGCTAGAGCAGAATCTTTTTCGATATGTTTTTGATATTCATTTAGCGTGGTAGCTCCAATGACTTTGATTTCTCCCCTGGCTAAAGCTGGCTTCAAAAGATTAGCCACATCACCTCCTCCTTCCGCCGCGCCTGCTCCAACAATGGTATGAATCTCATCAATAAAGAGAATAATTTTTCCTTCACTTCTCTCAATTTCTTTCATAATCTGCTTTAATCTCTCTTCAAATTCTCCTCTAAACTTTGTCCCGGCTATAAGCATACCCAAATCAAGAAGTACTATTTCTTTATCTTTCAAAGATTCGGGCACATCTTGTCTAGCAATTCTATTGGCCAAACCTTCCACAATGGCACTTTTTCCGGTCCCTGCATCACCAATTAAAATTGGATTATTTTTGGTACGACGAGAAAGGATTTCCATGAGGCGCATAATCTCGTCATCTCTTCCTACCACCGGATCAAGTTTGTCTTGTTTGGCTAACTCAGTTAAATTTCGAGTAAATTTAACCAACCATTTATTTTTTTTAGGCTGAGGAATATTTTGAGACTCAGAATTTTTAAATTCTAAAATTGTTTTTTTAACAGTTTCTTTATCTATTTTAAACTTTGCGACTATTTCTTCTATTTGTTGTCCACCTGCCTCAAAAATTGCCAAAAAGAGAGTTTCCACTCCAATAAATTCATCTTTCATTTCTTTAGCGATACGAATGGAGCTTTCCAGAGTTTGTGCAAAATCTCCAGTTAAATACATTTGAGGAGTGGTGGAAAGCGTGGTCGAAGCAGGAAATCCTTCAATATTTTCCAAAAGAATATCTAGAAGCAAAATATAGTCTACCCCCATTCTTTCTAAGACAGGAATAACTAAATTATCTTCTTGTAAAAGAAGAGCAGCAAACAAGTGTACAGAAGACACATGATTCTGATTTCTTTCCATAGCTAATTGATGTGCTCGATGAATAGCGTCTTTAGCTTTAGTTGTAAAATTATTAAATGCTGGAGGCATAGTTTTTTATTTTTCGTTTTTAATTTTTTATTTTATAAAAATTAGTAATTAATTGTTTTCAAATCTTTCTTCACAAACTTTCCAATTGATATTCGATATAAAAGCATTAATATACTCGGATTTTTTGGTGTCATAATCTACCATAAAAGCGTGCTCAAAAATATCCATACTGAGAATTATTTTGGCATCAGCTAAAAGACCAACGTCGTGTTCATTCACCCAAATAATTAACAATTTTCCTGTACTTTCTTCTTTGACTAAAAGTATCCAACCTACCCCTCTGGCCGCCCCGGCAGTTTTAAATTCTTCCAAAAAGTCTGCAAAACTAGTAAAATCTCTCTCAATTGCTTTTGCTAAACCACTTTCAGAATTAAGCTCTTTACCGTCTTCAATTAAAGATTCAAAATAAATTTCATGCAATTTCATTCCGTTGTATTCCCAGCCGAACCTTCTTTTTAACTCTCCTTTTTCGTAGCTACCTTCTTTCACACTATCGGTACTGAATTTCTCTAGAATACTATTTAAACTTTTAACATATCCTTCGTAAAGAGTAAAGTGAACGTTGAGCGCCCTATCCGAAAAACCCTTCATTCCTAATAAATTTTTATAATCTTTTGCTGTATACATATATATTTATCTGTCCACTTTTTAATTTTATCACAAAAGGTATTTTTCACCTTTATTTCTTAAAGTTTCTTAAACTTGTAATAAATCTCTTTCAAAACTTTCACAAATCTCTTCAAATCTTCTTCTTTGGTTTCAGAATTTAAAGTTATACGAATTGTTTCTTTGGCTTTTTTTATAGCTTCAGTTTTTTTCTTTTTATTATAAAGAGAGTAAATCACATGACTATATTCATCACTTTTAGCACTACAAGCCGAACCAGCAGAAACAGCAAAACCTTTCTCATCTAATCTCAAAACCATTTCGTCTGAAGGAAAGTCGAATAAACAAAGAGAAATGTTAGAAGGCACTCTTTTAGCTTCTCTCTCTTCTCTAACGATACCTATTTTTTCTTTTTTCCACTCATTTTCATTCCAAGCCCCATTGAGTTTGGCTTCAGGAATATTTTTCAAAATTTCTTTTAGTAAATTATTTCTTTTAAGAGAAATCTCTTCCAAATATTCCACGTCCTTAATTTTCTTTTGAGCTTCTTCTAAAGCTATCGAAAGCCCAACAGCTTTTTCAATATCCACTGTCCCAGAAAAAAGATTTCTTTCTTGCCCTCCTCCAAAATAAACTGGAGAAATTTTTACAGCTTCTTTTTTAAATAATATTCCAGAACTTTTTGGACCATAAATTTTTGAACCATTTAAGCTCATCAAATCTACTCCAAGCATATCAACATATAAAGAAAGATAATTCCCAGCTTGAGCAGCATCGGTGTGAAAATAAGGAAAATTATTTTCTGTAATAAATTTCTGAAAGGAGTTTTTTTGAGCTTTCGTTTGCGAGATTCGCGAAGAAAAACTCTTTTCAGAAATTGAAACCCTTTCTTTTTTATACTCTTTTATTTTTTTAGAAATATTTTTGATTTCTTGTATTGTTCCGATTTCATTATTTACATACATGACAGAAATAAGAATAGTATTTTCTTTAATAGCTTTTTTGACAGCTTCGGGATCTATCAAACCTCTCTCGTCACACTCTATATATGTGGCTTCAATTTCTCCTGTCCTATCTAAATATTTTATATTTTCTAAAACTGCTGGATGCTCAATGTTTGAAGTAATAATATGCGGCACAGGTAAATCTTTTTTCTTTTGACTCTTATAGAAATTAATCACACCAAAAATAGCTTCTACACAAGAAAGGGTGCCGCTTCCGGTAAAATATATTTCATGCTCACGTACTCCCAACACTCTAGCCACCCTCATTCTTGCCTCTTCTAAAATATTTTCTGCCCCCAATCCTTCTTGATGTAAATTAGCAGGATTAAAGTTTACGACCGAAACTTTTTTCATTTCGGCTAAAACTTTTTTGCTAGGCATGGTTTGAGAAGCAAAATCTAAATAAACTCTTTTATTTTTTTCTTTTGCTAAAGATTTTTTCATAAATTATTTAATTAAAGATATCACATTTTTAATATAAAATATAGACTTAATCTAGTTTTTATGATATTATGTTTCAATAATTTTATGCCTGAAAAATCAAGTCAAAAAGAAAGACAGCCAGTTGTAGCCATAATGGGACACGTTGATCATGGAAAAAGCTCCCTCTTGGATGCTATTAGGAATACTAATATCGTAGAAG
>Ga0116182_1000831_pt1 | contig 33072 bp, 21 predicted proteins | sample AD_UKC077_MetaG_FD_89805 | JGI IMG/M metagenome (GOLD analysis project Ga0116182, IMG submission 89805) | Active sludge microbial communities of municipal wastewater-treating anaerobic digesters from USA - AD_UKC077_MetaG | ecosystem: Engineered > Bioreactor > Anaerobic > Digestate | place: USA...
GTCGGCGCGACATCACTCAGCTTACCGGACGGGACAAGCTTCACTCCGACCGCATCCTTCGCGACATAAAAGCACTCGACTTCATTGAGCGTGTGACTGGTCTTCACCATGCCGGTCGCATAATCTTTCATCTGCTCGGCATTGCCGTGGTCCGCCGTGATCAGGATGTGCGCATCCAGTTCGAACAGGCGCGGCAGCAGCTTGCCGATACAGGCGTCCACCACCTCGACCGCCTGGCGCGCCGCCTCCGGATCGCCCGTGTGACCGACCATGTCGCAGTTGGCATAGTTCACCGCGACAAAAGCGTAGGGATTGTCCTGCAGGCGGCTCAACAGCGCCTCGGTCACGTTGCAGGCCTCCATTTCAGGGTGGCTCGCAAAGGTGGCCGGATCAAAGCGGCTCGGCACATCCACCTGGTCCTCGCCCGCGTACGGCTGGGTCGATTTGCCGTTGAAGAAGCTGGTCACGTGGCGGAACTTCTGCGTCTCCGCGATCCGGAGCTGGCGCAAGCCCGCCTTCGCGATCACCTCGCCCAGCAGGTTGTCCATCCCGCCGTCCCCGCCCATGGCACCCAGCAGGTAATCGGTGAACTCGTCCCAGTAGCGGGTGAATCCCAGATAGGTGATGCGAGGCCGAGCCTTGCGCGCGCCCTTGTAATCGTCGCAGACGAACGCCTGCGTCAACTGGATCGCGCGGTCCTGCCGGTAATTGACGTGCATCACCGAATCGCCGTCTTTCATGCCCGCGTAACCGGCGATGACATACGGCGGGATATACTCATCCACCATCGGCGTTTTGTCAGGGGTCTGATCGTTGTCATACGACTCCTGAATCGCCTCGACGGCGCTCGCCGCCGCGCGGCCTTCCGCGCCGACGATGCATGCGTACGCGATATCGGTGAGCCCGTAATTCTTGGAACGGTCCATGGCGTAATACCGCCCCTGAAGCGTGCCGATGACGCAGTTGCCGACCGCGTCCATCTCCTGCTGCAGGCGCGCGATGTACTCCAGCGTGCTGCGCGGCGGCGTGTCACGCCCGTCCAGGAACGGGTGGATCACGATGCGCCCCGCCGGAAACTCACTGCGCGCGCGGCGCATCAGTTTGAACAGATGCTCCTGGTGCGCGTGAACCCCCTCATCCTGCAGCAGCCCCATGAAATGCAGCGTGCTGTTGTTCTGCTTCCAGTTCGCAATCAGCCCCGCCCACTTCGGCGACGTGAAGAGTTCGCCGGTGCTCAGGCCGTCATCGATGCGCTTCAGCTCTTGGATGACCACGCGGCCCGCGCCCATGTTGAGATGGCCGACCTCGCTGGAGCCTTGGTAGCCGTCAGGGAGGCCCACCGCCTCGCCGCTGCACGCCAGGCGCGTCCACGGATAACGGGCCTTCAACCGGTCGATAACCGGCGTCCGGGCGGCAAACACGGCATTCCCTTCCTCGCGGGGGTTGATCCCCCATCCATCACGGATAATCAAAACAACAGGTCTCATCTTCAAACTTACCTCCTAATTCTCCAAGAACAGACAATCCGACGGCTTCCAATTAGATGCGAGCGCATCTGCCTTCTCCAGCCATTGAGCGAACTCTCCGTTCAAAGGCGGGACTTGTCGCAAACCCGGAATGGCGGGCTTCATTCGTTAACAACGCGCAGCCCATCGTCAAAACATCTTCGAGGTCGGTCTTATTCACTCATACCCCCTCGTAGAACATCTTCCACAGCCCTCGCCACATGCCACGCCAGAACGGGCGGAACCGCATTTCCGATCTGACGCTCGGTCGCGCGAATACCGCAGACAAAACGGAAATTATCGGGAAACGACTGGATCCGAGCGGCTTCACGCATGGAAATCCGTCGCGGCAGCGCGTAATGGAACTGGATGTTGCCGTGGCACTCGGCACGAATCGTGTAACCCGGGCGATCCGCAACGAGATGACGATTCCCTTGTTCTCCGCTGACCTTGGCTTCGCTCCAAACATGGGAAAAAACTTTGTCCATGCTCCGGTCTTCCAAATCGCCAATGGCTTCTTGCGCAGTCACCGGTCGTCCATGCGTCGTCGGCGCAGGTGGCGCGAAGGGGGGCATATCTCTCCGTGTACCGACTATGAACACGCGTTCGCGCGTTTGCGGCACGTCAAAGTCGGAGGCCAGACACGGGTTGCAGGTCACGTTGTACTCGAGTGCGCCAAAGTCCTCCAGAATTTTGTTCCGCGAATATTCATGCTTTTTCATCATCAAGCCGCCAACATTCTCGGCGACAAAAACTTTAGGCCGCAGATGACGAACCGCCTCGATGATCGCCGTGTAAAGACTGCTCCGGTGTCCGTCGATTCCCTTCATCTTCCCGTTGATGGAAATGTCCTGACAAGGGAATCCGCCGATGACGACATCCGCATAGGACGGCATGCCCTTCGCCACATCCTTGATATCCCCTTCAACAATGTGTTCGCCCAAGTTCTGACGATAAGTCGCACAGGCTTCCGGATTAATCTCGTTCGCCCAAACGATATCAAATGCATGCCGTGCGTAATGATGCCCAAGAAAATCGAAGCCGCCGCGAAAGCCCAAGTCCATTCCCCCGCAACCGGCAAACAGCGACACAACAGAGTACCGTAACGCTGTATTTGATGTCGCGGGTACGGCCATCGATGATAAAGCAACATGGCGGAGGGCTTTTCTAACCCCTTTTTGCTTGGTCATTTTCGGCAACATAGGCATCGTCGCGTTCACAGTCACTATCCCAGCAACAGTCCCTGTTTCAGTTCCCCCGAACCATTGGCCGCGGCCGGATCGATCTCGACCGGCACCGACGCCGGCACGGTCACGCCGGCGGCCGCAAGCCACCTCCGCCACTTCGCCTGCAACGCCATGCGGCACGTCGCAGGCGAATCATCGCCGACCGCGTTCTTGACCGGCGAAAACTCGTCATCGCGGTCGAACGCCAGATTGACCACTGTCTTGGCATCGGGCAGCACGTCGAAAATGAACTTTTCGAATTTGTAGCCGTTCGGCGCGTCCGGCGTTACGGAGCGCCCCGCGTCGTCCACGCAGGCGATCTTCTTGTGCGCCAGATGCAGCGGCATGTCTTTGCGCGCCTCGCGTTTGAGAAAAGCCAACGAAAAGACATGGATCGCCGGGCTGCCGTATTTGAAACGCGCGGCCTGCTTCGGCGTCAGCTCGGAGTACTCGATCATGCCAGTGCGTCCGTTATCGAGCAGCGACACTGCACCCATCTTTTCTGTCGGCGAATTCTTGAGGCAAAGTTTCAGCGACAGCTCGGCGCCGCAAAGCGCGTGGAGGCCGATAAAAGCGGGATCGGCGATGTCAACCAACGGGTTGTCCACCTGAAAATAGAAGACGCTGCGGATGCCCCGCGCGGTCATGTCGTCCAGGCAGCCGTTTTTGGCCAGCGCGGTCAATGTGCCGCCATGTCCGTCCGGACTCACAAAGATTCGTCCCGGCGCTTCCAGAATCAACCGGCCCTCGGCATCCAGTGCGGGCCACACCCCCTGCTTGAAAAAGATCACATCGGCCGGATTTAGCCCGAAATAGTCGTGGTCCTCGAAACAGGCGCGCGTTGCGGCATCGTTCACATCGCTCGTCATGATGTAGAACGGCACGGGTTTGCCGTACAGGCGGACGAGTCTGACGATTTTGCGCGCGTGAAAATAAAAGAGCGGCATACCCGAGACCGGACCGATCCCGTACGCGCCCTTTGGCCCGTCGTACCCCAGCCGCGAGCCCTGGCCGCCCGCCACCAGCAACACCGCCACGCGCCCCTTGCGCAACTGCGCTTCGCCCTCGGCAAAAGCCTCGCCATAGGTGCGCCGGCTCCACTTCACGACGGGCGCCGGACGCGGCGTCACGGCGGCCGCCACGTTCCTGCCGGCCAACATACGCTTCATGCGGGCGACTTCACCGAAATCAATCTCGTCGATCTGAGCCAGCAATGCGTCGCGTTCCGCAGCGCCAAGTATGTCCCAAAAACGCAACACATGCGCCTGTCCGGCTTTCGCCAACTCTTTTTTTGCCTGTTCAACTGTCACGCGCACATCACCTTTCCATCATGCCGTCAGTGTGCTTTCAAGGCATTCTGCCTGAGATACGCCTCGATGAACGGTTGGATGCGCCCGTCCATCACCCCCTGCACGTTTGACGTCTGCTCATCCGTGCGGTGGTCCTTCACCATCGTGTAGGGCTGGAACACGTAGGAGCGGATCTGGCTGCCCCATGCGATCTCTCCCTTTTCGCCGTAAAAACGCTCCATCTCCTTGCGCTTCTTGTCTTCGTAGTATTCGTACAGCTTGGCCTTCAGCATGCTCATGGCCTTGGATTTGTTTTTGTGCTGCGAACGCTCCGACTGAACGGCGACCACGATGCCGGTCTCCAAATGGGTCAACCGCACCGCCGAATCGGTCTTGTTCACATGCTGACCGCCCGCGCCGCCCGACCGGTAGGTGTCGATCCGCAGGTCCTCGTCCTTGATCTCCACCTCGATTTCGTCCGTCAGTTCGGCGACCACATCCAACGACGAGAAGGAGGTGTGACGCCGTTTGTTGGCGTCGAACGGGCTGATGCGCACCAGACGGTGCACGCCGCGCTCCGCTTTCAGATACCCGTAGGCATACGGCCCGGTGACCAGAAATGTGACCGACTTCAGCCCCGCCTCTTCCCCCGGTTGCGAGTCGAGCACCTCGATCTCGAAACCGTTGTCCTCGCAGTACATCCGGTACATCCGAAAGAGCATGTCGGCCCAATCGCAGGATTCCGTGCCACCCGCGCCGGAATGGAGCGTGAGGAAGGCGTTGCAGGCATCCAGCTTGCCGCCGAGCAGCGACTGCAGCCGCAGCTTCGACATCATCACGTCAGCCCGGTCGAACATGAGCACCAATTCAGCCAGGGCCTGCTGACGCTGGTCGCCTTCGTCTTCAGCCGCCGCCAGCTCAAGCATCACCTCGCCGTCTTCAATGAGGCGCATCAACTCGTCGAACGGCTTCACAAACGCGCGTTGGGCATTGGTCTTGCCGATGACCTCCTTGGCAGCGTTTGCATCATTCCAAAAGTCAGGCCGGGCCGCGCACTCTTCGAGTTCCTCGAGAATCACGCGACGGTTCGCGATGTCCAGGTACCCGCACATCTCCGCAAGCCCTTCACGCATCATCGCCAAACGTTCTTTCACATCATCGAATTCAATCACAACAGCCTACCTTGCTCAAAAAAAAGAGTGGTCGCAACTATATCTTTTTTAATGCACGCTCGCAAGCACGCTTCCCACAACAGTTTCCTCTTGTAGCAACCAACCGTACCTTGCGGACCCCGTTCTCCCGCGTTTTCTGCGTGTGAGTTCCCGTACAAATCCGCTATACTCTCCGCGTCATGACGAAATCGCTGCATGAATGTTTCCACCTTCCGAATCCCCGCCTGCCCCTGCTGTTCCTGGCTCCTATGGCCGGCTACACCCATGCCCCGATGCGCCGCCTGTGCCGACAGCACGGTGCCGCGATCACGTATACCGAAATGACGAATGACCTCGGCCTGCTGCATGCGTCCGACAAAACCTGGCACCTGCTCGAAACCTTTGAAGACGAGGGCCCCGTCGTGGCCCACCTCTACGGCTCCGATCCTGTATCTCTGTCCGAGGCCGCCGCACGGGTCGAACAGACCGGACGCTTCGCTGGCATTGACCTTAACGCGGGGTGCCCGGTCCGCAAAATCACTGCGAACGGCGCTGGCGCCGCTCTGATTCATGATCCCCGCCGCATTCATGCCATTCTCGCCGCCATGCGCCGCGCCGTCCGTTTGCCGTTGACTTTGAAGACACGCCTCGGGCCGTGCCCGGACCGCGTCGCAATCTTTGAAATCCTCGACGCCGCCGAGCAGGCCGGCGCCGACGCCCTCGCGCTGCACGGGCGCTTCACCTCGCAAGGCCATGGCGGTCCCGTGCATCTCGACCTGCTGGCCGAGGTCAAACAACGCGCGCGCCTCCCGATCATCGGCAACGGCGGCGTCACGTCGCCGCGAGACGCCTGGCACATGCTGCAGGAGACCCGTGTCGACGCCGTCATGATCGCCCGCGCGGCGATCGGCAACCCCTGGATCTTTGAGGACACGCAGGCAGCGCTGGCCTGCGGCAACGAGCCCCCCGCAACCGCCTTTGCCGGCGCGCGCCCGCGCCGTGACCTCACGGAGATCCGCAACGCGCTGGAAACGCACATGGCGGCCGAAGTTGAACTGATCGAACGTATCCGCGAACGCTACGCGCTGCCCCGCAATGCGGCGGAGACAGACGAAACGCTGGCTACGACCTTCCGCTGCCATCTCTTCCGCTATCTGCACGGGCTCAAGGGCTCGTCGTACGTGCGAGCCCGCCTGCACGAACTTCAAACGCTCGATGCGATCCGAGCCGCCGTCGCAAGCTGTCTCGAACGTGAAGCCGCCTACCGCGCATCGGCACCGGATACGCAACGCTGAGCGCGGCTGCCGTGCGCCGGCTCACCGCGCGCCGAGCGTCACCCGCACCATCACAGGATCCAGCGGATCAAGCCGGAACGCCAGCCGGCCGCCTTTTAAGATTCGCGGCGCCTGACCGAACTCCGCATGAAGTCCCGAAACCCCTCCCTCGACCGTGACCTCGGCATCCGCCGGCACCGTGTCGCCGTTCACAGCCAGCAGGTAAAGATGCTGCCCCATGCGCCATGCGCGCGTTTCCACGGCTGCAGGCCCCTTGCAAGCCAGTTGCGGCAACGGTTCAACCGAGAGCAGGACCGGGATGTAACGCTTGATTTCTGCGCCCATCGCGCAGATGTCTGACCAGCGCCGCTCAAACGGATCGCGCTCGTGCATCTTGAACAGGTCAAAAAAGGAATAGAAGACCAATCCGTTCGCCCCGGCAGCCACGCACTGCCATGCCATGGCGCGCATCTCGGCCAATGTCGGCGCGCGCGTCTTTTCGCGGGCAGCACCCTTGCGGTACGCCCCCCAATCGAAGACTTGGGGCACCTGCCACACAGCCCGCGTGCGGAACGTGAGGTCACGCGTGTCGCGCGTCCACTGCAACGCCGTGCCAACCGGCTTGTCCGGCAGCGGGTACGGATCGGTGCCGATCACATCAAAGGTGGGCAGGTAGGCGTCCACCTGGTTGTATTGATAGAGAACAACCCACGTGGGATGGTCCGGATCAAGTTCCTCCATCAACGACTGGCGGGCGGCGAGCCGATCGACCATCGAGAGCGGCAGCTCGTCATTGATATACCACGCTATCAGTGCGGGATGCCTGCCATGCAACGCCACACGCCTCCGGATCTCCGCCCGCTCATCCTCCTCGGTCTTCATGGATGCGGGTGCCCAGCGCGTGCCTGAATAGTAATCTTTGATCGAGTAAAGCACCTTGAGGTTACGGGCCTGGCAGGCATCCATCTGATTCGTTGTCGGACTGCCGTACGGCATCAGACAGTTGAAGGGGCTCTTGGCATAAAGATCCAAATCATTCTCTTTGATGCCGCTCCAATACATCCCGAGCGGGAAAAAGGGCTGCCCCTCCACAATCAGCCGCTGGTGCGCGTCGATGAACACGCGCCGCTTGGGCAGCGTTTCGACACGCGAAAACCGCGTCTGAGCACTGCTGCAGGACTTCCCATCGCGCGCGGTCAAGGCGAAACGCACCGTGTAAGCGCCGACCGGCAACGTCCGAGCGTCCAGCGTGCACGCGGCATGCCGCGCGGTCAATGTCGTGGGCGCCAAGCGTTTCACCGTCCGGCCGTCGCCCGATTCAACACTGAACAGCCCGGTAACCTCTGAAGGCGCCACGCCCGACTCGTCCAGCGCGAGCACCGCATGCAAGGAAACCGGCCCTTCCGCCGCAACATGGCGATAACTGGAAAGGCTCACGGCTCGGACCAGCGGCGGCACGTGCCGCGTCACCTTGAGATCGTCGAACCACGCCTTGCCGGTCATGCCGCGGCGCACATACGGCGCAAGGCTGACGCGCGTGGCGTTGGTGGGGATCATCCGCGTGAAACCGTGAACGCGCTGCCAGCCCTCGCTCGTTCCGCGCACGCCCTCGGCATATGCTCCACCCAGATAACGGCTGCCGTCATACCACTCCATGCAGACCGTCGCCCCCGACTCCTCGCCTGAAAGACCTTCGGTCCTGACCCACCCTTCATAGGCATAGCAGCACCCGCGCTGCAGATCCAGCGCTTGCGTCGGAAACGAGTAGAAAGAGGGATCGCTGTTCTCGAACACCAGTCCGCGCGTACCCTCGCGCCCGGCGCCGTCCGCAAAACGATACACCGGTTTCCGTTCGTTCCAACTCACGGTGGCACCGGAAGGCTCCGTCTCCTCGAAGCCAGGGTTTCGCACGAGATTCTCCTGCCCGCCGCAGCAGACGAACGCCGCCGCCATTCCCGCCAGCCCAAAACTGCGCACCATATAGGCCCCCTTCTCCAGTTTACCCAATACGCCAACGATACCCGGCGGCCGCTCATCGAAGCGCCGCGCACACCTTCACGCCAAAGATCTCTTTGTTCAGATATTCGTCGAGCGCGACGACCGTCACATCACCCGGCGCAAGCGCACGAACCGTGCCGCTGGCGTCGACGGACGCGCGGTCGCGGCGAAACGTCCAATACTGGTCCGGCATTGCGGCTTGGCTGTCGGTGTGCGCACCGTCTCCGTCGTAACAGAACCACGTGACCGCGCCTTTAAGCCTTTCTGCGGCGAACGCCCGGGTGTTGCCGACTGCCACGGAGACGGGCTTGACGTGAAAGACGCGATCCTGCCCGCCGCCGACGCGCGTCGTGTAGAGTAACCCGTGCGCGGGATCAACCTGAATGACATCGAACGTCTGCTCGAAAACCGTACCGGCCTTCTTTTCCGGCAACACGCCCGCAAACGGCGTCCGCGCGATGTAGTCGCGATAGGCCGCGTCACACGCTTCCGTCACATGCAGGATGCCGTTGTAATAGTTCACGCGGTCGCTGTGGTGATGGCCCGTCAGATCGAGAAGGATCGTGCCGCGCGCATCCGAAAAATCATAATCGCGGCCGCTGAGCGACACGCGTCCTCTGTTCTGGTAGGCTTCCAAGAGCTGGCGGAAGTCCGCGAACCTTTTCACTTCGCTATCCGATGCCGTGATAGGCGCCAGCGGAATATGGTGGATCACGACGACTGAGTAGCCGTCCGGCACAGTGGCAAGCGCTCTTTCGGCCAGCCACGCGAGCTGCGTTGCGCCGATGACATATTTGACGCCCCAATAGACACGCGGGTCATCGCTTGCAGCGTCCGACGTATCCGCCACCACATAGCGGATCTTCGCCGCGGCATCGTCGGCATAGTAATAGCAGGCTGTCGGGGCGTCATCGTTGGTCACCGCCGCGCGGCAACCGTTCGCCGTCATGTAGAAGTCCCTCGCCGTTTGCGACGAATAGGTCCATCCGTCTGTGGAGGTGCGGCTCGTGCGGATCGTAAAATCGTGGTTACCCTTGGCGTTGAAAAGCATGCCGCCGGCCTGCTGGATCGGAGCCGACCAGAATTGGTTATACTGCGCCATCTCTGCGTCGAGGTCGTCCTTTGTACCGAACGCGGACGGAATGTCACCGCCACAAAACACCTTGTTCAACCCCGTGAGGCGTATCAACTCGGCGATAAGCCGTCCAGAGAAACGTTTGTTCGCGTTGACATGCGGATCGGTGAAGAAGAAAAAGCCGTCCGCGACGCCGGGCGTATTTTTGAGCGTTCGGATCTTCTCCGCGAGGCCGGCCACGTAAGAGCAATAATACTCAGGAAGCGGATCTGACACCACCCCTGCCCTACCCCCCGCCCAACCCACCGCCGCGAACGCCGAACCGCCGGCGAGAAACGACCGGCGTTTCAACGCCATGTACCCACTCGTATCTGACATGTTTTGAAGCCCCACCGATGAATGATGCAATGAGAACCGCATCCTCAGCCGCGTCAAACGACGCTCAAACCAAGACATTGTGGCACAGGCATCGGGAATGTTCAAGCGCCCCTGGCCTCTGCATTTCGCCCACAACGATGAGTTGCCGATCTTGCGGCAAGACGGTATGCTCATTGTCACATGATGCAAGGAGCACACATCTCATGACCGCTCCGGCCACGCCATCGCGCGCGCAACGCAACCGGAGTCGGGCCGTCCGTGCAGGCCTGCTGCTTGTGATGTGCGTCGCAGCGCTGGCTGCTGTTGAAGGCGTCGCTCGCCATCTGGGCGGTCGCTCGCTGACGGCCCGGCTCATTCCGCCGCTCCGCTACGAGCGCGTACGCCTGTGCGGCGCTGCTGCCAGCGGTACCGTTCTGGACGCCGGAGGCGGTTGGCTGAATGAAGGCAAACGCACCGAGATCCTGATCTGTTCGCGCTGGAACGGGAGCGCCTGGGAGCGTCCCGCCGACATCACGATCCGCAACGCCAAGCTTCGCGGCGCGATCCGCATCACCGGCATGGGACGCAACGGCCAAGGCGCCGCCGTGCGCGCCTCGTCCCGCACAGAGGGCCACACCGCGCGCGCGCAGGCGGCGGCACCGACCCGCGTCACGATCAGCAACGTCTGGATCGAAGCCGATGGACGCATTCCGATCTATCTCGCGCCGGGCGTCACGCATGTCACCGTCGAGGCGTGCGTCATCACCGGCCGCAGCCGCTCGGTCGCCTTCTATTTCGATGCGGAAAGCGGGCGCAACACCCTACGCGGCAACACCTTTGCCGCACGGGTGGCTCGCGAGGCGGTTGCCGTCGACGGTTCGGCCGGAAACCGCATCGTTGGCAATGTGTTCACGAGTATGCCGCTGGGCGGCATCTACCTTTACCGCAATTGCGGCGAGGGCGGCACGGTGCGCCACCAGACGCCCAACGGCAACATCCTGGCGGACAACCGCTTCATGACGCGGGGGCTCGCCCGGTGCGCCTACGGCATCTGGCTGGGGTCGCGCAACGGGCGGCGCGCCTACTGCGGCTGCGACGCGGGCTACCCGTTCGGCAGCAGTCTCGACAACCGTGACTTCGCGGATGACAACATCGTCACGAACAACATGTTTACGCCGATGACGCCACGTGCCCTTCGCGATGACGGCAGCCACAACCGGATCGTGCTGTAACGGGCTCAAGAACTGTTATTCTCAGTTGAGCGAGCCAACGATTATGTTAAACTGTCCCATTTCAAGGGAAATAGATGATTGTGACACGCAGACATTTTTCGCGCTCCTCGCTGGCTGCCTTGTTCGCCGCCGGGCAAGCCCCTTTCGTCGTGCGCGCGCAAGACGCGCGTCGGTTTCGCGTCGTCCTGATCGGCTCGGGCTGGTGGGGCACCAACATTCTGAACACGGCGCTGGACACCGGCGTGTGTGACCTTGCCGCACTCTGCGATGTTGACGAACGCATGCTGGCGCTCTGCTGCGCGAATCTTGCGAAACGCGGCGTCGCCCCGCCCAAACTCTACAAAGATTTCCGCGAATGCCTCGCCTCCGAAAAGCCCGACATCGCCCTGATCGCCACGCCGGATCATTGGCACGCCCTGATCATGATCGAAGCGTGTCGGCAGGGTGCTCACGTCTACGTCGAAAAGCCCATCAGCCACACGATCCTCGAAGGGCGCGCCATGGTCAACGCCGCCGCGAAATACGGCCGTGTGGTTCAGGTCGGAACACACCGCCGCGCCTCGCCGCACAACCAAAGCGCGCGCGAATTCATCCGCTCCGGCAAGCTCGGCGCCATCGGACTGATCCGCTGCTTCATCACCTACGGCGGCGGCCCCGAGAAACCTTGGCGCAACAGCGAGCCGCCCAAGGGACTGGACTGGGACTTCTGGTGCGGCCCCGCCCCGTTGCGGCACCATTGCGGCGACATCCAGAACGCTTGGGGCGGCGGCCTCCACCCGCGCGGGTTCCGGAACTTCATGGACTACGCCAACGGCCAGCTCGGTGACTGGGGTATCCATTGGCTCGACCAAGTGTTGTGGATCACCGACCTCAAGCACCCGGCTTCCTGCCACTCCGCCGGCGGCCGACCGATCCGCGGGCCGGTGATCCTGACCGACGAGGAACAGACCAGTGACGCACCGGACATGCAGGTCGCAACATGGCGTTTCGCCGAGGGCCCAACCGTCACGTGGGAGCACCGCCTCTTTGCGGGCAACCCTCACGAAAAGGGCGAAAATGTCGGCGTCTATTTTTACGGCCAAAAAGGCGTGTTTCATCTGGGTTGGACGCAGGGCTGGAGTTTTTATCCCTCAAACCGCAAGGAGCCGGTCATCCATGAAGACGCCGCGCTCAACCAACCGGACGGCCAGAACATCAAGGAACTCTTCGCAGACTTCCTGGATGCGATCCGCACCGACCGCAAGCCTCTTTGCGACATCGAAAGTGCTCATCGGGCCACGACCCTCTGCCTGCTCGGCAACATCTCCATGAAGCTCGGACGCAGCGTGATGTGGGAAGGTGAAAAAGAAACAACCGGCGACCCCGAGGCGGACAAGCTGCTGCGCCGCACTTACCGCGGCGCGTGGCAATATCCCGACGTTACTTAATTGAAATCGATCGCTCCATGACGCGCATACGCATCCCTTACCACACGTCCGCCCTAGAAGCGGATCTCCCGCCCGAATGCCAGACGGTGATTCTGACGTCGTCCTGTCACGCCGCCACGGATGCCCGGCCGCCTTCAATCGAAGAGCAGCGTCGGCGTGTCGGGCGCGCGCTGGACCAGCCCATCGGTTCGACGCCGCTTGAAGCACTCGCGGCCGGCCGGGCGACGGCCACGATCATCACCAGCGACCATACGCGCCCGGTGCCCAGCCGCATCACGCTGCCGCTTCTGCTTGAGCGCCTCCGCCGCGGCAACCCCTCGATCGACATTCGCATCCTCGTGGCCACCGGCTGCCACCGAGCGACGACCCCTGACGAGATGCGCGAGAAATTCGGCGAGGAGGTCGTGCGTCGAGAAACGTTTCTGATGCACGATTGCACGGACACCGCAAGCCTGCGCCAACTCGCGCGCCTGCCCTCCGGCGGCGAACTCTGGCTGAACCGCGCGGCGCTGGATACCGAGCTGCTGGTGGTTGAGGGGTTCATCGAACCCCACTTTTTCGCGGGTTTTTCCGGCGGACGCAAAAGCGTGCTGCCCGGCATCGCCGGCCGCGCCACCGTGCTCGCCAACCACTGCGCCGCCTTCATCGCCGACCCGTGCGCCCGCGCCGGCAGCTTGCAGGGCAACCCGATTCACCGCGACATGCTCTTCGCCGCGCGGCAGGCGCGCTTGGCGTTTATTCTCAACGTCACGATCAATGCCGACAAGAGCATTCGCGCCGCCTTTGCCGGCCACCCCGAAGAGGCGCACGCTGCCGGCTGCCGCCAACTCGCGAGTGAGGTCACCGTACCCCGCATGCCCGCTGACATCGTGATCACCGGCAACGGCGGTTATCCGCTCGACCAGAACATTTATCAAGCCGTCAAGGGCATGACCGCCGCCGAAGCCTGTTGCAAGCCCGGCGGCACCCTGATCATGGTGGCGGGCTGCTGCGACGGCGCAGGCGGCGAACACTTTTTCAAGGCGCTGTCCGAAATGAAAAATCCGCAGGAGTTGCTGGACGCGATCGAGCGCGTGCCGCAGAACAAGACCGCGCCCGATCAATGGGAAGTTCAAATCCTTGCTCGCATTCTGGCCAAACACCGTGTGATCTTAGTCAGTGATGTTTGCGACGCGGCCGTGATCCGGAGCATGGGTATGGATGCGGCGACAACTCTTCCCGAAGCGATTGACAGCGCGCGACGCACGGCACCGCCGGACGCGCGCGTGACCGTCATTCCGGATGGTGTATCCGTCATTGTGGAGAACACGTGAGATGCGAATCCTAGTTTGTATTAAACAAGTCCCCGGCACGACGCAGGTGGACATCGATGAAAAAACCGGCGTGCTGAAGCGCGACGGCGTCGAATCAAAAATCAACCCGTACGATCTGTACGCGATCGAGACCGCGTTGCGCCTCAAGGCGCACTGGCCGGAGGCCACGACCCTCGCGCTCACCATGGGCCCGCCGCAGGCTGAACAGTCGCTGCGCGAAGCGCTGATGATGGGCATCGACGAAGTGGCCCTGATCTCCGACCGCGCGTTCGCCGGCTCTGACGTGCTGGCGACCGCCTACACGCTGTCGCAGGCCATCCAGGCCATCGGCGACACCGGCATCATCATCTGCGGCCAGCAGACCACCGACGGCGACACCGCGCAGGTCGGCCCGGAAATCGCAGAATTCCTGGACATCCCCCATGCGACCAACATCAGCGCCATCCCTGAATGCCAGACGCGCGCGGTGACGGTGCAGGTCGATCTCCCCACAACCGAGGAGACCATCCGCCTACCGCTGCCCTGCCTGCTCTCCGTCAACAAGGGCATCCACACGCCCCGCCTGCCCTCGTTCAAACGCAAAAAAGAGACGCGCGAGGTGGCGGTGCGCCGCATGACGCTGGCTGACTTTCCAGACACCGACCCTGACCATTACGGACTGAACGGCTCGCCGACCAACGTGGTGCGGATCTTCCCGCCTGAACACCATGTCACCCGTGAAACGTGGGAAGGTTCTTCCGGCGAGTTGGCCGGAAGGCTCTGCACCTATTTGCGCGATTCAAAATTTCTGGTTTAGGAACCTATCATGGCAGAACTCATCGTCCATCAAGAAAAAATCCCGGATCTCGCGCACATCGCCGACCTGTGTCCGTTCGGCGCCATCGAGGTCAACGCGAACCGCGTCAGCATTTCGCCGGCGTGCCGCATGTGTAAGCTCTGCATCAAGAAAGGGCCTCCCGGCGCTTTTGAACTTGTCGAAAGCCGGCTGGCTGAAATAGACAAAAACGCATGGCGCGGCGTCGCGGTCTATATCGACCAGACCGAAGGCGAGATCCATCCGGTTTCACTGGAACTGGTCGGCAAAGCCTGCGAACTGGCCGGCAAGATCGGCCAACCGGTCTACGCAGTAGTGGCCGGACATCGCCTCGCCGCATTGACCGAAGAGCTGCGGCATTACGGCATCGATACGATCACGGTCTACGACCACCCGCAACTGGAGCACTTCCGCATCGAACCCTACACGGCGGTGCTCGAAGACTTCATCAACCGCTGCAAACCCTCTACCGTGCTGGTCGGCGGCACGGCGATCGGCCGTTCACTGGCACCGCGCGTGGCCGCGCGCTTCCGCACCGGTTTGACCGCAGACTGCACCTTTCTGGATATGCAGCCCAACACCGACCTCGACCAGATCCGTCCGGCGTTCGGCGGCAACATCATGGCGCACATCCGGACGCCGCGCCACCGGCCGCAGTTCGCCACCGTCCGCTATAAAATCTTTACAGCGCCTCAACGCCGCGCAGAGCCGGACGGCGATGTGATCGCCGTGACGCCGAGCGACGCCATGCTGGCCTCCAGCATCGAAACGCTGTCGTCCCACCGCAAAGAGCCGGTCAAGAACATCGAAGACGCCGATGTGTTGGTCGTGGCGGGCCAAGGGATCCAGCGGCGCGAGAATCTTGATCTGCTACAACAGCTCGCCGACCGTCTGGGCGGCATGGTGGGCGGAACCCGTCCGGTCATCGAAGCCGGCTGGCTGGAACCGCGCCGCCAGATCGGGCTCAGCGGACGCACAGTCAAACCCAAGCTGATCATCACCTGCGGCGTATCCGGGTCAATTCAGTTTGTCGCCGGCATGAGCGGTGCGGAAAAAATCATCGCCATCAACATCGACCCTGACGCTTCGATTTTCAAAATCGCGCACACGGCCATGATCGGCGACGTCTGTGAAATCATCCCCGAACTTTTGGACACGCTTGCGAAGGGAGACAAAACCCATGTCTGAGTCGCCTTTCAACCGTCTGACCGCCGCCGACATCGCCCACCTCAAATCCGTGGTGGAGCCGGAGGGGAAAGTCACGCCGCGCGAAGCCATCCATGAGGATTACAGCCACGACGAGATGGGCGCGGTGCATCACTTCCCCGATGTCTTGGTCGAGGCCGTGTCCACCGAGCAGGTCGCAGCCGTGCTGCGCTACGCAAACGACCGCCGCCTGCCGGTGACGCCTCGCGGACAAGGCACCGGTCTGGTTGGTGCCGCGGTCGCCCTCTATGGCGGCATCATGCTGAGCACCGCGCGCATGAACCGTATCTTGGAACTGGACGAGGACAACCTCACGCTTACCGTCGAGCCCGGCGTGCTGCTGATGGACATCGCCAAGTTTGTCGAAGAACACGACCTCTTCTATCCACCGGATCCCGGCGAGAAGAGCGCCTCGATCGGCGGCAACATCAGCACCAACGCGGGCGGCATGCGTGCCGTCAAATACGGCGTGACGCGCGACTACGTGCGCGGCCTCGAAGTGGTCCTCGCCAGCGGCGACATCATCGAGGTCGGCGGCAAGATCGTCAAAAACAGTTCGGGGTACGGCGTCAAGGATCTGATCGTCGGCTCCGAAGGCACGCTCGGCTTTGTGACGAAAGCCATCCTCAAACTGCTGCCCCTTCCCAAGAAAGCCATCAGTCTGCTGGTACCCTTCGCCGATCTCGCGACCGCCATCGAAACGGTTCCCGTCATCATCCGGTCCAAGTACATCCCGACAGCGATCGAGTACATGGAAAAACCGGTGATTCTCTGCGCCGAGCAATATCTGGGCAAGAAATTCCCCGACCACTCGTCCGACGCCTACCTGCTGCTGACTTTCGACGGCAACAGCCGCGAAGAGGTCGAGGCCATCTACGAGAAGGTCGCCGAGGTTTGCCTGCAGGCCGGGGCCAAGGATGTGCTCATTTCCGACACCGACGAGCGTCAGGTCTCGATCTGGAGTGCGCGCGGTGCCTTTCTCGAGGCGATCAAGGCCTCGACCTCAGAAATGGAAGAGTGCGATGTGGTCGTGCCGCGCAACCATGTGGCCGATTTTGTGAAATACACCAAACAGGTCGAACGGGATGTCGGCGTGCGCCTGAGCGGTTTCGGCCATGCCGGCGACGGCAATCTGCACGTCTACGTGCTGCGCGACGACTTCGCCCCGGAGACCTACGCGCGCAAGCTCAACGAGGCCTTTGACCTGCTCTATGCCAAGGCGCGCGCGCTTGGCGGCCAGGTCTCGGGTGAGCACGGCATCGGTTTCGCCAAGAAAGCCTTTTTGGCCGAATCGCTCGGCGAGGTCTCCATCAGTCTGCTGCGCAGCATCAAACGGGCCTTCGACCCCAACGGCATCCTCAACCCCGGCAAGGTCTGCTGATGAACAAGAGTCCCCTCACGCCCTTTGCACTCGAAGCTTATCTCGCCGATCGTAAACGTGACGTCGAGGAGCATCTGTTCGCCAGCCTGCCCGCCGCGGAGACACAACCCGCGATTCTTGCGGAGGCGATGCGCCACGCGGTTTTGTCGGGCGGCAAGCGCCTGCGGCCGATCCTCTGCCTGGCTGCCGCGGAAGCCGCCGGCGGCTCGGCTGCAGACGCATGCTGCGCGGCCACGGCGGTCGAGCTGCTCCACACCTACACGCTCGTGCATGACGACCTGCCCTGCATGGACAACGATCTGCTGCGCCGCGGCCAGCCCACCGTGCACGCCCGCTACGGCGAGGCGGTCGCGGTGCTGACCGGTGACGCCTTGCAGACGCTCGCCTTCGAAGTGCTGGCCAGCACACCGGAACGGCGCACCGGAACAGTGGCCCGGCTTGTCAAGGAGCTCGCCGCAGCCGCCGGTGCCGCCGGCGTGATCGCCGGACAGGTCGAGGACATCCGCTATGCCGCCGCACCCACGCGCGCCGTCATCGACTTTGTCTTCCAGCACAAAACCGCCGACCTCTTCAAAGCCGCCTGCCGCCTCGGCGCGATCGCCGCAGGCGGAGACGACGACACCGCCGTCGACCGGCTTGCGCGCTTTGCCGACGGACTGGGCTTCGCCTTTCAAATCGTCGACGATCTGCTCGACGCACAGGAGGCGTTGGCCGACGGCACCCCTGAACTCTCATGCCTCGCCGTGATGCCTGCCGACGCGGCGCGCGACTGGGCGCGCAGCCTCACGGCGCAAGCCGTCGACGCGCTCGACGGCCTGCCGGGCGAGACCTCGCCGCTCGCGGCGCTGGCCGACCGCCTGCTCACGCGCATCATCTGAGCCCCTCATGCCCACACCACTCATCCCGCACATCTTGATCACGGGCGCCACCGGCCTGCTGGGGCGGCCGCTGCTGCGCGCCTGCGTCAGCCGCCGCGAATGGCGCGTGACCGGCACCGCATTCCGACGTATCGGCCCCGGCCTGGAACGTCTGGACTTGTCGCAGACCGATGCCATTCCCGGCTTTCTCGACCGGCTCGCGCCGGACATCATCATCCACACCGCCGCCGAGCGCCGCCCCGACGTGAGCGAGCGCGATCGCGCCGGCACGCAGCGCCTGAACGTCGGCAGCACCGCCGCCATCGCGCAGTGGGCCGCGTCGCGCGGAGCCTTTGTGATCTACATCTCCTCCGATTATGTGTTTGACGGCGCGCATCCGCCCTACCGCCCCGGGGACGCCACGCATCCTCTCAACGCCTACGGTCAAAGCAAGCTCGACGGCGAACGGGCGGTGCTGCGGGCCGGTTGCGATGCGGCCGTGCTGCGTGTGCCGCTCTTATACGGCGACGTGGAACGCCTGGACGAATCATCCGTGACGGTGCTGGCCGACGCCCTGATGAAAGCTGCCCCTGGCCAGCGGATCGCGATGGAGCACTGGGCCACGCGCTATCCCACGCACACGGCGGACGTCGCCGACGTGCTCGCCCGCATGACCGCGTACCGGCTGGCCCATCCCGGCTTCAGCGGTATCTTTCATTGGAGCGGCGACGAGGCGATGACCAAATACGACATGGCGCGTCTTTTCGCGCCGCTGGTCGGTGCCGATCCCGCGTGTCTCGTGCCGGACCCCGCGCCGCCCGCCGGCGCGCCGCGTCCCCGGGACGCCCATCTCGACACCTCCGACCTGGAGCGACTGGGCATCGGCCGCCGCACGGCCTTCGCCGCTGCCATTCCCGCCATCCTCGCGCCGCACCTCCGCTGAGCGGTCAACGGCGCGCGGCCTTCAGCCGCTCGATCTCGGCCAGCGAGTGATTCATGTGGTCGCGCTCGTCCAACCCTACCCGGCGCACGAGGTCAGCCAGAGTTTTCTGACGCGGATAATAGGCGAACCAGACGGAATCGACCGGCTGCTGCTCGAACTCCGGATGCTCGCGCGCGTAGAGCATGTATTCGTGTTCGGCGTGCGACTCGAAGGCCGCGTTCATCGCGAACGACCAGACGGGATTGAGCCGGTACATGACGCGCGTCAGGCAGAAGTAGACAAAGGTCATCGTACGCGGCAGCAGCAGATGCCGGAACCAGGAGAGCGGGATACCTTTCTGGTGGCAGAGGTCGGCCCACAGCAGCATGTGCCACTGCTCGTTGTCCTGCGCCTCGCGCCCCATCTGAATGTGGCGCAGCGCGACCTCGATCTGCTCGCGCGGCACCGGCCGCGTGCCGCAGTGCCACTTCGAGAGCAGGCGGTAGGCGCCATGTTCCCAAGCCCAATAGGGGTAGCGCGCCAGAATTTCCAGCACCATGACCTTAGGCAGCGACCTCGCCTTGCCGTACAGAACATCAAAGGTCAGGAACATGATTTTGAGCATGAGATTCGCCGGCAGCCGCGGCGTCGCGAGCGTGCGCTTCATCTCCTCTTTCAGGTCGATTTCTTTCCCCATCGTAAATACGGCGTCTGTCATGATGCTCTCCTGCAGGCTGGCACACGGGTCTCTTGATAAAGTAAAAGATGATACAGGATTTTATCGCATGCCGCGCGAACAAACGCACGCCATTTCAACAGAAAAAACTGTCGCCACAGCGTGATTCCGCGTTGACAGCCGCGACGGTTTTTGACATAGTGCGACCCGTGTTTTTCACACGGTAGGGTACCGAAGTGGCCAACCGGGGCAGACTGTAAATCTGCTGGCTAACGCCTTCCTTGGTTCGAATCCAAGCCCTACCACCATTTATTTGACCCGAGGTCCGGCAACGGTCGACGGTGCCGAGACACGGGGTGTTGAAAGGGGGTGACTAGCGTGATTCAACTCCGATTGAAAAAAGGTGAGTCTGTCGAGCGTGCGCTCAAGCGGCTCAAGAAGATCATGGACAAAGAAGGCCTGCTGAAGCAGCTCCGCAACAATCGTTACTACGAGAAACCGTGCGAAAAGGCTCGCCGTAAATCGGCACGCGCCCGTATCCGTAACAACTCCCGCCGAGCGATGCGAGAGATGTGAGCGAGAAGGGTTGTCACCCAATAAAAGGAGCGTTTCGGAGTGATCCGGAACGCTTTTTTTGTCGACGTCAACCGCCGGCTGCCGCACGCAGCAGCGTTTCGGCGTCAATCGCTCCGTCGCGCAGGATTTCCAGCGCGCCGTTTTGGCCGACCCGCACCACACTGCTCGCCACACCGCCGGGGCAGACCCCGCCGTCGATCACGAGGTCGGCTTCAAGGCCGACGTCCCGCAGCGCGTCCACAGCGCTGACGGCAGGCATCGCGCCGCTCAGGTTGGCGCTCGTCACCCGCAGCGTGCCGCCGCATGCAGCCAACACTCTGCGCGTCGCGGGATGATCGGGGACACGGAACCCCTCTTCGCCTCCGCCGCACGGCAACACCAGTGTCAACGCGCCCGGCCAGAAGCGCTCCGCCAACCGCCGCGCAGCCAGTGGCAGAACCGCGCCGAATGCGAGCACGGATGCCAGATCGGCCGCGAGCAGCGCGATCGGTTTGCCGATCGGCCGTCCCTTGATTGTGCAGATGCGCGCCACGGCTCCGGCACAGTCCGGGTGCGCCGCGATTCCGTACACGGTGTCCGTCGGGATGATCACCACGCCGCCGGCACGCAGCAGGCGCACCGCTTTTTCATGTTCTGTGCTCCACTCGCAGGTCATGCCTTCTTTTTATCACAGGTGCGGAAGACGGCGCAAGGTGGACACCTTCTCGGCGGACGGGTAATGCGCTGAAAACCATGTTTTGAAGGTGTTCAACACCCGGCAGGATTTGGTAACGTAACCCTGCTTTCCCGTTGTGGTCTTGTTGCGTTTGATGGCTACGGGGTCAGGGCATTTCACACGGCGACGCGACGGATGTGAAGGGATTACGGATGATGAGTCAACGAGTCTTGGTGACAGGCGGCAGCGGATTTCTCGGGATCAACCTGATCCGGCATCTCAGGTCAAAAGGCATCACGGATATCCGCTCGATCGACCTGGTGCCGTTCGACTATCCCGAGAAGGACCAAATCCGATCGGTTGTCGGCGACATCCGCGACGTAGCGGCCTTGAAGCAGGTCATGCAAGGCGTCACTTGGGTGATCCACACGGCTGCGGCCTTGCCGCTTTATGCCGAACAGGACATCATGACCACCGACGTTGACGGCACACGCAACGTGATGGCCGCCGCGCGCGAAGCCGGGGCCGAGCGCGCTGTCATGATCTCCTCCACGGCCGTTTACGGCATCCCCGACCACCATCCGCTTTACGAGACCGACCGACTGATCGGTGTCGGACCGTACGGACGCGCCAAAATATTGGCGGAAGAGGAGTGCCTCAAGGCGCGTGGGCAGGGCCTTTGCGTGCCGATCATCCGTCCCAAATCGTTCGTCGGCCCAGAGCGGCTCGGTGTGTTTGCCCTCTTCTATGACTGGGCCTTCACCGGTCACGGCTTCCCAATGATCGGCAGCGGCTGCAACCGCTATCAGCTCCTCGACGTGGAGGATCTCTGCGAGGCGATCTGGCTGACACTCACGCTGGAGCCCGGCAAAGTTAACGACACCTTCAACATCGGCGCGAAAGCGTTCACCACCATGCGCGAAGATTATCAGGCCGTACTGGATGTTGCGGGCCACGGCAAAAAAATCCGCGGATTTCCAGCCGCACCGATGATTTGGACACTGCGCTTTCTCGAACTGCTGCATCTCTCGCCGCTCTACAAATGGGTGTATGAAACCGCCTGCGAAGATTCTTTTGTCAGCATTGAGAAAGCCGAACGTGTTCTCGGTTACGCACCGCGACACTCGAACAAAGACGCATTGATCCGCAACTATCGCTGGTACGTCGCCAATCTTGACGCCTTCAAAAACGCATCGGGCGTCTCCCATCGCGTGCCGTGGAAACAGGGTATCTTGCGTTTTGCCAAATGGTTCTTCTGATGCACAACTCCACCGACACCGACAGGCAGCATGCACTGTGCAAGGCTGAGAGACTCATACCCAGGCAATGGACACTCGTGATGTGCCTGTGTGCGGCAAGCCTGCTCCACGCCGATCTCGAAGAGCTGCAACTGACGAGCCCGGACGGTTCCGTGCATGCTCGCGTCTCGGTTGACGCCGCCGGGCAGTTGACCTACGGGGTCCTGTACCGCGGTGCCGAGGTGCTTGCTCGTGCGCCTCTCGGCATCACGGTCGCGGGGTGTGACCTCGGGCAGGTCATCGCGTTTAAACCGTTGCGCGTGCATCGGACCGATGACCGTTTCCCGGTGCGCGGCGTACAGCAAGAGAGCCGTCTGACCGCACAGCGTGCACTCTGTTACGCGCAGCCCCGCTCTGGCCCGTCCTACGGGGTACAAGTCGTCGTGGCCGATACCGGCGTCGCCTGGCGGTTCGTGGTTCCCGGAGAGGGAACGCGGCGCGTCAATGGCGAGACCGCCTGCTGGCGTTTGCCGGTGGCAAGCCGCGTCTGGTTCGCCGAACGACGTTCCGACTGGAAGCTCAAGACATACGCCGGTGAATGGATCCGTGCACCGCTGCGCGACCTTCACGCCATCTCGCCTCAGGGACCGATCCAGACCATGCCGCTGATCGCCGAGTTGCCCGACGGGCAGGGCTACGCGGCGGTGACCGAGGCCGCGCTTTTCCATTACAGCGGCATGCGCCTTTCGGCAGAAACAGACGGCACCTTACGCGGCTGCTTCACGGAACAGGCTGGCTTTGACGTTGACGGACCGATCCAAACGCCCTGGCGTGTGTTGATGGTGGCCCCAACCCTCCACGCTTTGGTGAACAATGACCTGATTGCCCAACTTGCCCCGCCCCCTGACCCGGAACTCTTCCCCTCCGAGGCGTGGATCTCATGCGGCCGGAGCGTCTGGAGCTGGTGGCAGGGCCGTGAAGATTATATGCGGCCCGAAGCCGAGAAACGGATGATCGATCATGCGTCGGCCCTGAATTTCGAATTCACCACGCTGGACGAAGGATGGGAATCTTGGACAAATGCTTGGTCTGTCGTACGTGAACTCTGCGCGTACGCGCGCGACCGCAATGTGCGGGTCTTTGTCTGGAAGCATTCGAAACAGCTCAACTTGCCTGACCACGATTATGCGGCTTTACGCGGGTTTCTCGATCAAGTGAAGGAGGCCGGCGCCGCCGGCGTGAAGATCGACTTCATGAACAGCGAGTCTTATGACACGATCGCTTTCGATGAGCGCGTGCTGCGCGAATCCGCGCGCCGCCAGCTTCTGGTCAACTTTCACGGCTGCCAGAAACCTTCCGGCGAAGCGCGCACCTATCCCAATGAACTCACCCGCGAAGGCGTGCGGGGGTTGGAACTCAACCGGATCGCCGAGCAGGCCCGGCGGCGCCGGGGTGACGCCGAAACGCCGCCCTATGCCCCCGGCGGCGAGAACCAAGATCTGCCCGCCTCACACAACGCGGCGTTGCCCTTCACGCGCTGCATCGCCGGCCACGCCGACTACACGCCTTTGGCTTTCTCGCGCCCCGGCAACACGACTTGGACGCATCAACTGGCGATGGCCTACTTGATGACCTCGCCCTTGCTCGTAATGGCTGAACACCCCCAGCGCCTGTTAGAGGACCCCGAACTCGCGCCGGCATTGCCTTTTGTGCGCGAGCTGCCGGTCTGCTGGGACGAGACGCGCGTGCTGGAAGGCAGCCGTATCGGCGAACTGGCTGCTTTCGCGCGTCGAAAAGGTGACACCTGGTTCATCGCTATGGTCAACGGCACCGACGGGCTCAAACTGGTTTCGCTCGACCTGCAATTCACCGGATGGCCCGATGTCGCGGTCACAGAACTCGCCGACCGGCCTGACACGCCCACAGGTTTTGCTGCCGTTGCGCGGTCAGCCTCGGCACACGCGCCACTGATTGTGACGCTTCGCCCCTGTGGCGGTTATGTGGCCAAGCTTCAGCGCAAGAAATAGCTGATTTCAACCTCGACACCTGATGCAGCGGCACGTCCGAAGCGCGGATGCAGCAGGGCACCGTCAATCGGAACTGTCACACGCAGCAAAGGCTTCCACCGCTCCTTAACCGTATCCAGCGGCCAGAGTTCGAAACGCCGCACGACCATTTCAGCGGCCTCGGTCTGTATACAGACGCGACCGGCACAGGGGTTGACCAGATCTTTCCAGTCCTCGTCACTCTTTAGCCGTGAGCATCAGGCAGGCACCGCCGCCCGGCGCGAGGGAGACGCGGATCGTGTCCGTGCGCGAAACCATGCGCGTCACCGATTTGCAGCTCTCCACATGGGTGCGAAAATCAGCCCCCTCGCCATCTTCCATCACCAGCGCTTCGTAACGTCCACCGCCAAGGAAGGCCAAGGGAACATCCAACACGCGGGGATCTTCGTTTGTGGCAGCCCCCACCAACCAGACGCCATCGGCCGCCTGACGCGCCATGACGATGTGCTCGCCGATGACGCCGCTCAGTGTCACGCTTTCACGCCATGGCTGTTGCTGCGCAGCGATGAAGCGGAGCAACTCGGGATGCTTACGGTAATTCTCCGGAATATCGGGAATGACCGTCGCGCCGGAAAAGGTGATCAAGGTGCGCGCCGCCTCGCCAGCGAGCGTCGAAGGAACCGGCGAGGGTTCGTCAACGCGGTGAGCCTGTGTCAGGTCGGCAAGTCCATTGTTCATGTCGATCGGCCCTGCCAGCATGTTGACAAAGACGGACGTCACAAATGTCTTGGGCTGAAACACGCGATGCGCATCGAGTTGGGCGTGGCAGAGCTCGCGCGTCACGGCGTTGGGCCATGTACGCATCTGGCCATAGGGGTGCACCGGCCCGTCATGAAAGTTGCAGAGCAGACGGTTTTTCGCGCACAGCGCGGTGATCATGCGCGTACGCTCATTTTTCTCCTGCGGAGTCCCGACCATGAAACCGTACTTGATGCCGGCGGCGCCCCACTCACCGTACGCCCGGAGCGTCTGTTCAATCGGATAGGCGCGCCCGGCGACATCGTTCAAATAGAGCCAGATTCCCACGCCCTTCCCTTTGGCGTAGCGGATCAGCTTTTTCGCGTCACCCGCATATCCGCCCTTCATCGGATCCGATTTCGGATTAAACTCTTTGCCGTACCAATCGGCGTCAAGCACCAGGTAGCGGATCCTGTTTTCGGCCGCGAAATCCACCATGCGCACCCACGACGGATAAGACATGGCGTAGGTAAAGCCCTCCACCTGCGCGCCGTTGGCGCGCCAGTCCCACACCGCAACCCCTGGCCGTACCCACGAGAAATCCTGTCCTTCGCCCGGCGGCGGATTGAGCAGTTCCACCATATGCGCGTCTACCATCGCGCCCGGCGTTCGCCCGAAAAGCAGTACGCGCCACGCCTCGCTGGGTGCCGACGCAATCTCGACAACCGTCTCACCCTGACGTGTCCGTAACGCGAGCGGATCCCCGTTGCCTAGATCAGCCTCGAGAACCGCCAGATAGGCATGATCCGCCGCCTTGACCGTCATCGGCGGCATCCGCTTGCCGTCACTTTCGGACAGCCGTTCTGGACCTATGTTGTGGTGCTCGCCGTTGTAGTACCAAGCCGTGAAATCGCCCGCGAAGACAAACTGCGTGAGCGCCTTCCCCGCGCCGCCAAGGCAACGGAACGCCACGCCTTCGTCGTAGGCGCGCGCCACGATCTGATATGCCGTCAGATCGAGTGTCACCTCGTTGAACCGCTCCGGCACCTCAGCGCGCTTGCCCCACACCGGCTTCCAGACCGCCTCCACCGAACGCCTTTTCATCCCCGTCTGGACGCTGCCATCATAGCCGACCGGCGACGCTAGAATCAGTCGCCTGCCATCCGCCTGAACCGTGTACGTCACCCGTCCCCCCTCGCAGGTGAACGCCATCTCCAGTTTGCCGTCCGGCGATACGACAGACACCGGTTGCGCCGCCAGCAAAACGCTTGCGCAAACAGACGCTGCGCCGATTCTGATCCATAAATGGTTCATCCCCTCTTCCCTTTCTGTAACCCAACACATGATGTCAAAAGCAGGGCGCAAGACGCAAGACCGTCACCCGCGGCCATGCCCAGCGAGTGCCTCCTCCACGGCTGCTAGCAGTTCACTGGCGGGATAAGGCTTGATCAGACATTTCCACCCGTGTTGCTTGATTGACGTCCAGCGTGAGCGCTCATCGGCATAGCCGCTGGCAAACAAGAACGGCATGCGGGGATGCGCAGCGCTGATGGTTTCGGCCAAATCGACGCCGTTGCCGTCACCCAGAACAACATCGCAAAAAATCAGGTCATACGCCTCTGCCGCGTCATCCACTTCCGCAAGCGCTTCGGCCACGCTGGTTACGACGCGGGTTCTAAAACCACGGGATGCGAGAATACGTTCCGCAACCCTCGCGACCTTGTCTTGGTCTTCAACCACCAAGATCCTTGTATCCTGACGGTTGACGCAAGACGTTTTTGATCCCGCGTTTCTTTGCGCCGCAGCCTCACCTTCGGCGGCGGGGAAATAGATCGTAAAACATGTCCCCCTGCCTGGCTCCGAATCAACCCGGACCCATCCTTTCATCTGACGGACGATCCCATAGACCGTTGAGAGCCCCAACCCCGTTCCCTTGTCTTTCGGCTTCGTAGTGAAGAAGGGGTCAAAAATTTTCTTCTGAATGTGGGGCGGGATGCCGCACCCTGTATCGGTGATCGCCAAACTGACGTATGTTCCCGGCGAGGCCTCAGGGTGCAGTCTTGCGTCGGCGGCCGTCAGCGACACGCGCGCGGTTCGCAGCGTAAGGGTGCCGCCGTCCGGCATCGCGTCGCGCGCATTGACCGCCAAGTTCAAAAGCACCTGCTCGATGTGCCCGGCATCGGCGAGAATATCCGGAGCCGTATCATCCAAAGCCAGCACGATTGCGACATCTTCGCCGAGCAACTGCGAAAGCATCCGGTGACGGCTGCCGATCTCCTGATTGAGTTGGAAGCGCGTGATCTCCATCGGGATATTACGGCTGAACGCCAACAATTGTCCGGTTAACCGCTTGGCTCGGCTGGCGGCGCCGATGATTTCCTGGATATCTGAAGCGCGCGGATCAGGCGGTGGGGTTTGCAGCAGGGCCAATTCGCCAAATCCCAGAATCGTCTGGAGCATGTTGTTGAAATCGTGAGCCACCCCGCCGGCCAACATGCCGATCGTTTCCAGTTTATTGGTCTGCGACAGACGCTCTTCGAGGTTCCGCTGATCGGTGATATCGAACAAGACGGTTTGAAATTCATCAACCGCCCCATCCGGCCCGATGATCGCGCGGCTCAGACAGCGCAACTGCCGCAACTCGCCGTCGGACCTTCGCGCGCTTACCGAATACTCTGCAATCGGCCGTTCGGGCGACACCCCCAGCAGCGTACTTTCCACACGCATGCGTTGATCCTGCTGTAAAAACTGAAATACGACGTTCCCCAAGAGTTCATGGCTCGCCCGCCCCAGGAACGCGCAGACGGCGCTGTTGACAAAGGTCAATCCCCCAGCCGGAGTAAACCGGCAAATGAGCGCCGGCATATCCTCCACCAAACTCTCATAGAGATGTTCCTGCAGTTTTTTAGCCGTGATGTTCCGGGCATAAACAAGCGCACCGTTCTCATTCTGATACTTGAACGGCGCAGAGGCGACCTCGACGGTCACCGGCGTGCCGTCCAGGCGCAGCAACGTTTGCTCGGCGGCGGGCACATACTCGCGCTTTTCAATGAGCTTCGAGATACGCGCTTCGATAAAAGCGCGGGAATCCGGATGGATGAAATCCAAAACGGATCTGCCCAGCAGTTGATCGGGCGACGACGCGCCAAACAGTTCGCAGGCGGACGGGTTGAGATAGGCGAATCGCTTGTTTGCCTGAATGAAAATCGCCTCCGGCGCCTCTTCGATCAACTGCCGAAAGCGACGTTCGCTGCTGCGGTGCTGTTCGACAGCGTGTTGCCGGGCGTCCTCCAAGCGGAGGTGTTCGATCCCGAACGCCATGTCACCGGCCAGTTCCTGGAGTAGTTCCAGCATTTCTGGCGGATGCGGCCCCGGCTCTGGCGCGATGATCGTGAGTGCGCCGATCGTGGTGCCGGACGTGATGAGCGGGAAGCAGAGCAGCGAGCGCCCCTCGTTCCGTGAAGTTCGGAGCGTTCGAAGCCATGCGTCGGAAGATTGCGTTAAGTCGTCGCAACACCGTGGCTGCCCCGCGCGGATAACACGGCTGACCAACGACTCCTTGTCCGTACCGTTTTCGATCTGCATCAGATCCAGTGTTTCCAGCGTTTTCTCCTCAAAGCCGGCCTGAGCCACAACATGAAGGGACTTCGCCGTATCTTCCCGCGTGAGGCCAACCCATGCCGCCGTATACTTCCCCTCCTCAAGAATGAGCCGACACAGTTCACCGAGCAGCGCAGCCACGTCCGTACTGCGAATCAGGATCTGATTACAGTCATACAACATGCGGAGCATACGGTTACTCCTGGCCAAATCGTCGGTTTTCCGCGCCACCTGGCGACGCAACGTGAGGCTCCACATGATGAATCCGAGCAACACCCCTGCGGCGGCACCGCCTGCGAGTCTCGCCCAATTCGGCAATCGGGAAGCGACCGTTTCAGACGTCCAGCGTTTCAGCGACGTGTAATAGATCGAGTGCGGATTCTTCTTCATGCGGATCAGATGCCGGTCGATCGACTCCGTCAGACGAGCGCGTCCTTCGGCGGGCGCCGCAAAAAAAAGGCGAGTGGGGCTGAAGATGATCGCGGTGTCTTCCAGATTGTAGGCTCGGCTTTGCTGCATCCCGTGAAACCGGTTCACGACCACGGCATCCACCCGCCCCTGCGCCACGTCGTGAAAGGCATTACGGTAATCGGGGAACGGCAGAATCGTGACGGGCACGTCGAATCCTGAAGACACCTGTTCAAAGGCCTCTTCCTGAATCGAACCGTCCAGAACGGCGACGCGCTTTCCTGCCAAATCCAGCAGCGACCTGATCCCGCTGCTATTCCGCGCATACACCTGAAACCAATCTGACAAGACCGGTTCGCGGTGAAATGCGAAGCGTGTGCCTCTGGACTTTGACTGAGCCACATCCGGCATGAGGTCGATTTCACCTGTTGCCAGGCGGTTAAGCCCCTCCATCCAGGTCCCCGGCACAAACTCGAGCGTCCAGCCTTCCTCGTCGGCAATGTGCGAAAGGATATCGATGAAGATCCCTTCAGGACGTCCCGTCGCATTCAACGCGACCTTGGGACTGTTCTCATAAACACCGACCCGCACACACATTTCGGAAGCGCACGTCACACTCGCGACTAAGCCTGCCAATGCCGCCCCCACAGGACCATGCAAAAGCCTGCTCGTCACATGCACCCTATCCTCAACCGCGTTCATGAGGCCTCCTGACAGACACTTATTTTTGAGCATACACCATTCCGATCACGTTGTGCAATCCCCGATCCGAAGCGCCCCACATGGATATGTGATTTTGCATGAGCGTATCCGCCTGATCATGATGTATCCCGCAGTGGCTGAACATCCCGGAATGCAAAGCGTCCACCCCAAAATACGGTCAGCTTCGGATTTACAGCACACCGTTGTTTTGTTATCCTTAACACCAATAAACCGTTCGTCAGCACTCGTGATTTGAAGGGTCAACCGTAAGGAGCCGGTCATGTCGGATTTCGACCAAGAACTGCACCGTATCAACGGCAAGATCAACCGTTGGCACGCCACGGAGCATCTGATCGTGGCGGCGGCCCTTCTGCTGACCGCGTGGGTGGCGCTGACGGCACTCGATGTGTGGCTCCGCCCGCGGACTTACGGACGGCTGTCGTTGTCGCTTGTCCTGATGGCTCTGGCCGGGGCCTCGCTGGTCTGGCTGGTGCGCGTCGTCAACCGCAAGCGTTCGCCAGCCGCTGTGGCCGCGTTTCTCGAAAAAAGGTTCCCGCAACTCGACAACCACCTCATCAACCGCGTGCTCTTTGCCAGCGAGCACGCGCCCTCTTCCTGGCTGCGCACTTATTTGAATGAAGGCGTGCCGGGATTCTCCGCGTTGCCGCTGCATGAGATCAAGGATCGTCGCCTGCGCAAGCGCGGCGCGATTGCCGTGGCGGCCGCAGGGCTTTTGCTGGCCGTGCCCGCGTTCGTGCTCGGCAACGCCTGGACCGTGGCGATGCAGCGCGTGTTGAATCCCTTCTCGCGCCTTTCGCCGCCGACCTTCGCGACGGTCCTCGCGGTGACTCCGGCGAGCAAGACCATCGCGCAGGGTTCCGGCATCGACCTGGTGGTGAAGGCCACGGGACGAGCCGGTCAGTTCGTGGATTTGGACCTTTATCCGGCCGATGACAAGCGTTCAACCGTGCGGGTCGGACAGTTCAAGGCGACCGGCGTAGAAGAGGAGTTCCCCTACCGGGTCTCTAAAATAGCCACCTCGCTCCGCTACCGGTTCAAAGTCGGCGACGCCTATCCGACAGACACCTACACAATCGACACCGTGCCACCGTTAGCGCTCTCCAGCCTGCAGCTCACTGTCACGCCGCCCGGCTACACGTCGCTGGCACCTCTCACATTCGATGCGCTGACCAACGCGGTTGCGATCCCAGTTCGCTCCAAAGTCACTTTTCAGATAGCCTGCAACCGACCGCTCGAGACCTCCCAGGTCCTCCTTGACAAGGAAACGTTGACGCTGACGCCCGGCACCGACAAGGCGAACTGGTCCGGCGGCATCGTGATTACAGACGGTGCCCTCTTTCAAATTGCGGCGCGCGACACTTACGGCCTTGAAATGCGAGTGCCGGTGCGCTTTGCCCTTATCGAAGACCGCGCACCCGGTATCCGCTTGGTGATCCCTTCAGCCGCGAAAGCGGTCCTGCCGCCCAACGCCGCGCCGGTTGTGCAATTCGAGGTCAGCGATGAATACGGTCTCGGCAAGGTGCGCATGGAGCGCGTCAACAAGGGCGCTAAGCCGGGGGCCGAGGGGGAGGTCCTGAAAGAGTGGGATCTTGCCGGTCAGAAGAGTTTTACGGAAAAGTGGACCGGCTCTCTGGAAGATGTGTCGGCCTCTTCGGCCTTGCGCATCGTGGCCTGCGACACCGCCGACGGCGACGCACCCAATCGGACGGTCAGCCAGCAGATCCTGTTTGAAATGACGACGCTCTCAGCGCAGCTTGCCGCCGAGCAGCAGAACCGCGGCGACGCGCGAAAGACGATCGGCGAGCTGGTCGCGCGCCAGCGGGCCGCGCTCACCACCACCGCGCGGTTGCAAGCAGACCTGCCCGCATACGATGAGCAGCTCTGGCAGGAGGTCGCCGACAAGCAGAAGTCGATCCGCACGTATGCCGAGACCCTGCTGACGACCAAAGACGCGGCGGTCGGCACGGCACGCGTCGCGTTGGACAAGGCGGTTAAAGGGCCGTTACCGGACGCCACCACGCGGCTGACCCACATGGTGACGGGAACGTCGGAAACACGCGAGGAAAATGCCAAGCTTGCCGTCGACGCGCAAAACACGGTGCTGCGGCTCTTGGTGCAGGCGGACGGCAATATGAACAAGGGGGAGGTCTCACAGGCCGCTGCCGGTGTTCTGGCCATGCTGGAGGGCATCCGCAAAGGACAGACCGCCAATCTCGCTGCCACATTGAAAGCCGTAGAAAAGGCGTCCGAACTGCAGGAAGCGATCATTGACCGGCAGGACTATCTTTCGCAGGACATGGAGGCGATGATCGGCTTCTGCCGGTCAGAGGCCAAACAAGACCGTGACGACGAAGAGTTCGGCGCCCTGATGAGCAAGATCGCCGACCGAGCGGTTGAACTGAAACTTCACCCCACCATGGTCACGATCGCCGAGGTCATGGAATCTGAACGGATCGCGGACGCCGTGCCTCCGCAGAACAGTGTGACCAACGGTATCGCCATGCTGATGGATCTCCTCAAGGAGTGGCGCGAGACCGAGACCAAGGATAAGACTGAAGACGCACTGGCTATTATTAAGGATGCGAGGCAGTCCATCAAAAAGATGGAGGATTTGCAGGCGCGCGTCGTGGATGCCCTGCGCGAGACTGGCGGCCAGGGAGACAAGACCGAAAAAATCGACGATGACTTGCTTGAGGAAATCGTTGAACTCAAAGCAAACATGGCGCAGGCCATGCTGAAGGTCGCCACCGACCTGCAGGCCATGCCTGAGCTGGATGCCGTCAACGAACTGGTGACCGACACCTTCCAGACGTATGAAGAGATGAAGCAGGAGGAGGGGTCCGGCACCAACGCTGTAGTCGAGGTCGGCCTGCAAAAAGAGGACTTCTTGCTCGACACACTGATCATGACCGGACAGAAGGCGGACGAGATGGAGATGTGGCTTGTCGCTAAATCTGACAACGTTAAACGCAACATGGAGACGATCGACAAGGAAGAAATGAAGGGGCCGGTCGGACAGGTGACCATGCCGGAAGAGTTGCAGGACATCATCGGCGACCTGTTGGAGTCCGAAGAAGAGCAGTCGGAAAAGGCGGATGATTCCGTGACCAATCAAGGCATGGCCAACATTGACATGGGATGGGGCATTTCCGAAGGCGAAACCGTCAGTTACAGCGCGGCCGGCAAATCCGGCAACGACCGTCCTGACCACAAGGATCAGGACGGTCGCTCGCAGGTTGGGAGGCAGGGCATGTCAGACGGCGAGGTGATGTCGCGTTCCGGCAAGATCAACGAGGGCGACAAGAATCTTGATAAACGGCGCACGCAGGACTCCAACCAATCCGGTGACGTCGAGGAAGAGGGCCATTCGGACGCCGTGGCCACGGGCGGCGGCAAGAACTCCGGTTACTCGCAGGACAAGGGGA
>Ga0116182_1000832_pt1 | contig 33063 bp, 57 predicted proteins | sample AD_UKC077_MetaG_FD_89805 | JGI IMG/M metagenome (GOLD analysis project Ga0116182, IMG submission 89805) | Active sludge microbial communities of municipal wastewater-treating anaerobic digesters from USA - AD_UKC077_MetaG | ecosystem: Engineered > Bioreactor > Anaerobic > Digestate | place: USA...
ACCCTAAAAACAAGGAACATTTTGCTGAGTTGAGAGAAACTATCAAAAAATTAGGGTATGGTTATATTGAATTACAGGGCGGATATAAAGAGATTGAGGGATTTGTAACTGAACTATCTTTATTCATACCTAAAATTGATAAAAAAACTCTCATCAAATTAGGACAAAAATACGACCAAGAGAGTGTTATATACAAAGACGGCAAAGAATTTTCTCTTATTGGTACAAATCGCATACATGGTGTAGGAACTGTGATTCGTTCATTTATTAAGTCTGCCGGTAAGAGTAATATGACAATGGCCGCAGAACTCACCAAAGAGTTCTTTTCATCGCTGGTAAAGGGGTCACACGGTGGCAGAAAGTTCTTATTTCAATTACAAGAACGTAAGTCGTATAATCATATTAGCCTCATGGGTGGATTTAGAGCGTTCTGGTTCAATGTCATTAAAGATGATAAGGTATTAGAAGGTAACGACCTGATAAGGCATTACAATGACGAACTTTTAAAAGCAACAAAAGGCAAGATTCACTTAGATAAGAAGTGGCTAGAATAACATTAACATAAAACACCTGTAACATAGATGCCGTCAATACTTTAAGATGATTTAAGGTATTGACATTTTCTTTGCATTGTGTTATAATAAAAGAAAAATGTGAGGATATTTATGACTAAAAAGTTGACTATAATTGACCAGTTGAAACAGTTTGATAATGAGTATTATAATCATGTTGAAACGACTTTAACTGATACAGAATATGATATATTGAAGGAAAAGGCAAAAGCCCAATTCCCGAATGACCCATATTTTCAGACTATTGGAGCAGAAATAGAGGATGGTGAAAAGGTTAAATTACCTTTTACATTAGGTTCTCTTGATAAGATGAAAACAGATACGGTTGAAAAATGGATGGATGGGAAGGGGTGTATTGTTGCGAGTTTCAAACTTGATGGCGCTTCTTTTATGGTTACATATAAAAATGGTCTTGTCACGTTTGGTGCAACGAGGGGTGATGGAGAAGAAGGTCAAAATATCACTGAAAAATTAAAAAGAATATTACCGACTATTGCTAATAAAGAGGAAATTTCCTTGAGGGGTGAATTACTTCTATTTGGTGATGACTATAAAAAATATGGATATAAGAACAGACGAAATGGTGTAAACGGTTGTTTAGCACATCATGTTGAAGAATTACATCCAATGTTTTATGAAGTATTGGATGTTGAAAGTGGTGTAGCCGAAACAGAGCAAGACAGATTACAGTTTATTGAAGATTTGAACTTGGAAGTGGCACCATGGCAAGTAATTGATACAAATGATAATTATCTTAAAACATTGAATAACCTATTGATTGATGCAAAGTCCATGCCGTATGATGTTGATGGGATTGTTTTGACAGTTGATGAAAGTGAAAGGGAAGATGTTTTACTTCCAGAGAACAAGGTTGCTTTCAAAGTGAATACGGAAGCAGTCAAAGCGAAGGTTATAAAGGTTGAATGGAATTTGGGGCGTACTGGTAAAATCACACCGTTGGTTTATATTGAACCCATCGAATTGGACGGTGTTACAGTTTCAAAAGCCACAGGACATAACTACGGAAACGTAGTGAACAATGGGATTGGGGCGAGTTCTGTCGTTGGGGTGGTTCGTAGTGGTGGTGTTATTCCTTACATAACAGAGGTCTTTGAAAAGGCTGAAACAAACGCTCCAGAGTTTTGCCCTTGTTGTGGTGGTAAACTGTTGATAACAAAGGACAAATGGGGTGATGAAATAGACCTTGTTTGTAAGAATGGTGATTGTTATGATAGCAAGGTAAGACAGATTGCTCATTTCTTTAAAACAATGGGTTCTGAATTTCTTACAGAGACGACTGTTAGGAATTTGGGTGTTACGAGTATTGAAGAAATGTATGAACTGGATGAGCTGGATATGGCCAGCATTGAAGGATTTGGTATAAAGAAAGCTGAACAAGTTTATTATGAAATACAAAAGACGTTAAGTGTGACGCCAGATAAATTGTTGGCGGCATTTGGTATAGCTGGAATTGGAAAAACTCTTTCTGCTCCAATTCTAGAGAAATATGAGTTTGAAGAACTGTTTAGTGTTGATTCCATTGAAGGTGTTGAAGGTGTCGGTGAGATACTTTCAAATAATTTGGTAGAGAATATAAACAAATTCAAAGGACTCTATGATTTTTTGAAAGAGAAAGGATTGAGTTTTATTATGAAAGAGAAAACAAGCATAAGTGGATTGACGTTTACATTGACAGGAAAGATGCCATTGAAGCGTGATATAATAACAAAAATGATTACTGGTAAAGGTGGATATGTAAAGGGTATTTCTAAATCTACGGATTATCTGGTTACAGATGACCCTTTTAGTGGAAGTAATAAGAATAAGAAAGCACAGTCTTATGGAACTAAGATAATTGACTTTGACCAGTTGATTGACTTGATAGGATAAAATTATGATATTAAATTATAAAGATGATTTGTTTGTAGAGGTTGATGATATCGTTTGGGATAATGATGGTATCGGAAGTTATGAATATTGGGGTTTTAAAGGATACGATAAAGGACGTGATTATATAAGTGAATTTCATATTACAGGAATTTGGATTGAAGATGTTGAAATTATAGGGGAAGATTTCCAGTTCCTTACTGATATTCTCTATGAAGATGATAGATTTGTGGATGCACTTGAATATGCTGTAAAAGAGGGTATTGAAGCAGATAGATACGAAAGGAATCTTGAATAAAAAATGAAACAGACGGTAAAATTCAAACAGTGGGTGATTGATAAGGTTCTGAAAGAAGCAAGTAGAACAGCGGATGGTTGGGTTCGTGTAGGTGTGCATGAAAATATTACAGATATTTATAATGCTCAGAGTTATAGTGTGGAAATGGTGTCTGAGCCTTACATAGAAATTGATGATGATGTAGAAAAGATTATTGGTACTTATACCAAACAACATCCAATAATATCTGAAAAGTTTTCAAAGTATTGGTATCATGTTATGACGACTCATATAGAACCTTATAAACTATTGTCTGTAACGATAGATGATGATATTTTTGAGATATAATTATGAGAAAATATAAATTGATAAATGATTGCTCATGTGGTGATTGTAGATATTTCAACGGTGTTGATTATGTTACCATAATAAAATCAAAACGCTCCAGGCATGGAAGGTTTCACTTGAAAGATAAAAATGGTAAAGTTAGTGGTGGGTTATATAATATATCTGAATTGATATTAATTGAAGATGCATTTGATATATCTGATATAGAGAAAGCATTTGATGACTGATTTTTCTTGACAGGATAAGGATTTCGTGATATACTGAAAGAAAAATATAAATATATAGGGTGATTATTATGAAAGTGAAAATATTGAGAAAGGAAAAGAACGGTAATAAAGAAGTATTGGTTTTTAAAAATACTGCTAAACCTCGTTTGCCTATGGCTAAAGGTGGGTTTGCTTTCAAAACCAGTAAAAAAGATAAACGTAAAAGAATGAAGGTCACAGTTGACAACTGGGAGCGAATAGAATAATATATAGGAAAGGTGTTGATATGAGGTTTATAATTAGATGGAATGCTGGATATGGTAATTCATATGAGGAAGTTAATGTGTCCTCTTTAGAAGAGGCAGAACGGATGGCATATGAAGCGTGGAAAGAAGAAATAGAGAATGATGCTGATTATGGTGTTATTGCTGAAGCAACTGATGAATGGAGAGAAAAATATTTAACATAACAAAAATATAAATATAGGAGTAGGTAAAAATAAATTATGAATTTTTTTGGGAAACAGATAGAGCAAGAACGGAAATCAGCTAAATTATCCGTTCTTGAGTTATCTCAAAAATCAGGACTTAGTGAGGAAACACTCTTACAGATTGAAAAGGGAACTCTTTTTCCAGATGTAAGACAGTTAATGACGCTTTCTCAAGCCTTCGGAAAGCCAAAGGGTTATTTCTTTTCTAAGTTGGCATACAGAGTGTAGGGGATGTTTGTTTTGTGTAAACATGCCTTATATTTATGCGTACAGGGAGGTAGAAAAATGATTAGATTTTTAAAGGTATTGGTTATTGTGTTTTTATCAGTTGTGGTTCTAAATCAATATAACAATGAAAGTAAGGTGTTTGTTCCAGTGTCAGTACCAGAATTTAAAGAAACACTTCAAGACAATCCAATTACAAAGAAACTAAATGCCGTGGGTGTACAAAGTAGCGAAAAACTTGTTAGTGCTATTAGTTTTGCGTCAGAGCAAAATAGAGTGTCACCAGACCTTATTATAGCATTGACAAAAACAGAGAGTACATTCAATCCGAAGGTATGTTCTAAATTGGGATATTGTGGTCTTATGCAGATTCCACATAAGGTATTCTATTCGGACGCTAATATATTGATAGGTACACGAATATTGAGAGAAAAAATAGAGGAAGCAGATGGTGATATGACGAAGGCATTACTTTTGTACAAAGGATATCCTCTTGATTCTCAAAGAGGGCATCAACAGGTTAGAAAAGTTTTCAGTCTCTATTATAAATTGAAAGCCATAACATAAAAATAAAATAAGTCAAGGTAAGGAGGATGTGAGTTCAATGAATAAGGAAAAATTATTGAATTGGTGGAAATCTTTTACAAAGGGGGCAGGACAAATGTTCCATAAAATAGGGTTTTGGTTTTTGATTCTTGTTATTGCTGGGACTATACTGGGTGGCTCGGCGATGTCATTATATCAGAAATCAAGAATGAACGAGGCCATTATGTTGGGCGGTCTTGTATTTGACAATAAAGTATATAATATTACAGAAAGAATAAGATAGGTATTATATGAAAATAAAGGTGTTAAAAGAATGTGGATATGAGGAAGCACTACTAGGACTAGGGTTATCATATGGACTGACAGATGATGAAGTGTCTATTGGTGGCGTTTTAAGTGATAGACTTATACGAGTTTCAAAAAATTTGTGTGAAAGAGATTATGGACATAATAAATTTCTTGAAAGTATTCAAGTGTGGTTAGATGTCACAGCGCCTCGTTATTGGCATTCGGAAGCAGACACGTATAGGGTTGGTAGTACGAAACAATCACAGTCAACAATGCACACTCTTATGAAAAAACCATTTACTCAAGAAATGTTTGAGAAACCAATCCCAAATTCTGTATTGATGGAATTAGAGCAGTTACGGAAAGATAATTCGTTTGATGAATTGAAAAATCTTTTACCAGAAGGGTTTTTACAGAGGCGGATATGGAATGTAAATTATAAAGTGTTGAGAAATATTATAGCACAGAGAAAAAAGCATAAACTTCAACAATGGCAATATTTTTGCTGGTACATATATAACAATATAGAACATCAAGAATTTTTTTGGGATTTGATGGTTACGAGTGGTTCTTGTGGTAATCCAATTCCTATATATTCATAAATAGATGATAGAAAGATAAAACATCATACAGGAAAATAACATGAAGCATCAATTAATGTCATATCTTACAGAGGCCACCATAGGGGAAGATATGGAAAAGGCCATCATATCTATGTGGAACTCCGATAGAATGTCAGGTAAGTTGAATGTTGGTATCAAACGACAAGGTGTTTCAGAAATCGTAGACTATTTAAGAAAGGAAATTAAGGGTAATGTTGAGGCGAGAAAGGTACTGAAAAGTGAGGTGTCGGTAAGTGATTGGTGGAAGGAATATTCAAATGAGCATACACCAAAAACGGATATTGCCATAGGTGATTATAATATTTCACTAAAAACAGGGCCTGCACAGTTGATGAGTGGTGTATTGAAAGGTGATACAAGAGCCACATTCATGACTGCTGTAGAAAAAACTCATAACAAAACAGTTCTGATGAAAGAAATTATAGATAGGATTGAGAAAATAAAAGGTTCTATTATTGTACCAGAAGAAGAATCAGAAGATAAAAAATTAAAGGTTCTCAAAACACTTAAAAAAGTAAACAAGATGAATAAAGAATTGGAAGGGATGATGAAAACATTTTTTGAGAAGAATCAAAACACTAAAATTGAATTTGTTAAAGAGGCCATGACAGGTGATAGAAAATTTGGTAAGAAATCAATAGGACGTGCTGAATATGTTTTGTATTGTGAAACAAATGGTAATTCTATATTACATCCAATAAATCAAGGGTATGTTAAAAAAGTATCAAATACAGTAAAAATGAATGTTTCATTCAAATCATCTTCAGTCCAGAAAGTAATTGATGGTGAGAAAACAAAGGTAGGACAGAGAAAATATTCAGTGGTAAGACTTGCGACAGGAATTGTGGATAAATTCAATGAAGAAGTGGAAATGTATAATGGTGTTATGTTGACAGAAGGTATATTATCTGATATATGGAATAAGGTATCAAGTTGGTTTGAAAAGGTTTTTACACAAATAAAAAACTGGATAGGCGACTCAATGGAAAGATTGCTAGAATTTTTGGGTTTCCTTGATGATGAAGATAGCATAGAAGTTGATATAGATGATAGTGGTGTAGATTTTTCATAGAGGTATTTTTTATGGGTTTCAAAGAGGTTCTACTTGAAAAGGTATCTAAATCAGAGATTGACGAAGCATTGAAAAATCCGAATGTAATGATTGGTGCTGAATTTGAGTTTACTCTACCGCCTTTTTTTGTAAAGTATAAAGAAGAATCAGACAAGTTCTATAAGTTACAAGATATGGAAGAGGAATGGGAAAAATATGAGGCTGCTTGGGATGATTTAGGTGAAGGTGATCCATTTCCTGTATTGCCAAAATGGGCAAGTGATGAAGGTTATGGGCCAGGCGATGAAATACCGCCTCCTACAGAATTATTTCCAGAATTGAAAATAGATAAAAACAACCTTTTTCTCTATATGATAGAGGATTTTTTAAAACCATATAAAATTCCGTTTGATAATTATACTATTACATCCAGACATGATTATAAAAGTTCAAAAAAATGGGTTATAAAACCAGATGGGTCATTGGGTTTATCAGGTGTTGAGATAGTTTCTCCTGTAATGCCATTAAGAGAGTTTTTGAAGGTTACACCGAAAGTATTTGAGTTTATAAACAACATGGGTGATGATGCTGAAGTAGGTGAGGAATGTGGATTCCATATAGGGGTATCGTTGAAAAATGTTAGTAATCTAGGAAAATCTATTGATATAACTAAATTATCAGTATTTATGGATGAGGGCTATATATATAATTTTTTTGATACTAGAGAGTTCAACACATATGCAAAGTCAGCCCATGATTCTATCAATAGAAATCTTATTGGGAGAAATGCTCCAAAACTTGCTGAAAAACTGATTGACAAGACAGAATTGATTACGGGGTTTCCAAATGACCATTATATGGCAATAAATATAGAGCATTTAAACTCATCAAATGAATATATTGAATTTAGATATCTTGGAGCAACAGATTATCATAGAAAATGGGATAGGATAAAAGCTATTGTAGGTCATTATATATTTAATCTATCATTGGCATGTGACCCGACTTTCAAAAAGAAGGAATATGAACATAAACTGTCACGCTTATTAAATAAAATTCAGTTGTTTACAGTTTGTGTAGAAATGACTAAAATGATAGAGGAAGATAGAGATAATAGAGATGCACCAGAGTTTCAGAAGAAATGGAAAAGTCTTTGGGACTCGTGGAAGGCTCTCTATCTGTATAAGGAAGCGGTTGATAAGGATATAAAAACACAACATGGTAGAAAAGGATTTTTGAGACTGTGCGCTATGTTGGATATAAAACCAGCAGATATTATATGGGATTATAGTAAAAATAGAATTTTGAAAAAATAGGAGTATTATATATGTCAATGTGTGATAAATGTAGGAATTTTCTACCGCCAGGATTTGTAATGGATGTCAATCCAGAGACACAAGAGCCATTGAAAGGTAACTTGTGTATATTTTGTATAAAAAATACAAAATTCATTGATTACGGCAATGGTAAACGAGCAACAAAGAAAGAAGTGATAAAAGAGTATGATATTTTCTTGAAGAAAATGAAAGAAAATAGTCATGTGTTGAAAGAAAGTATGGTAAAAGAGGCAAAAGAAAAACTCAAACAACATTAAAATGTGAAAGGATTGAATATGAACAATGTCATATTATTAAATGCTGATTTTTCACCTTTGGGATTTATCAGTTGGAGGAAGGCCATAAAACTGATTTGTAAGAAAAAGGCAGAAGTAATCAAAGCATCAAAACATATTATTCATAATTTTGAGAAAACAATAGAATTTTTGATACCAGAAGTTCTAAAGTTGATTAAGTTTGTTCGTGCTTTATGGAAAAATAAAGTACCGTTCAACAAACGAAACCTATTAATCCGCGATAATTTTATATGTCAATATTGTGGTTCTGATTTAAGAAAAACACCTTCATCAATAGACCATGTTATTCCTGTATCAAGTGGTGGTAAATCAACATTTGATAATTGTACATCTGCGTGTGTACCATGTAACAACAAAAAGGATGACAGGAGTTGTAGTGAAGCAAGAATGTATCCAAAACATAAACCATATACACCTACTATCAATCAATTTATAGGTATTCAGATAAAGAATGCTGGCCTTGATAAAACATTGATAGAATTGGGTATATTGTAGATAAATTTAAAATAAAATGTGAGGTGAATTGTATGTCTGAATTTAAGAAAGAATTGGCAGAAGTTTTGCAAGAGATGTGTAAAGCAAGAGTAGAGGCCATGAGAAGGAAAATAAGTGGGTATGAGAGGAATATTGTTGCTGATGAGGATGTGGGAAATAAATTGAAATATGAAAATATTATTCAATTATTAGATGCTTTTATAGCTGCTTCTGGTGAAGAATGGAAAGTTCTTGAGGCTATTAAGAAACAACAGGATGTGGAAGAATATGGGAATTAGGAGGGTGCTGAAGAATGGAGAAAAATGAACTTGTGGAAATTTCACCGCCGGCGAAATTTAGATTTATGTCATATTGTGGTAAATAGTTTGCCTCAATTTAAAATCGCGGAATTAAGCGGGAAAGCTGAAACGCCAATCCGAACCGAAGGCCATAATGGTCAGGGGCAGAGCATAGTGAATGAAATAATTTCACCAAGAGGCCGCGACACTAGGGATAGTGAAAAGATATGCCGAACAATAGGGAATAACAACCTATTGAACTAAAGGATAAAAAGCCTTTAGGATAACAAAATTGGACAGGCAAGGATGTGGGACGATACGAATCATATATCCCACATTACTTCTCAATCAGTATAGACCAGAAAAACAACAGTATTTATTTGAAGCAGATTATTTAACATCATTTGTTAATGACCCTAATTTCTATAAAACATATACATTTGTACAATTTCAAAGGTCTGCAACAGAACAACATTTGAAGATTTTTCAACATTATGTGCAACATCTTCGCAAGTTTGCACGTGTGCCTATTGTTTATGAGATAGATGATTTATTGATGGATATTCCAAATTGGAACTATGCAGCTTCTTATTATAATAATAATCCAACACCTATATTTGAAATGATGAAACTTGTAGATGGTATGACTACATCCACAGAGGATTTGAAGAAGGCATATTCACCTTATTGTAATAATATTCAAGTGATACCAAATCATTTACCCAAATTCATATGGGGTGAGGTACGACCTAAACATTTACGTAATCCAAGAGAGTTAAAAGACAGGCCACGTATAGGATGGGCTGGTTCTGAAAATCATTTTTGTAATCCGAAAACAAAAGAATTTAAGGAAGGCCTTCGTGGTGGTGATTTCGGCCACAAACTTATGGACTTTATTCGTAAAACAGTTGATAAGTATCAATGGGTATTGAGTGGTGCGTTTCCAGTTGAGCTTGAGGATGTAAGAGATAAAATTGAGCATTATGGGTGGGTAAGTATTTTTCAATATCCTAATCATTTGAAAAAATTAGACCTTGATATTTGTATGGCGATTTTACAACCATGTCATTTTAACGATTGCAAGTCAAATATCAAAAGTTTAGAATATACTGTTATCGGATGCCCTGCTGTATATTCAGATGCTTCTCCATACAGAGATATGACATATGTTTCAAATAATGATGAAGAAATTATTGATTATATTGAACGATTAGCAGAAAGTATAGATTTGAGAAAAGAAGTTTTTGAAAAGGACTATGCTAAAGTAAAAGAACAGCTATTTTGGGAAGATTCGGAAAACCTATGGAAGTATGTAAACTCTTATTTAGCATTGTTCGGAAAGAAAATGAGGGATTAATATGATTGAAATTCAAGATGTTTATATCTCATTTCGACAGGCACAATCAAGATGTCTGGGACGACCTTATAGGATACCGAAAAATTGGGATTCTGTATGGCAGAGAATGTCAAAAAAGAATGTTGAATGCTTGGAGTTAATAATGAAAGCATTCAATACTCGCTGGCAAAATATAGATATGGATAATTTTTTTGATTGTGGATTCAAATTACATGGAAAATCATTTACTTATACTAAATTTTTTGACCGGAGGGTTCTTTCTTTATATATAGAGAATGATAAACAAACTAAAAGACAAAACACAAATATCAAAGAGTCACACCTTAATGGATTAGAATTTATACATAAGTGGATGGACACAAGGCATAATAGAGATGATATATCATTATTCAAACATTATTGTATGTTGACAGATAATGGAGTACGTGCACCAATCAAACATTTTATTATGAATAGAATAAGCAAATATACTTTAGTGTGGTTAATAAAGAACAAGTATTTGGTATTGGAAGATAATGAAAGAAATATGATACCATTGATTGTAGAAAATTATAGAAAACTGTCCAGAGAAGTAAAAGAGGCAGTTGAGGAGCAAGAATGAGTGTAAAACATCCTAATAAACAAATGTTGGATACTAAAACCCCAGTACCGTCTGGAACACAGATGCTGTATGGAAAAGAAGTTGAAAATGCCATAAAAGAGAGGTATAAAGACAAAGAATTGACGGAAAGTGAATGCCAGCCTATGTTGCAGGAGTCAAGCACTATTGACAAATAATTGAAATTGTGGTATAATGTGTTATAAAATATAGATATAGAAAGGAATGATGTTGGATGGAAAAATGTAATGTGATAATACACCACAAAGATAATGATGGACGGTGTGCTGCTGCTGTTGCTTTTAGAGCATTGAGGATTGCACAAGATTTGGATATTGTGTTGTTTGAAATGGATTATGACATGGAGTTTCCAGAACTACCAGAGAACATTGAAAAAATATATCTTTTGGATTTTTCTTTTGGTAAAAATACAATGAAGAAATTTGTTGATTTGGTTGGTTTTGATAAGATTGTATGGTTAGACCATCATATATCAGCAATAAATCAGTTGAAAGAATATGAAAAGTTAGACGGCAGACGGACTGAAAAATGGTCGGGGTGTATGTTGACTTGGAAATGGTTTTATCCAGAGAAAGAAGCACCATATGTTGTTTCATTGGTTGATGATTATGACCGATGGCAAATGAACTATGGTGATGATACATTGAACTTTTACGAATACTCTCTAGGATTGGGTCTTAGTGATATTGAAGGAAAAGTTTGGGATGAGTTATTGTGGTTGAGTAAGGATGTACTGAAAATAAGGATTCAAATTGGTGGAGATTTAAAGAAACATAGGTACAATGAGTTACGAGAACTTGCCAAAAATATTGGAATACCTACGACATTGATTTGGAAGGGGAAAAAATATACGTGTTTGAAAATTAATAATAGTAATCATAAATCGACATCACAATTAGGTGAAATCATTTATGACGAAATGGGTTATGATGTTGCTTGGATGTGGTATGTGAAGAAATCACCTAAAACAGGAAAACTTATAAAAGTGAATCACATGAGGAGTGTGAAGGTTGATGTCTCAAGAATCGCTATGGAAAATGGAGGCGGCGGCCATCCGAATGCTTGTGGATGGAATGAACCATTTTCTGAATAAAATATAATAAATTGAGCCAATGTAATGAAGTTTACATTGGCTTTTTTATTGTGTATAATATACAAAATGAGTGGAGAAGTAACGAAATGAAATTTAGGATAGAGTCAACAGAAGGTGAATTTTTATGTGATTTGGATTTGAAAGATTTGGATGTTGAGAAAATGATACAGTATTCTATTGCTCGTTTACAAAATGACCCAAATGGTATAAAATATAATATACCTTTGACAGAGAAAGATATAACAAAATTAATTGAATATGCTATTATATCAATAATGAAGGATGAAATAAAAATAGAGAAAGAGAAAAGGAAAAAACAAAATAAAACAAAATAAAACAGTTGGAAATAAAACCAACATACAGGAGGATTAATTATTATGTGCGCTTCTAAATGGATTAACAAAAATTTATTTGACAATTACGTTGAAGAAAAATCAAAAGAGGCATCAGAAAAAAACAATCTAATAAGAAGGTCAGATTTTGTCTGGCAGTCACCACAGGCCGGTACGTCAGAAAAAGCAAAGGTTTATGAGGGGAGATTTCTACCAGACCAAAAAGGAAAATTCACAAAGAAATACATGTATCATATGTGGAAATCAGGTGATAAGTGGATATTTTATCTATGTCCTAAGACACATGGTATGGAGAAATTCTGTCCAGTATGTTCTATTGTAAGTCAGTTGTATACTGGTACAGCAGATGATAAAGCAACGGCATACAAGATGAAAAGAAAAGAACGTCATGTTGGCAATTTTTATGTTGTGGATGACCCTCGTGATAAAGAACAAGATGATGAAACAAAGAAAAATTCAGGCAAGGTAAAATTGTATGAATTTCCTTCAAAGTTAGAATCAAAATTGAAGAATGAAATTATGGACAAGAAAGAGGGTTTGGGCTTTGCTATATTTGACCCAGGCAGTGAAGGTCATAATATCATTATTAAAATCAAGTCAACAAAACCAGATAAGAATGGTAACACATATCCAGACTATGCTGATTCTATATTTTCTCGTAAACCATCAGCACTGGCAGAGACTGACAAAGAAATCAAAGATATCATGTCAGCAACAAGGTCTATTGATGAGTATATAAAGAGTCTTGAAATGTCAACAGAAGATACACAGAAGATGTTGAAAAATGAAATGTTGTTTGAAATGGTGGAAACTGAATGGAGGCGTAATTTCGGTAATGGTGAAATGAAAGCTGAAAAACCAAAACGTGCTGAAGTTGAGAAAGATGATGATGATGTGCCCGAAGATAAGGGTGTAGATGTGTCAACTGAATGTGAAGCAGAAGGTGATTACACAGATGAAGATTTGATGGCAGAACTTCGCAAGATGCAGTAAAATATAAATACAAATAGTAGACAATCGCAACACCAATTTAGCAGAGGGAGACAGGATGGGAAACACAACACCCATCCTGTTTTTCTGCGTTGAACGAAATGAATTTTGGATTTTACATTTCGTTCAAAAAAGCTCATTAGCGGGATATGTCATTTGCGAGAACTCGGCTCTATCCTTGATGGGCACTGGGCCAAAAATATTTAGCAAAATTTGAAAAGTTGGTATGCTTTTCGGATATAAAATAGTATGTGTAGTTAGAAAACTATACAAAATAAATACAAAAAGGAGATTTATTATGAAAACAAAGAAAACATTAGCAACATTGGGTACGACATTGGCGGTTATTTTGATGACAGGTGGATTCGCACTGGCTGAATCTTTGGCAGTACAGACTAGTGGAATATTCCCATATTTCCAGTTGGGTTGTTTGATGGTTGGTGGAATGATTTTGGTGAGTTTGAAGAACAAATATGAAAAAATCTTTACCGCAGAAGCAGTAGGTGTATTTGCTCTGTACACAATATTGATTTCGTTATTCACCAGCCCTGTAATTGAAGCAGTAAAAAATTTGGTGAGCTAATATAAAAATCATATGAAAAGCGTCATGGGCTTGACTTCCATGACGCTTTTTTCCTTTACTTTATAAGGATTTTGTGGTATATTATCTATATAAAATAAAGGAGATATAAGTAAAGTGAGTAAAGTGTTTGTTTACGGTACATTGATGAATGATATTATTAGGATGTTTATTTTTAGGGAAAAAATAGATGCTAAACCAGCTTTTCTATTGGATTTTGATAAATTTTCTGGTAGTAAGTATTTTTGGGCAAGACCATGTGAAGGAAAGGTTCTGGATGGTCAAATAATTGAATTGACACCAGTTCAAATGTATCTGGCTGACCGTTATGAAAACTTTCCTTATATGTACGGACGAATGGAAGTGTATGTTACGTTGCCAGAAACAGGTAAAATAGAGAAGGCGTGGATATACGTATAGAATAAAATAACATAAAAATAATTAACCCTCATATTTTATATGGGGGTTTTTAATGCGTTATTTATAAAACTATAAATAGATGAAATAGGTATGTAATTTCTAATAGGAGGTTTATTTATGAACGATTTTTTATGGAATTTCAAAAGAGTAATCTTTGATGCATTGGGACTTATTGCTATTTTTCTTATAGCAGTATTTCTACCACCATCATTGATGTCTGAAATAGCAAAGGCAGGGTTACTTAGCATTTTTATGGCTAAGTTTATATTTGTTTCTGCTGGTATAATACATGCTCATATCAGTAGGAAACTTCTATGGCCTTACATTGATTTCAACAAAAATAATGATTGGACGAATAATTTGATGATTATTGCATGGTATGTGACGATAATTTTAAGTTGGTCAAGGGGTGGTTAATAGTATTTTATAATACAACAAAAAATCGTTAGAGATTTATATAATGCTAACTATTTTTTGTGCTTTGTAGATAAATAGTAGTATCAAAAATTTTGGTGATTACATGTCAAGTCCTCGTTTTCCTTTATATAACATAAGAAAAGACCATTTTGGTGTATGGCAACAAGTTCATGAAACTGGTGAGAGTGTTACTGTACCCTCATCAGCATCATCATATTGTGTACGATTGGAAGAAGTACCTGATAATGGTACAGTTAATTCAAAACCAGAAGTTATCAAAGAAGAAGTGTCGCCAACAAATATGAAAGTTAAGGCATATTTGACAGGAGATAATAAAAAGGAAATTGTAGAAAAGGAAATTGTAGAAGATAAAAAAAGAGCTAAAACACAAAAATACGGTATTGAGAAGCAAACTTTCATAAATTTATAGGGGATTAGAATGAGATATTTTGATTATATATTTGAATCTCAATCAGTAAAAGTTTTTATAAAAAGACCAGAACAATGCACTGAAAAGGAAAAGAAAACATTTATAGACCTTGTTATATCTGGTAAACAGAATACAGAATCACATGTGAGAAATTCGTTTGATGAATTGATTTGGGTAGGTTTATTATATGATGGGGATGAAATAAAGGCCGTATCGTCATTGAAAGATGGTGATGAAAGGGTGTTCAATAGAGCTGGTGTCGAGGATGTTGCTGATGAATATCCATATGAGGTAGGTTTCTCTTTTACAGACCCTAATAGTAGAGGAAAGGGATATAATACAATATTGAAAAAGAAGCTATTTGCAAAGGTCGGAAATAGAGGAATCTATTCTACAATAAGAATAAATAATACGGCTTCAATAGCAGTGAATAAAAAGTTGGGTTTTGTTCCAATGGGAAAACCGTACAGAGGAATTGTTACGGATGTACAGCTTTTTGTAATGGGTGAATAATGACTATTAAACATTTAGATATTATATTGATGATACTTGTTCTTATACTTGTTATTTTCAAAATGGCACACGGTAAGGATAGATGTCAGGAATATATACCAGATATACGAGCATATGGAATACAATATAATGGATTAGATTTTCCGTGGTGGTATAATGTTGGTTGTGCTATTACTGAAACATCATGTAGAGGTAATTTGACATCATTTGATGGTGGTATTGGATTATTTCAATTTACGCCAAGCACTGGTGTTACTGCTACCTTGAGTAAATATATAACCATTGACCCATATAATACGAAAAGTAGTATACGAGGGCAAGCATATTATATAATGCATATACGGTCACGAATATTCAAAAATGAACAAGTGACCATCAAAAAAAAGTATAAAGCATCTCCCGCAAAATTTGTCTCTGCGTGTGGAGATAATTTGGCTGATGTGTATAGATATTACAATGGCGGTTATTGGTTTTTCTATGAGTCTAGTAGGAAATCAGGAACACCATATGTATGTGACAACACAGAGATGAGAAAATATTGTGTACGAGGCGGAACATATACAGACAAGGCCAAGACGAAGTGGTTGAGTTTTTGTGATGTTAATTATTCGTATCCTGAAAAAGTTTACAAATATTCTCAACAGTATAAAATAGGAGATGATGGTCAGCGTTTTTGGTATGTGAAAGGTGATGTCAAACCAGTTAAACCTGAACCAAAGGTAGAACCAAAGGTAGAACCAAAGGTTGAACCAAAGGTAGAACCAAAGGTAGAACCAAAGGTTGAACCACCGAAGCCATTGACATTTTGGCAGGCATTTATTCAATATTATTTTGGTGTTAAATGAAAAGATTAGACGATTTCTTATTTGAGTATCATAATGAAAGAAGATTAAAGGGTAAAGAACATAGGTCAGTTCCTATATCTCAAGAAGAATTTTTACAATTAAGGGATAAAAATTGTAAAAAAGCAAAACGCAAAAATGCAACAAAATTATATAGAGGTATTGAAGGTGGAATAGACGATTATTTGTTTATTGACCCATCTGAACATACTAGGGTTTCACAATATACAGCAAATTGGTATATGTTACTTATGGAACTTAGCCCACAATGGGAAGAATTTCCTAAGTTTTCAAAATCGGTTATTATGACAACAGACAGCGGTAATATAAGTAGGTGGGGTAGGGAATATAGAGTTTATCCGTATGATGGTGCAATATTAGGTGTTACACCAAAAGGGCATTTTTGGGGTTCATTTCCGTATGATATGAGTACATTTAATTCGTTTATATATTTTATTATCCAATCTTTTGGTGGTGATATTGATAAAAATGAGACAAATCCTAATGTTCTGAAAAAGGAATTTGCTAAGATTGATAAAGTTAAAAATATTGGTCAGCGAAAAGAGTTGCTATTTGATGTTGATGAATGGATAGAGAGAAATTGTTTTTCTCGCACAAGCAATATATTTGAAAAAGCGACTGAAAGATTAAGAAATGGGGATAAGGTACTCGATGTATTCAGTGATTTATTACCAAACGATGGATTTTTATTGAAGAAAATAGGTGATACACTACCAAATGATAAAGAAGTGTGGACTGATAGTCCATGTATATTAGAGAAGATATATTTTGATAATGATAACGAAGAATAGGAGGTAATATGTTAGAATTTTGGAAAAAGATACAAAAATATGTAATAGGTGGGGGTATTATTATTGCCTGCCTATTACTATTGTATTTTGGATTACGAGGCCCATCTTCGTTGTTTTTTCAGAGCATTTTAGATAGACATATTGAACAGTATAGAATAGAATATCAGGCAAAAATGGATGCTAAAGAGGCTGAAAACAAGGAACTTCTGAAAAAAACAGCAGAACTTCAAGGTCAGCTAAAGGTTGTACAAGCTAATTATTTGAAAACAAAACAAGAATTGAATACTCTAAAAAAGGAGGTTGTAAATATCAATGAGCCGAAAACTATTAAAGAAGCTAAAGATAGACTCAATGCTATGGGTTATACTGTTAATAAGTAGCATCCTCATATTTGAAAATCCAATAACAACATTTGGTGCTGACAAGACATATAAACCACCAGATGCAGATGATAGTATTACTATTAGTTTTCCTGTCATACAAAAGATTGTTGTTGACTTAGAAAAGGAAAAGAACTATGAGAAACAAGTTGGTCTATTGGAACAGGCGAATACACAACTACTTACACAAACATCAATATATATTCAACAAAATAATGTATTGAAGGAACAGTTGAAATTGAAACAAGAGGAGCTTGATATATCTATAGCACAAAGTGAAAATATAGAGAAAGTGTGGAAAGAAAAATTGGAAGTATGTGAAAATGATAAGCCTGGATTTTTTAAACAATTATCTACAATGGGTGGAATAGCCGGTATTGGATTTATAGCCGGTGCTATTGTAGTATCTTTACTATAAGGAGATAAGAGTATGGCAGACAAGTACAACAACTGGTTAGCGAAGATTTTGAACATTCTTTTTGGAACAGGGCATGAATGGGCAATAACATTGAGTAAAGACTGTTGCAGATATTCATGTAGTGAAGCCAAGGTGAATGAAAAACCAAAATGGAGAAAACATGAGGAATGTCATAAGAGACAAATAGCTGAACTCGGTGTTTGGAAATTTTATAAAGAATACATAAAACAATGGTATAAAGAGGGATATATCAATATATCATTTGAAGTTGAGGCAAGGGAGGCGGAAAAGAAGAAATGAGTGATATAGTCAAAAAAATTGAAAATTATTTATTGTCAGAGGAATATGATGCTGACAAATTAGCTAGATGGGCAAATACATTTGCAAAGAATCACGATGGGAAAACACCTGATGATAAGGGATGGCACGCTTTATGTGTAGAACATATGGAGGGAAATGTAGATGACCCAGCTGCTTATTGTGCCAGAGTCCGTGACGCATGGAAAGGTTCAACATATTGGCGTGGTAAAGGAAAAAGTGAAAAAGAAGCCAAAGCTGACGTGAAAAAACACCAAAATATTCAAAAAGGTGAAAGAGAACCAGCTGAAAAGGAAAAAGGTAAAGAGAAATAATGTTGATATTCAATAAAAGTTTAGAATCTTTTGATTCTGCACCATATGATAGGATGGCAAGTATTTGTTTGTTGGCTCCAGATTTATTTTCTGGTAAGTATAAAACAGTGTTGAATGTCGGTGCTAGTATGAACAGATTTCATTACAGTAAACTATTTGAGGATGCTGGTTTTGAAATAACTGTATTAGAAGCATATAAACCAAATGTTGATTTTTTAAAAAGTTTGAATAAATGGAATATTATAGAAGGTGATGTATCAAAATATAAATTTAATAAAAAGTTTGATGTAACCTTCTGGTGGCATGGGCCAGAACATGTAACGTCTGATGTTCTACCATCAGCATTGGAAAATTTGGAGTCGGCCACCAATTATATTACCATCTTGGGGAGTCCATATGGTAAATATGAACAAGGTGCTTACGGTGGTAATCCATATGAAGTTCACTGTGGTCATTATACACCAGATGTATTTGAATTATTAGGATATACATATCTTACTATTGGAGAAAAGGATGTGCCCGGTTCAAATATAACTTCTGTAAAATATAGGAAATAGAATATGAGAGAATATCCGTGGATTACAACAGGAGCGCAAGTATTTTTTGATAAATATTTTGCTGATAATCCATCAGCAAAATTTTTAAAATATCGGGGATATGATGGGTATGTTTTAGAGGAGATTATTTGATGAAACCAGGCAAAGGGAAAAGTAAGGGTAGTGCATTTGAACGCGAGGTTGCTCGTAAACTTACAGTATGGCTCACTGGTCAGGATAAAGAATATTTTTTTTATCGGTCACCAAGCTCTGGTGCCGTAGCAACTATTAACGAAATGAATGGTGATATATCAGGTGATATAATTGCTGTTAAGCCCGAAGCCAGAGCTCTAACATCAATTTTCTCTATTGAGTGTAAAGATGGTTATCCAGATGCTGAAATAATGAAAATATTCAAGAATAATAAAAATGATATTATTCAAGAATTTTGGAAACAGTGTATAACAGATGCCAGAAAAGCAAATAAACAGGGAATGCTCATTTTTAAAAAGAAAGGGTTTCCAATAATAGTTGGTATTGAAGATGGTACAAAAATATCAAAGGTGATGAAAGATAAAATAAGTAAAAATGTAACTATATCATATGATATATTACCACATATTGTGTTTTTTGAATTTGATGAATTTCTAAATAGTTTAGATAAAAAAATTATTCGGAGGAAGAATAAATGAGAATAAAGAATTTTTTGAATGAAGCTATGGATGTAAATACAAGTGACTTGGCTGATGAAATCGGATACAAGCAAACAAAAGTTAAATGTTGTGCAACATGTAGAGATGGTGACTTTGGGGAATCCAAGTTAGCCGATACGGTCAGTTGTACAAATGTTGCTGTACGTAGACTTTTGAAGGATAAAGACATAAAATATGATGATGTCATAACAGACGTGGATGGTATTTGTATATTCTATAAGGCCATGTAAGGAGTAGATAGTGAGTTTTTATTCATTTATAAATGAGAATAAAACAATAATAAACGAATCCATCAATGATAGAGGTTTGTTTAAGGCAGTTTTTCTTGCAGGACAGCCAGGTTCTGGTAAGACATATGTTATGACAAAAATAACATCAGGACAAATAGAGCCCAGAATTGTCAATGTAGATAATATTACGGAATTTTTGAACATTCATAATCCATTATCCGTATATGATAAATCTAAAAAAATAAGCAAGAATCAATTATATAACTATCTGAATGGTATGTTGCCTTTATTTGTAGATTCAACGTCTGCAAATCCAACAACATTAAAAAAGAGACTGAATGTTTTAGAAAGTCTTGGATATGATTGTGCATTGATTTATGTTAATACATCATTAGAAAAATCCGTGGAAAGAGTTGGTAATAGAAAACGTAAAGTTGGGCAAGAAATAATACAAGGTAATTATTCTGAATTGCAGACACTCAAAAATGAATACAAAAAATATTTTCCGTTTCGTATGGAAATAAATAATAATGAAGGCGCACTTACAGATGATGTAATTCTGAAGGCATATAAGAGAATTTCATACTTTTTTGATTCGGAAATAGATAATCCGATAGGAAACGAGAGATATGAAATGATGTTGAAAAATGGATATAAGTATATAGTCCCTGATATTATAAGTCAAAATGACTTAAAATCAATGATAAATACATGGTACAGTAGTTAAGGAGGAAATATGAAAGATTTAGAACTTATTGAACAAGCATACGAACAGTTGAAAAGTTTTTGGCAGGAGTTAAAAGATTCTGGTAAAATACAGGATTTTGATATCAATGCTATTGATTTGAGCATTGTACATTTATAGGATGGAAGAATATATCCTGAAGGTGGTTTCACACTTACAATTAAACTTAATGAATTTACAAGCATAGAAATGGAATCAGTGCTACGTGATTCATCAGAGGGATAAACGGAGAAATTAATATGTCAAATAAAATGAAGAAATTTTTGGAAAAAACATCGTCAAGAAAAATCAGTGAAAACATTGCAAGTAAAGATAAATTGATAGATGAGAAGGTGAAATATCCACAAAATCTTTTGAATGAATCAGTGACGGTAAATTCTGATGATAAAGAGATGATATATCACTATATAGAACAACCTTGTAATATGATATATGTATTGAAAACATATGCCGATGAATATCTAGATGAGGATAGAACGATTTGGTTTTCAAGGACTATGGGCACAGGAAACAGATGTGTTGTTATATTTAATAGTGAACTTGAAGAAATATCTGATTTTATTGTGAAAATGTGCGACCAAATGGGCTGGCCATTTACATCTGGTGTTCAGGAGGATACAACGAAAGCAATTTTTGAAATATTCGTGAGGAATTGATGAGTAGATTAACAACATTCATAAATGAAAAAGTCAGTAAGAAAGAAATAGATGACTCATTAAAATCTAAAGACGTTAGATTAGGTGCTGAATTTGAGTTCAAAATTGATAATGATAGATTTCAAGATATTTGGGAAAATAGGCGTCAATTGGAGGATGAGTCTGAAGAGTATGATGATTCTTATAAACAATGGCAGGATGACCATTATGATTGGGAGCGTGAAAAAGCGAATTGTATTGAAAATTCAGAATCTATTGCTCTGGAAGAAATAGAAAATGAATATGGTAAAATTGGCGAGGATGGAGATGATGTTGATTTTGAAGAAAAGGTTATGGAGAGGGCAGATGGATATGTTAATCAATGGTTAGATGATAATCCAGAGCCAGAAGAACCTCAAGAACCATATGATTATATACCATCATATGACAGAGGCAATGAAGATGGTGAAGTTGTAGATTTTTCTGAAAGGGAAAATTTTCTTATCAATTATATGGAGAATGACCCTAAATTAAGAAAATATACAGGTGGTATGTGGGAGATACATGATGACAGTTCATTAGAAAGGGGTAATGGAATTGAATTAGTAAGTCCACCAATGCCATTGAAAGATTTTTTAATAATGATGCCATTAATATTTGATATGATTAATAAAATTGGGTATACAGATGAGGAGTGTGGGTTACACATTGGTGTTTCTTTGACACATGGTATGAGTAAAGTAGACACTACTAAATTGATTTTATTTACAGATGAAGGATATATTTGGAATCTTTTTGAGGAGCGTAAATCAAATCAGTATGTTGAACATATGCAGCGTAAAATTCGTGAAGCTTTATATTCAGTTGGTAAATATTCCTATCGGAGAAACTCTGATGCACCAACTGTTGAAAGGGTATTAAAGCTAAAAGAAATGATAATGAAAAATAAGGTTAAGGCGTATCTTACACAAGACCATTATCACGGTGTAAATACAGAACATTTGGATAGTGATGATCCATATATTGAATTTCGTTATATTGGACATACTGGATATCAACAAAGATGGAAGGATATACAAGCCATCATAGCTCTCTATATATACAATTTGAAACTTTCTCGTGACCCTGAATTTAAGAAAAAAGAATATATTTTGAAATGCAATCGTATTCTTTTGAAGCTAGAAGCATGGGCTGTAATGAAAGAGCTCAAAAGGTTAAAGAAAACTAAAGATGAATGGACAAATGATGATGATGATATATGGAAAAATGTGGATAATGAGGATGATGGAATCGAAAAGAAGAAAATTGCTATAAAAACATTGGAAAGAAAATTGACATTTTTACCAAAATTGAGTGATAGAGAAATTAGATCATTGCAGAGGGTTGATAGTTGAGATTAGATAATTTTTTATATGAATCAAAACCAATCGAATTAGAATGGGAAAAAGCCAAAGATATTGAAAAGATACAGGCAAATTGCTCTGAAATATTGAAGATTTATAAAAAAACCAATATGTTTCTATATCGTGGTTTTGAAAAGCGAACCGATATAGATAAAATGATTAGGAAGAAACCTAGAAAATTGAGAAGGCCAAAGGACACAGAACCTCAATTACAGAAAATGGTAGATAAATATTTTTTGGAGAAATTTGGGTGGAAACCTAGAGCACAAGGTGTTTTTACAACGTCTGATTTTGACCTTGCTGTAGGTTATTCGGGTACTTGGGGCTATGCTCACATAATATTTCCATTTGATGGTTTTGAATACATATGGTCGCCAAAAATAGAAGATTTATACACTGATATACTACAAGCATATAATTTTGGATTAAATGATGCTAGTTGGGATGATTATGATGAAAAATATGGCTATGAGTCTGGTAATGGGTACTGGCAAAAAGGAAAAAGAACAATAAAAAAATTAGATGATTTACCAAATTATTGGGATGAATATGAAGATATAGATGATTTAAATATGATTGTAGTTTTTTCATCAGACGAAGGAAAAACAACAAAGGAAGAAACATGGAAATGGGTGCCTGATGTATCAGAGGATGAATTCAAAGCAGAAGTTTTGCACAAAAAATTGAAATCATATAAAAATACCAATTTACCAGCAGCAATAAAATCTGGGTATGAAATAATGGTGTTGTGTAAATATTATTATGCTGTACCAGTAAAAGAGAGAGTAAGACCAGAAAGATTTATAGGATTATATGATTAATGAGCAGATTATTAGAATTCAAAAGCAATTTAAAAGATGTGAGACAGCTAAATCTGTTTCCAGAAGATGACTTTGTATTTAATTATCAAAATTGGGCATTTACCTTTTATAGACCTCATCTAAACTTGATACGAAAAGAATGTAGTGATATAATACGTATATATAATAGGTCAAAGCGCATATTATTTCGAGGTTCAGACTTACCTAGTGAATCCAGAAAAGAGATATCACCAAATATATATAAAGCAATACCTAGAAAAAACAGACGGCCAAAAGACACATCACAAGAATATCAGGATGACATAGATAAAATTTTTTTTGATAAATTTGGATGGCGCCCCCGAAGTGAGGGTATATTTGCCACATCATCACATTCAATAGCGGCATTATATGGTGATTTGCACGCATTTTTCCCAGCAAATGGATATAAATATCTTTGGTCTGATGTATATACTGATTTATATAGTGACTTATTTGAAAATCTACAAGATAGTAGTGGTGAATATGACCCATTTGAACAAGGTGGTAAGTGGATAGATGATGAATCAGGTGAAACATTTTTACATATATGGGATATAAAAGAACATAGGGACTATGTAAGAACTAAGTGGGCAGATGATATACATATAGAATGTATCTTTCAATCTAAAGATGCTTCAAGAGAATATACGAGAACATTTACATGGAAACCAAACGAAACATATGAAGAATGGGAATATAGAATGTCACATATACTTGAAAATGCTGTTGATACATATACAGACAAAAATATTCAAAGAATATTAATTTATAGTGATAAAGAAATAATGTTTAAATGTAGTCATTATTATCTCATAAAACTGAATGCTCCACATAGCAATAATTATAGAAATTTGAAAGCAGAGGATTTTGGATTCTAATGAGGCTTGATAAATTTGTTGATAATAAAAGAGGGAATGATGAGCATATTGATGAGATGACCAAAATCTTGAAAAGAGATTGTAGTAAATATCTTAATCATGTGGGTGAATACTGTTATAAAAATGGTTGGGTATATCGTGCTGTTAAAGAAGTTTCTAGAGAGGGAACATTATTGAAAAAGAAATCATATCTTGATGTTGGACGTAATACAAGATTAAGTGGTTTATATATTAGGAATTATTCAATAATGCTGGAAATAAAGCATTTGGGTGGAATATAAGAGATGGTGTATCTACTGGTACAGACCCTTTAATTTTAGGGGTTTTTGGTCAAGTAAAAATCTTTCTTCCAATAGGAAACTATGAATTTGTATGGGAGCCGAGGGTATATGATTTCAATCAAAATTTATTTGATAGAATACGTGAATTTTTACTAGCACAAGAGGAAATAAATTCATGGATGACATTATATAAAAGATGGTATAAATCACGTGCAGAAGCTGAAGAATGTCAAAGAATATTACAACCAGTAATAGATGAGTTTGTCAAAGCAAATTTTACAGATAAAAATTTACAGGCAGCTATAAAAGGTCGTGGTGAGATTGATTTCAAATGTACATCATATTATCTTGTGTTGGATGAAGATGTCTTTTATGAAGCATATAATAGAGGATGGGGTTAATGCAGCGAATTAAATTTGAGAATTATGTAGATTTTCAGAAGGAATTTGATTTATATATAAGTGAAGATTGTTCCCAAATATGTAATGAATATAAAAAGGCTGGTGAATTTTTATATAGGGCAACAAAGGGATTTTGGAAAGATTTTGATAAAAAGATACCTAGAACAGATAGAAAACCTCTATCAACAGACCCAAAATTGTCAGAAAAATTTGATGAGCAGTTTAATAAACTTTTTGGATGGAAACCAAGAAAAGAAGGTGTATTTTGCCAAAGTGATGTTACCGATATAAACATATATGGAGATGAAGATTTTATTGTATTTCCAAAAAATGGTTTTAAGTTTTTATGGTCTGAACATGTAGAAGATTTATGGGCAACCTTGATATCAATCAAGTATGGATTGGTGTCTTATGATATAAATCCAAATGTTCTTTTGAATAAAGTTTCTGATGCTCTTAGAGATGAATATAAAAAGGGTGGCCCAACATTGGGTTCACGAGAAGAATATATCAAGAAGTTTGAAGATGAATATCATAAAAATGCTGATAAGATTATAAGAGAACTTGTTGCAACATATAGAGAAACAAATATGAAAAGAGCCATACAAACTGGTAATGAAGTAATGATTAAATGTGAATTTTATCGTGTGATTTCTAATACAAATCCACAAAGAGATTATGTCGCTAAGGCATTGGGAATGTAATGAAACTTACGAATTATATAGAAAAAAGTTTGAATGAGGGTAGGTCTGAAGAAGCTACATATCAGTATGCCGAAGATTTTATAAAAAGGCATTGTAAGAAGGCTCTCAAGGGAACAAAGATATTTAGAGGTGTTGCATCATATTATGCAGACTATCTTATAATAAGGCCATCACTATCAGAACCTAGGAAAAGCCCTTATGCAGATCATAATTATTATAATCTGTTGTTAAGTAATTTACCTTCATGGAAAAAATATCCACCAAGAAATAAATCCATTTCTTGTACTACTGATTGGAATAATGCTAAAGAACGCAGCCTTGATTCACCTAGTGAGGGTGGGGGTAATGTTTATTATGTATTAGCAAAAGATGGTTCAAAAATAGGCGAATGCCCATCTGATGATATATGGTATTCTTTTGAAGTTTTGAGAGATGTTGGTGCATTTAATTTGAATAGATTCAATCTGATGTTAAATGATTTTATTGAAATTAATTATGGTAGAAAAAGTAGTATGGAGACAAATTATAAAGTTTTTTTGAAGGTGTGTATGAATTTAGATAAAAAAAGAGATAATAATCTATTAGACATTGCTTTAGAATCGTGGAATTACAATGTACGTAATCTGTTTAAAGGATATGTAAATGGAAATACACCGCTGATAAAATATCTAGACCATCTATTAGACCCTGAAAATAATGGGTTCAAATTGAAAAAAGCTGGGGATAAATTTCATCAAGAAAGAGAAGTGTGGACTGATGGAGATTGTTTGCTAGTTAATACATCAAGTGAAATAGGGGCACTGATAGCAAATGGTGAATTATAGGATAAATAAATTCTCATCCATTGACATTTCATCAATTTCAAATTTTTCAGACTTATAATAACGCATCCTACGTGCCGCATGGTCTTCCAAGAATGGTACATTGTCTGCTATATCAAAAATAACAGCATTGTCTTTGCTCTCATGTAGTCTTAATGTTCGTCCAATAGACTGAAGTGTTCTTATCTTACTTTTATATGGAGTGGCGAATAGTAAATATTTCAATGTTGGAGCATTGATACCTAATTGAAATAACTGGTAAGTTGCTATAAGTATTATGTTATTACGTTTTCCTAATTCCAATCTCCAAAATTCCCTTTCTTCTGGTTTTGTGTCACCCCAAATAAACACAACTTCTTTATCTTTTATGTCCGATAGATATTGTTTTAACAATTCACCTTCTTTTTCAACTTTACCTACCAGAACCAACACATTACCATCCAATGTGGCAACAGTTCTTCTTATGAAAGCCAGTCTATTAGGATTATTGAATACCATTTCCTTTACTGAATTATAATCACCAGTATACTTATCACGGTTATGATAGTTGATATTGATATAGTTTACCTTACAATGTGATATATACCCTTGTTCTGCAAGTTCGGCAGCTCCGAATGTCTTGAGAATTGGGCCGAGATATGCTTTCACATTCCAAGTTTCAAGCTTTGTTGGTGGCATTGTACCAGTGAATCCATAGCGAAATTTTGCATTTGTACATCTACTCAATATAGTTCTGACAGATAAACTGCGGGCACCATGTACTTCATCACATATAACACAATCAAAATTTTCAACCTGATGAATGTCACTTAATAAACTTTGCCAAGTAGAAATCATTATGGGACTTTCATTTTCAACAATCTCAATTTTCTTAATTTTCATATTTTTTTCTTCCTTTTATCCAATCATTAGGGGCATATTGGGGTAAAAATAATTTAGACATTTTTTTATCATCATTATGATACCAATTCATACCTTTAGTTTTACTCATAACATTTACCATTGATAAGATTAGTTGCTTTGTATATTATTCCAAATGGTTTACTCATAGACTTTCACCTCTAAATATGATTGGAAGGGACAGCGGAGATATTCACCTCACCGTTGCTTGTGTGCTACCAACACCAAGCTTACCTTCTACTCTTATTTATAAAATATCATCTGTTTCTAAAATATCTTTCGCCATAATTTTACCTCTTTTAGTTTCAATAATATCTTCAAAATTTTTCAAAATAACAGTACCATTTTTTAATGTTATTTTTATTTTTTTGTAAAACTTTGATTTATTAAATTTTACATCTATTGGTATGTCCCATCCATAATCTTCAAAATCTTTTTTCATTTGAATGCAAAGTGATATAGTTGGAACAATGATAAGTGCTTTTTTGATTTTTCGTTCACTCATCAATGCCTTAATTATATATGTGATTGTACAACTCTTTCCTGATGCCGTGGCTGCTACTATGATACCCGACCTATATTTCAAACAGGCGTCAATACATTCTATCTGATATGGTCTAGGAAATATATTCAAGTCATATTCGGGGTCTACCCAAACACCAGTAAAGAAATCTTTTACATCATCATCTATTTTTAGCTCTATGTCTTTGTAATATGTTTTGTGAAATTTGATTAGGTCAAATAGAAGTCCGTATGGCAGTGACCTATTACCAGACAGCATACTAATCTTACCATCCCATCCACCAGCTTTGAATCGTGGCTGAAATCTGAAGCCTTCTACATAATCTGTAAAATAGTCTTTGGCCCCAATGATATAGGCTCGGTCATCTGTAATTATTTGTATGGATAGTTCATCTAATTTTTTAATTCTTATCATATAGTAAATTTTCTACAAGTTCCTTTGTTTCTGGTGAGAACTGTATTTTCTTTTTATTTTTCTCATACCATTTCTGACATTCTAATAAAGGTTTATCTTTTGGTGATATATTTCCTTGTGCTTTTCCTGCTCCAATCCAATCACATACCATTTCCAATATTGCTTTATTTGACATTGTTAATATTTTTAGGCCACCCCCATCTTCTGGTAATACCCACCACTGCCAATGATGGTCATTTCTTTTTTGATGTAGTAGCCAAGCAAAGTCAAAATTTTTGTCTCCTGTGTCTGTTGGTTTGTAATATCCTGATTCATCTCTGGCTTTTTTGATATCGCTCTGACGTTCACCATAGAAGAAATTCGCATAGGGTAAAAATTCAGATGGTAAAAGTTTACTGAAATCATGTTTTATACCTCTCCAATACAGACCCCTTTTGAAGCATTCAATCATTACAAACCATTTATGTCTTACAACATATTTCAAATATTTTAAATATTTCATTATTTTCTCCTTATTTTTTGTAGGAATTCCGAAGTGAAGTAGCTTTTCACCAGCGCTCACTGTGTCACTTTGGGCATCTCCTTGAATGACAATCGCTCATACCTTACGGTAACTTCTCGAATTCCTTCTCACATTTATGTTGTCTTTTTCTATGAGCAAGACTTGATATTGTTTGCCCAATATAACATTTTCCATCAATTATGTTGGTTACTTTATAGATTATTCCAAATGGTTTACTCATAGATGTTCACCTCTAAATAGGATTGGAAGGGACAGCAGCAATCACCTCGCTGTTTCCAGTATGCTAGTCACATCTGGATTACCTTCCGCTTCTATTTATAAAATTACAGGCCAGCTTTCATTGATAATAGAAAATTATGCATCGCCCAACCCTGTTTTTCCAGAGCCTGCTTGAGTCCTAGGTAGAAATCAACACGCCATTTTTGTTTTCTCACTAGTGTGGTTATTTTTACAATTTCGGGGTCTTTGGGTAGATAATATTTTTCAATTTCACTTTGTTTCAATAGTAGGTTGGCATTTGTTTTATAATGTTCATATCTTTTACATATGACATTATCTTTCATTTCACACATCATATCATATACATTTTTCTCTTTATTGTATAGTTCTGTAAAGTGCCATACTTTTGCCGAATTGATGGATAATTTTTCTTGAATATCCATTTCATTGAATGACAATAAGTTCTGCACATCCCATTTTTCTGATAGCTCTTGTATCAGTTCATTATACTCATCCATTTCTTTCTTTTCTGACATTATTATTTCTCCTCAATTAAATCCTTGGCCTCATTTATAATACATACTTCAACGACTTCGAGTTTTAAGATAAAATCACCCTTGTCATCTTGTTCCTGCCTATATCTGCCTATTATTTGAACCTTTCCAATATCATCTGGATTTATCTGTCTTTCAAATGGCATAAATTCAAGATATTCAGCTTTTAGATTATTTATTTGAGCCAGTTCAAGGTCATCATACCATTTTTTGATTTCATCATACGTACCGAATAATACAGTTCTTTCTATCATATTTTCTCCCTATTTCATATTATTATCCATTCAGTTCTTTATATTTTACACTATATAATTTAATAAGTAAATGTACTTGACAAATCTATTCGGAAGTATTATATTAGAAGAAATAATAACAGGAGGATAATAATATGCTGTAGATTAGTAATTTTCGAGCGCCGCCTTTGGTAATGTTTTACAAAATTTCATAAAATTAAAACATTCCATAGGAGGAAACTAAAATGAAAGAAACAAAAGAATATTTGAAGAATTTAGCAATTAAAATCAAGGACTTAAAAAGTAAAAGAAAGCCTTATAATGACGGTCAATTTGAGATACTTAAATTAAAATATGAGTTCCGTCATCACCACATCGCTAGCTGTGAGTTGAGGGGTCGTACAAGAGAACAAATTGAACGGCCAGCAGAGAACAATCCAGCAAATCAAAAATACATTGATGAAATAAAACAAAGGATAATGAAACGATATGAAGAACAACAGATTATACGTGCTTGTGCGTAAGGATTTATGTTGCTCAGCACCTTATGTTCAAGCAGAGCACGTTGTTGCTAAATTCTGTTTGGAAGCATCAGATGCTGTACAATGGAATAATCAATACCTTATTTATTTGGGTGTGAATGATGTCCATGAACTAAAAAGATGGAAATTCAAATTTACCAAACGAGGTATTGATACATATGAGTTTCACGAACCAGATAATGAATTATTCGATGACAAAACACTTACCGGATTTTGTGGATTAGTCGATGAAGAAAATGCTGGATTTTTGAGTAAACTTGATATATTATAATATGGTATGTCGCGGTAGCTGATTGGATATTAGCGGGAGCCTCTAAAACTCCGTCAAAGTGGGTTCAATTCCCACCCGCGACACCATTTTATGCGCTTGACTTTATATGAATAATATGATATAATTATTCTATAATAAAGGAGTATTCTATGATAAATGAAACTGTTGTTTATAAGCGTAAAAATTTGTGGTTTACTGGTTCAATAAAAGAAGGTAAACTTCGTAAAAAGAAACAAATCAAGAAACTTGGTGATGTTACTGAAACAGAGGACTACATTACACTTAAAAGGTGGGTTAAGGAAAATAAGAAAGGCGAGCCAGAAGAATATCTTACAAAGTATAATGTTCAGAGTTTGTATATTTTGAAGAAGGCAAAGAAAGCAAAAGAAGGTAAAAAAACCGTATCTGGTGGTTTATGGAAGAAATTTAATCCTCAATGTTTGAAGTGTAAGAAGGACTGTAAGCAGTCTTATAAGGTGATAATTATATCATGCCAGTACAAGGCCAAAAAGAAATAATATCAAAGGTGAGTTGTAAATTTACAACTCACTTTTTTTATTATATAATGATTCATATAGGAGAATATTATGAATAAAATGAAGGCTATATGGTTGATGCTTTTTGCACTTATTGGGTGGTTTTTAATCATCAATTTCAATACAAAATATGGTATTGTGGTGTTGATTGTTGCAATAATTGTTAATGGTGTAACAACATTGGGACTGATTGATTACTTTAGAATGATGAGAAGAACGAAATAATATGGAAACAACTTTATTGGAAAAATTGATTATAAAGGCGTGTTGCCTTGACCAAGATTTTATGGCAACACTTTCGACATCTTTCTCAAAAGATTATTTTGATAATAAAACTGCTAGTAAAGTCTATGATTACCTAGTTAAACATTTTCAAGAGTATGGTAAGATTGCTCCAAAGTCGGTGGTAATAAGCGAGTATGATGTTGGCGGTTCCAACGATGTAGGGGAGTTCTATCAGGACGTAGAGAGTATAGATTTCAATTATGTGAATAATCGTGATTTTTTGTTTGATAAAACCAATGCATATCTGAAAGAAAAAGCGGTAAAAGAGGCTTTTTTAAAAGGTGTGGATATAATCAATAGGAAAGAGGATTTTGCATTATTAAGGCCTCTTATGGATGATGCTCTTGCAAAAGATTTACGAATAGATTTGGGTACTGATTATTTTGGTTCATTACAGGAAAGACTGACTAGGCTTATGGGCCCAGGCGCCGTCAGAATACCAACAGGGTTTCCAACACTTGATGAGTATATAACTGGTTGTATACCACCTTATACATTATCTGTTATTGTTGCCAGAATACATGGGTTTAAATGTTTATCAGGCGACACCAAAATAACTATCAATAACAATGGTTTTGTGAAATGTTTACCAATAAAAGAATTTTTTATGAATACTTATAACCGTGAATACAATGGAGGCGAAAGTATGATAAAAAATAATAGAATGGATATGTTTGTAAAAAAATATGGTGATGAAGAAGGACAAAAGAGATATAACCAGTGGGTGTCAAGACAAAAAGATTCTCATAAAGGATAATCAGGATTTACATTAGAAAATTGCATCAAAAAATATGGTAAAATAAATGGAACAGTGAAATATAACGAATACATCACAAAATTGAAAGCGTCTAATAAAAATATCAACAAATTGGAATACTATACAAATAAGTATGGTGATGAAGAAGGGTCTTTATTATATAAGGAAAAAAATAAAAAAATTAGTGACCCCGGCAGAGGAACTTTGGGTTATTTTCAAAACAGATATGGTATAGATGATGGTATCATATACTATGAAAAATATATACAACGACAAAAAATGTCTAATTCATTAGATGGGTATGTTGTAAAATATGGTGAAATAGACGGTAGGATAAAATGG
>Ga0116182_1000841_pt1 | contig 32931 bp, 34 predicted proteins | sample AD_UKC077_MetaG_FD_89805 | JGI IMG/M metagenome (GOLD analysis project Ga0116182, IMG submission 89805) | Active sludge microbial communities of municipal wastewater-treating anaerobic digesters from USA - AD_UKC077_MetaG | ecosystem: Engineered > Bioreactor > Anaerobic > Digestate | place: USA...
ATCGTGAAGACCTGATCGAGCTGCGGGCCTTTGACCCTGCCGGTCAGAGCCGCGCGCACCGGCATGAACAGCTCCCTGCCTTTAAGGCCGGTTTTTTTTCTGGCATGCCCCAGCGCGGCCGCGTAGATCTGCGACGGGGCTCCTTCGGCTCCATCGAGGTACTCGCAAAAAGCACTGATTACTTCATGTGCGGCGGGCGCGGCCAGCACCTGTCTTGCCTCCGGCGTGGCTTCGTAGCGTCCGTCAAAAAATAAATCGATATGCTCACCGATATTCGACAGGTCCGTCAATTCATCGTGCACACTTTCGATTGCCATTTTGAGCCGTCCGGGCTCCATCGCCTGCGCTTCATATCTCGCCTGATTCAGGAAGGGCTCCAACCTCCGCATTAAATCATCCACCGGCAAATTGCGGATGTAATGGGCGTTGAGCCAGCGGAGTTTTTCCTCGTCAAACACCGCCCCGCTTTTCGAGGCCCGCTCCAGCGAAAAAGCCTCGATCATCTCTTCACGTGAAAGAATTTCCCGGCCGCCGGCAAAAGAGCTTCCTAAAAGCCCCAGGTAGTTGATGAGCGCTTCCGGCAGGTAACCGCGTCTGCGGAACTCACCCACGGAGACGGACCCGTGACGCTTACTGAGCTTGGCGTGATCCCTGCCCAGAATCAGGCAGTGATGCGCGAAAGCGGGCGGCTCGAACCCGAACGCCCGGTAGAGCATAATCTGTGAGGCGGTATTGGACAGATGATCCTCACCCCGGATAACATGGGTTATCCTCATCAGATGGTCATCGATCACCACGGCGAAATTGTAGGCCGGCATGCCGTTGGAGCGCACAATGATGAAATCGCCGATCGCGTCGCTTTTAAAACGCACCGGCCCGCGGATCAGGTCGTCAAATTCGATGGTCGCGGGCGGCACCTTGAAGCGGTAGGCGGGTTTTCGTCCGGCCGCCTCCAGTCCGGCGCGCTCATCATCTGTAAGGCCGCGACATTTGCCCATATAGCGCGGCATCCTCCTGCTCAAAATGAGGGACTGCCTTTCCTCTTCCAGCTCCTCTTGTGTGCAGTAGCATGGATAGGCCATTTCCGCCGCCAGCAGTTTTTTCAAATGGTCCGCGTAAATGTGTAGCCGCTCGCTTTGCCTGTAGGGACCGTATGCGCCGCCCCTGTCCGGCCCTTCGTCCCAGTCCAGGCCCAGCCACTGCAAATCTTCAAGCAGGCTGACCTGATAGGACAGTAAGCTTCGCGACTCGTCCGTGTCCTCGATGCGCAGGATAAATGAGCCGCCTGTGTGACGGGCGAACATCCAGTTGAAAAGCGCGGTGCGCGCGTTTCCCACGTGCAGCTCGCCGGTGGGCGAAGGCGCGAAGCGGACCCTGGGTCTGTCAGTCATTTTTGCTCCTTTCCATGCCGGAGACAACCGCCAGTACGGCCAGCCCTTCCGCGCGCCCCACAAAACCCATGCCTTCATTGGTCTTGGCCTTGATGTTGACGGACGCTTCCGGAATTTTCAAAACCCGCGCAATGTTTGCTGTCATTGCCCCGGCATAAGGCGCAAGTTTGGGCTGTTGGGTCATCACCGTCACATCGATGTTGCCGATGCTCACGCCTTTGCCGGCAATGATCGCCCCAACCCGCTCCAGAAGAATCAGGCTCGATATGCCCCGGTAGGCCTCGTCATCGTCCGGAAAATGCCTGCCGATATCACCGGCGCCGGCCATGCCCAAAAGCGCGTCACAAACTGCGTGCAAAAGTGCATCCGCATCTGAATGCCCGGCCAGGCCTTTATCAAAAGGTATTTCCACGCCACCCAGTATCAGCTTTCTGCCCGGCGCGAAGCGGTGGCTGTCATAGCCTATACCCGAAAGAAAAGTCGTCCGTGATGTCATAGTTTCACTCATCAGCGCCCGTGCGATTTTCAAATCGTCGGGCGTGGTTATTTTTATATTTTCATAAGAACCGGCAATCATCCGCACCGGCACGCCGATTCGCTCCACCAGCGAGGCGTCGTCCGTTCCGTAAAAACCATCTTCCTTCGCCCTTGCGTGCGCCCGGACAAGAAGCTCATGCCGGAAGGCCTGCGGAGTCTGCACAAGCCACAGCCTGCCGCGGGGAATGGTCGCGGTCACCAGATTGTCATCGTTCGTTTCTTTGATAGTGTCTTTGGCCGCCACACCTATGGAGGCAGCCCCTGTCTGACCGGCCGCCTCGACAACCTGCTTGATCATTTCCCCCGTGACAAACGGGCGCACTCCGTCATGCACAATCACCATATCGCACGGACCGGCCAGGGCCGCCAGTGCGTTTTGGACGGAGTCCTGACGCTCGGTCCCCCCGGCCACAACCGCCGCAACCTTTGTAATACCGTATTTTTCCACAATATGTTCACGGACAAAGTCCAGATCGCTTTGCGGCGCAACGAGAACAATTCCGGAGACTCTCTCCGAGCATTCAAAGACCCGGAGAGTGCGGACTACAACCGGCAGACCGCCCACAGACAGATACTGCTTGGAAATATCCGCTCCCAGCCTTTTTCCGGAACCGCCCGCGGCAATAATGGCCATTGTTTTCATAAATAACTTCTACTGTACGGTTTGAGATGTTCCCTCTTCGCCGCCTGTGCACTCTACAGACTACCTGCCTCTTTCCGCCCGGCCCGGGAAAAGGCAAAATGAAAAAAGGCCCGGAAAATATTTTCCGGGCCTTTGGAACTATCAGCATCTTTTCCCGGCCAAAACTCGCTTGACACGCTTTATCAGCCGGCGCCTTTTCTTTCGGCCGCTTCTTTGAGCTCCGTAAAGATCATCCGGCCGGCGGTTGTCTGCAGCACACTGGTGACCACCACCTCGATAGTCATGTTGATCATTTTTTGCGCTCCGTCAACAATGATCATCGTTCCGTCGTCCAGATAACCTACACCCTGGCCCGGCTCCTTGCCTTCACGGATGATTTTAACCAGCATCTGCTCGCCCGGCAGAACGACCGGCTTCATTGCGTTGGCCAGTTCGTTGAGGTTGAGGACTTTCACACCTTGCAGTTCGGCCACCTTGTTCAGGTTGTAATCGTTGGTCATGAGCTTGGCGTTTAATTTCTGCGCCAGAGCGACGAGCTTGCCGTCCACACCTTTAATTTTCGGGAAATCCTGCTCGACAATCTCAATGTCGATTGTGGTGCTTTTCTGCATCCGGTTGAGGACATCGAGCCCCCGTCTGCCTCTGGAGCGCTTCATGGAATCGGACGAATCCGCAATAAACTGCAGTTCATTGAGGACAAAACGCGGCACGATGAGGTTTCCGTCGATAAAACCCGTGTCACAGATATCCGCAATTCTGCCGTCGATGATGACGCTCGTGTCCAGCAGGCGCCGCTCCGCAATTTCCTTGCCTTCGGGAGCGCGGAAAGTAATCTCGTCAGCTTTTTTGGAGCCGAGCACCAGCCCCAGATAACCGAGAATGCCTGTCAGGAGCAGGTAGATCCAGGGAACGAACTGCTGATTCTGCTGTATCTTGACGACCATATTCAGGCCGAAGCCCAGCAGAAGGGCAATGACCAGCCCGATGACAATGCCGACGACGCCGCCTGCGATAACCTTCAGGGAGAGCTTGCGAATGTCCTTTTCCACCATGATGACCAGCAGCGCGACGACAAGGCCTATAATGAAGCCGACAAATGCCTTCAGAAAATCGTATGAGCTGGGCGCTGCCAGGTAAAAGGCGATGAAGTAGCCGCTGACACAGCAGGCTAATACCAATAATGCTCTAATAATCAAAGATTTCACCTCCTTCGAAAAAATAATGCGGCATTATAAGCCGCGTATTGAATAAAAAGATAATTGAATAAGCAGCCGGGTATATGGAGGCCTGTTTACCCGGCATGTAAAAATACAAACTGACTTTTTTCAGTTTTCAAAGAACAGCGGCGCTTCTTTAAAGAAGCGCCGCATCCGGCCTATTGTACCGTGAAAATCATTTGCAGGTCGCGTTCCACTTTTGCTTCCTGCGCATTGGAGGCGACGGAAATTTCTTTGACCAGCAGATTTTTTGCCGTGTCCATCATCTTGCGTTCGCCGAAAGAAAGGTTTTTATCGCTTTTCAGTATGAATAAATCTCTCAGGACGCTGGCAATTTCAAAAACAGAACCGGTTTTGATTTTTTCCAGATACTCGCGGTAGCGCTTGTTCCATGTCTGCTTGTCAATCGTCACGTCTTTGTTTCGCAGAATCTCGTAAACCTTGGGTATCTCCTTTTCCATGATCACCTCACGCAGCCCCACTGCTTTGGCTGAATTTGTCGGGATCATGATCTTCATACCGTTACCCATTATTTTCATCACATAAAAAGGCTGTTTTTTTCCCATAACCTCTTTATTTTCGATAGCTTCAATGACACCGACACCCTGGGCCGGATAAACCGCCAAATCACCTACTTTAAACATCTTATTATCCACCTGCCTTTCTTTAAGAACGTAAGATATTACCACCGTTTGGCCCGAAAGTCAATGATTAGTGCAAGTTATCAATATGATTGTGTATTGTCTCTGACGCCCTCTACGGCAGATAAATCAGCGGATCTTTGGGTTTACTGTGATGGCGGATTTCAAAATGGATAAAGCAGGCGCCCGTTTCATCGGTTTCACCGGCCCGCGCGATCACCTGGCCTTTTTTAACCGTCTGGTCGCGCTGGACCTCCCTTGCTTTGAGATGAGTGTAAACCGTGGCAAAACCGTTGGAATGACGGATGATGATCGTCTCGCCATAAGCGGACAATGTTGAGGAATAAATGACAACCCCGGCGGCAGCCGATCTGACCGGCGCTCCCGCGGTGCATGAAATTCTGATCCAGTTGTGAAACGTCTTGTTCGGCTGGATGCCGAAAGCTGTCTTTACCTTCCCCTGCACGGGCCAGACAAGCCTGCCTTTTTCCGTTACGACAACATCTTCAGCCGGTCGCAAAGCCTCTTTGGCCTTTTCCACCGGCTTTTTCGGCTCTTCTTTCTCAGCGGCAGGAAGCTTCGGACGTGCAGCGGGCACAGAAGGCGCAGCCGGAGTCTTTTGCGGCGTCGCAGCCGGGGGAGCACCACGGGCGGCCGCTTTCGGCGTCGTCTCTTCTTCCAGGTCGCCGGTTTTGCGCGCCTGCACCATCACATCTTCAATCACCTGCTGCGCATCCGGAATAAAAATGACCTGACCTTCCTTAATGTGCGCGATATCCGGAATATCGTTTATCTGTGCCAGAGTCTCCATGCTGACACTGTAGGCGCGGGCAATGCTGTAGGCGGTTTCGCCTTTTTTTACAACGTGATAAACGCCTGTTGATTTACTTTGCGGAGTTTGTGGCCCGGCACATGAAGTTATAATCAAAAACAAGAACGCCGCCACGATAATCGGCCGGAAAAGCCGGCCGGACGCTTGCGGAGATCCGTTTATTCTTTCCATCCGCTTTCTCCGATCAGGCTGACAAAACGGCAGCCGCCAAGATCTTCCTTGTCCACCCGGGCGGGATCTTCTGTCGAGCGCGTCAATTTATAAAGAGTCTGAACATCCCGGCTGCCGACCGGTACAACCATTGTGCCGCCGGGCGCGAGCTGCTCGAGCAGATATGATGGAACTTCCGGAGCCGCCGCAGTGGTGATAATCGCGTCGAACGGAGCCTCCTCACGCCAGCCGTAGGAGCCGTCGCCTATGCGTATGGCAACATTGTAGCAATTGAGCTTGTCGAGCACTTTGCGCGCGCGCGCCGCAAGTGACGCCACCCGTTCAATGGAAAAAACACGGTCGGCCAGCTTCGCCAGAATCGCCGTCTGATAGCCGGAGCCCGTGCCGATCTCCAGCACTCTTTCCTTGCCGGTAAGCGCCAGCGCCTCCGTCATCAATGCGACGATATAAGGCTGTGATATGGTTTGCTTTTCTCCGATAGGCAGAGGGTTGTCGCTGTAGGCCTGATCTATCAGGCCCTCATCCACAAAAAGGTGACGCGGGATGGTTTCCATCACCTTCAGCACGCGCGGGTCTTTGATTGAGCGGGCCCGGAGTTGCGCATCCACCATGCGCATGCGCTGTTTTTTGTATCTGTCCATCAGGATACCTGTATCTTTTCCTTCTTCGGCGGAATCGCGTAGATTTTCTGCACGGTTTCATGCCTTCTGAGGCCCATGGCCTCACGGGTCACAATAAGGTAATAATATTTCACTTCCGCGTTTTGACGCTCAGCATTGAACTTGTCTATAAAAATGTTGATTTCCTCGCACATCAGGCCGACTGCAGGCGACACTTGCCCCGGGCGGTTTAAGCGCGCAATTTTTTCTTCGACTTCCCGGGCGATCGCCGAGAGCTTCTCCAGAGCGTCTTCAACGGCAAACCCGGCGCGCGCCAGAACAGCCGCCCGCTCGCGCAGCATCTCGTCAATGAGCGATTCCTGATGATTTTCCCTTGCCGAAGACAAGGGCTTTCTTCTCCAGTCCCTGGCAATCATAAATTTTTCTTGTATCATTTAAGTTTTCAATTTTCAACATGGAAAGGCCGCGGCGGCGGGCATGCGGTTTTTTCCCCTTTACAGACTTCGATTATTCAGTTACTTTACCTGTTAAAAATAATAGTCTTTTTTCAGGCAGACCGGTAGATTCATGAGTTCCGAAGTAAAATTTCCAATGTCCCGGGCCGTACGCGCGGCCTATTCCCACGGCGAAGAAGATGAAACTCTGCTCCCCCTGGTTTTAGCCGATGACAGGAAAAACCCTGTCGGCAGAATCAGTCCCGGAGATTCCGTAATTTTCTACAACATCCGCGGCGAGAGGGAAATCGAACTGACCCGCAGCCTCACTCAAAAAAATTTCTCCGAATTCCCGATTGCCCACGGTCTCGATGTAAACTTCGCCACAATGATCGAGTATCACAAAGATCTCAACACTGAAGTCGCCTTCCCACCCGCCGGCGTTCCGGATGATACGTTAAGCGACGTCATCGCCGCGCACGGGCTTACGCAGGCCAAAATCACGGAGGCGGAAAAAGCCGTACATGTCGGCTTCTTCTTCAACGGCAAGAAGGAAAAACTGCTGCCGGGAGAGGAAAGGATTGTCGTTCCGACGCGCAAGGACGTACGTCTTTTCGATGAGGCGCCCGAAATGTCCATTGAGGAAATCACCGGCGCGGCGCTAGATAAAATAAATGACGGATCATGTAATTTCATCGTCGTTAATTTCCCCAATGTCGATGTCGTCGGTCATATCGAAAACCGTCCGGCAATTATCCGCGCGGTCGAGGCGGTTGACCGGCACGCGGGCATCCTTATTGACGCCGCGCGCCGGCAGAACATAACCGTCATCGTCACCGCCGACCACGGCACGGTGGAAAAATGGCTCTACCCCGATGGAGGCGTGGACACGGGCCACACAAACAGCCCTGTGCCGTTCATCTTGCTGCATCCGGACAAAACCGTAACACTCAGGCCGGAAGGTGAACTTATCGACGTCGCCCCGACCGTCCTTCAGATACTGGGGCTTGACACCCCCCGGACGATGACCGGCCGCTCACTGATCGAGGATAAGGGGAAGGCAGTTTCACCCGTGCGCCGCGTGCTGTTCATCATCCTCGACGGCTGGGGGCTAAATGAAAACACACAAGGCAACCTGATTGCCGCCTCCGCCACGCCTGTCGTGGACAGGCTTTTCAGCACTTTACCCCAGGCGCGCCTGGCCGCCTCCGGTCTTGCCGTGGGCCTGCCGGACGAAACAGTGGGCAATTCCGAGGCGGGCCACCTCCACATGGGCGCGGGCCGGCGCATCTATTCCGACCGCGTCAACATCGACCGCGCCATCGCCGATGGAAATTTCCGGAAAAACGAAGCGTTCCTCCGTGTCATGCGGCAGGCGAAAGAAAATCAAACCGCCTTGCACCTGATGGGTATCGTCTCTTTTTTCAGTTCACACGGCTCTATCGGGCATCTTTTCGCCCTGATGGAAATGGCTCGCAATCAGGGCATCGAACAGCTGTTTATTCATGCCATGCTGGGACGGCGCGGCGAACAGGCCGAAAGCGGCGTGCATTATATCCGTCAGGTTGAGGAAAAATGTCTGACCCTCAAGCTGGGGCAGGTGGTCTCCGTCATCGGCCGCTACTGGTCTATGGACCGCGAGGAAAACTGGGACCGGATTGAAAAAACCTACCGTATGCTGGTATATGGGGAGGGGAACAGAATTTCGGCGGGGCAAAATTCATGAAAGCTCAATTCAACGCGACCAGCATCGAACTGGCTGCAGGAGACATCACCCTTGAGACAACCGACGCCATCGTCAACGCGGCCAACGAACACCTGGCGGGCGGCGCGGGCGTGGACGGAGCGATTCACCGCGCCGGAGGGCCGGCCATTATGGCCGAGTGCCGTAAGATCGGCGGCTGCCCGACCGGACAGGCGGTGATCACCACAGGCGGCTGGCTGGCGGCCCGTTATGTAATCCATACCGTCGGACCGATCTATAAGGGGGGCGCAAAAGGCGAAGCGGGTCTGCTTTCTTCGGCCTACACCAACAGCCTTACCCTGGCGGCGACGAAGGGCTTGCAAAGTATTGCTTTTCCGGCTATAAGTTGCGGTATTTACGGATACCCCGTCCACGAAGCGGCGCATCTGGCCCTTGCGGCCTGCATTGAATTTGCCCGTAAAAACAATGGAATCAAGCTTATTCGTCACGTATTGTTTGATCAGAGAACTTTTAATATTTTTGAGCAGGAATTCAAAAAGTTAGTTTAGCCGAAATTGAGGGGCGTCAATGGAAGCAAAGCCGACTTACGCTGAGCTTGAGGATAAGATAACCGCTTTATCCGAAAAAGTTCGCGATCAACTGTCGCTGGAAAACCAGTACCGCAGTCTCGTGGATTCCACTAATGATTCCCTCTATCTGGTGGACATCAACGGCCGCTACCTCTTTATGAATCCCAATCATGCCCAGCGCATGAACATTCCCGGATCGAAAACAACCGGATATTACTACAGAGATTTTCACACACCCGAGCAGGCGACCGAATTTGAATCCAAAGTAAGAACCGTTTTCGAAACAGGCATCTCTTTGCACGACGAGCATGAAAGCGCGCGCGGAGAAGGATATTTCCTGCGCACCTTCAGCCCGGTCAGGGATCAGGCCAACTACGGCAATATCATCGCCGTGTCAGTCATTTCCAAGGACATTTCGAAAAGAAGGAAAATAGAAGAGGCACTGCTGCAGTCTGAAGAGAAATACCGTCAACTGATCGAACATTCCACCGAGGCCATTTTCATCCTCAAGGAAGGAAAAATCACCTTCGCCAACAGCCGCACGGAAACAATGCTGGGGCACCAGATGGATGATCTCGAACTGATCTCCTTCATCAACCTCGTGATCAGTGAAGATCGCGAAATGGTCTTCGAAAGGCAGAAGATCATTTTGCACGGCGATACATCGGCCGGCAACTACAGCTTCCGGATAGTCAATAAAAACGGCGGCACTGTCTGGGTTTCTCTCAACAGCGCGGCAATTGTCTGGGACGATGAGCCTGCCACATTGAACTTCATGCGGGATATTACCAGGCAGAAAAAAAACGAGGCTCGCCTCATGCAGGCGCAGAAGCTCGAATCCATCGGCACGCTGGCCGGCGGCATCGCCCACGACTTCAACAACCTGCTGATGGGCATTCAGGGGCACACTTCTTTGGCGCTTCTAAAGCTCAGCAAAGACGATCCTAATTACGAACACATCAAAACCATCGAATCGCTCGTCATGAGCGGCGCCAATCTGACCAGACAGCTGCTGGGCTTCGCGCGGGGTGGTAAATACGAAGTCAAAAGAGCGGACTTAAACGCGCTCATCGATAAAACCTCGCGCACGCTGGGACGTACGAAAAAAGAAATACGCATCAGCCGCCGCTTCGAGCGCAACCTGTGGCCGACCGATATCGATCAGGGTCAGATAGAACAGGTTCTGATGAACCTTTTCATCAACGCGGCGCAATCAATGCCCGGCGGCGGAGAGCTTTATCTGGAAACAAAAAACACCTATCTTGACAACAGCCATTTCAAGACATTCGCGGTCAAAAGCGGAAACTACGTGAAGATTTCCGTCACCGACACAGGCATCGGCATGGATGAAAAAACAAGAGAAAGAATATTCGAACCGTTTTTCACCACCAGGGAAATGGGGCGCGGCACAGGCCTGGGGCTGGCCTCGGCCTACGGCATCATAAAAAACCACAACGGCTTTATCAACGTCTATTCGGAAAAAGGACAAGGCTCGACTTTCAACATCTACCTGCCGGCCGCCGTAAAAAAAGACGAAACGGACGTCGCGGCCGGAGAGCTGCCCGGCGGACTAAACAGGTGCACGGAGACAATCCTTCTGGTCGATGACGAAGCGGTTGTCCAGGAGGTGGCCGGCGCCATGCTCAAGGCGCTGGGCTGCACAGTGATCGCGGCTTCCGACGGGCCTTCTGCGCTGGATATCTACACTGAACACCACAGCCGCATCGACCTGGTCATCCTCGATATGGTCATGCCGGACATGAACGGCGGTGAAGTTTTTGACGAAATCAGGAAAATCAACCCGCAGGCAAAAGTCCTGCTCTCGAGCGGCTACAGTTTAAATGGACAGGCCAGCCGCATCATCGCGCGCGGCTGCAATGGCTTCATACAGAAGCCCTTCACCATTGACGACATATACAGACAAATTCGTAAAATTATGGGCCATGCATCCGATCCGCCCGGCCCCATGCAGCCCACGCTGCCCTTTTAAAGGTATTGACACACATGCGCAGAAGATTCCGGCAAAGACAACTACAGCCTCTAGGCGAGATACTTTCGCGTTCACTCAAAAGAAGAGGCCTTGCCGCTCGACTCGAAGAAGGCAAACTCTTTAAACTGTGGCCCGAGGCGGTAGGTCCGGCTATTGCAGCCCAGTCAAAGCCTGATGCGATACGAGGGGGAATCATGTTTGTCAGGACAACCTCCTCTGTCTGGGTACAGCAGCTGCACTTCATGAAAGACGAAATAAGGAGAAAAATAAACGAACTGAGCGGAAAAACCTGGGTCAGAGACATTCACTTCGGCGTCGGCTATATACCGGATGCTCACGCGCTGAAAAACGCAGCGGGCCTCGGCGCGGGAAAAACAGCCCTGAAGGAAAGAGACAAAAAAATGATCGCGCAGTGCACCGACGCACTGGCCGACCGTGAACTGGCCGAAATATTAAAAAGAGTGATGAAAAAAGAAATCACCCGCCGGAGGTTTCTGCAGGCAAAGACAGGTCACTGAAAATGTCCTGCATCTCTTTAGTATATCTTTTCGGCTTTTCATAAATATACAAAGACTGCTCCACCTTCAGCTCTTCACCTGAAGAGCCGCGCCCTTCCAGCAGCACAAACTCCGCATCGGATGCCGCATCCGAAAAAACCAGCTTCATTCTTTTGGGCTCGATGGCGTTTTTGCGAAACAGGCTTATCATCTCCACAAGCCTTGTCGCCGGATAAATCGTAAATACACGCCCCGCCGGCTTGAGCGCGTGTCCGGCTGCGGCCAGAAACCGCTCCAGAGAACCCGCCACCTCATGGCGGGCGATCGCCTTTTCCGCCATGGGATTTACGCGCCCGGAAGTGAGCCTGCGGTAGGGGGGATTGAAAATGATATTGTCAAACAAGTGAGGCTGATATATTTTTTTGATATTGTGCGCGTCACCTTCATTGATTTGCACGCGCCCGGCCAGGCCGTTGTCCTCGACGTTTTGGCGCGCCAGCTCCGCCAATGCCGGCTGCAGCTCGAGCCCGTGCCAGCGCGTCTGTCTGAAGCGATGGGCCAGTACCAGTGCGATGATACCGTTTCCACAGCCCAGATCCAGATTGACACTGTCCGGACGCAGTGAAACAAAGTGGGCCAGGATAAGAGAATCCAGATTGAAGCGGTAGCCGCGCCTGCTTTGCCGGATTTTCAAGCTGCCGCCCAGTATTTCATCGATCGTTTCTTCGCCGGTCATTTCAGCCATTGTCCTGCCGGTGTCCTTCGGCGCAAAATGCGCCCGCCCGGCTTTCTACACCTGCCGTGTAAAAAAGAAAAGCCTGATTTTGCCCCGCCGGGCCCGAAACTTCCAGCGCATGAAAAGAAGACAACCGCCGTGCCCACCTCGGATCGGTTGCCGGAGCCAGGCTCCGGCAACCGGAAAATCATGAATAACTATTCACCCCAACCGTTCTTGCCTTTGCAACGATCCAGGTTCTGATCCATTTAGGGGAGAACTTTTTCAGCGGGAACTTTGTAGACCGGACCCGTGTAAGAGGCGTTTTTGAACCAGTAGAAGGGTTCGATATTCATTGATATTTTCTGCTGCTGTGGCGGCACATACTCAGTGACGCCCAGATCCATAATGACCTTGTGGTCGCAGAAGCGCATTTTTACGACTTTGCCGTTAATGTATTCAAAGCTGTCATTTTCCCACACCTTAATGATTTTATCCGGATCGGTGCTTCCTGCCCGCTCCAGGACGCTCATTGCCCAATAAGTGGTCATCACCCAAGCCGCGGCGTTGGCGGTGAAGTGCTGAAAGGCAATGCTGCTGTAGGGAAGAGACTTCCACTTGGCTTGTTGCTGCTTCCAGGTGGTGTATATCTGGATGTGGTCTTTGGTTTTGAAAAAAGGCGTGGTGTCGTAGTAGGCACTGATATTGGTGAGACCTTTGGTTCCCTCCACGCCGGTTTCGTTGAGGTAATTGGGTTCGTCCACGTACACGTTGGCAAAAGGCAACATGACCCCCATCTGGCGCGCCTGTTTCAAGAGATTGCCCGCATCGGGAAGCCAGTCGCCCGTGAAAATGACTTCGGCGCCGGAGGCCTGAATCTTGGTGAGGTAGGGGGCGTAGTCCGTCAGGAACAGCTTATGGAAATCTTCCCCGACCAGCTGGGCTTCGGGATAATATTCTTTGAGCCCTTTTTTAAAATCTTCCGCGAATTGACGCCCGAAGGCGTAATCCTGATTGAGGATATAGAATTTTTTCTCCTTTTTACGGATCTGCCCATAGTAATAAGCCATGCCCCGCGCGATCATTTCAGTGGAGAAGGTGGCATGGAAGGAGTAGGGGGAGAAGTTGGTGGCGTCTTGCAGATCATCGGACATGCAGGTGGCGTTGATGGAGATGATTTTATATTTCCGGGCCGCCTCGTTAATGATCTTCATGAAATGGCTGCCGTCGGTACCCCAGAAAAAGTGGACTTTCTCCTGCAGAGCCATGCGTTCGGTGATCTTTTTGCATTGATCGACTTTAGACTGGTGATCGGCCTTGATGACCTCGATGAGCTTTTTCTTGCCGTCGACCATAATGCCACCGCGCTTGTTGATGTCGTGGGCCACCCACTGCACCATCGCGTAATAGATCTGGCCGTTATAAGCGCTGGGGCCGGAGAAGGCCGCGACCACAGCGATTTTAATCGTGTCGCCCGACGGCGTCACGGGATTACCCGGATCGAAGTCCGACATATCCGCCATTTTTTTCACGTCAAATGAGGCGACCGCTTTGACGTCTTTTTCCGGTTTGGCCGCGAAAACAACGGTCGGACTGAACAGAGCCACCGTCCATACAATGAATGCCAGAAATACAACTGAAAAACCAATACTGCTGCGCTTCATTTTACTTTCCTCCTGATTCCAAGGTTGATGAATTCCGCAAGAAGGTCAGGTTGCTCTTGTTCGGAAAGTGGCGGCAGTCGGGGTATGGTTTGTTGCATATCCTGAATGGGCCGGGCCCGGCGCTGAACTTCGAGATCAATCTTGCGACTTCATGTTTCCCCTATGGGCATGTCGGCTGTCCATCCGGGTGCTTCTTTAGCATTCCGGATAGACGATGCGGACTTTCAAAGACAGTTAATGGACTGACAGACATAACAGGAATTTATGTTAGCAATCCGACAGAAGAATTCTCTGTGTGCTGCGGCGTAGGCGATATCACGGGGAGCATGCAAAATCAGATCGACTTTATTTTGATATCTTCCGATGTCCAACTATCTGATCCTCCCCGGCATCCTTTTTCTCTTCCCAGGTAAAACGAGCGTTTTATTGCACCTATACAAAGACGCACTATATGTCAACATATTTTAATAAAAAAACATATTAAACAGAGACATTACATATCTAAAAGTTTAGATTCATTGATAAAATACTATCAATGAATTATCTAAAAAAATGAACGTATGTTTTATTTATAAGATGTGATTAAAAGTGCGTGTAAAAATATTTCATAAATACTCGAAAGGAGGCCGGGTAATGGACGCCCCGGCCCCTGGAGTGCCCACGATGTCCTCGTGCTCAACACCTATCCCTCACCCGCCCTTTTTGGATACCCGGTAATGTCGCGGATCGCCTCATAAAGAGGCTTTAATTTTCTGTACATCTGTTTGTAAACCCGCCTGTAGAGCTGGTCGTAAATTCTATGTGTGGCCTGATCAGGCTCGAAGCATCTGCCTGTACGTGTCATTTCATCAACCGCGCTTTTAAAACTTTTGTGCAGCCCCAGACCGACAGCCGCATCGATGGCCGCGCCGAGCCCCGAGGTCTCATAAACCAGCGGCCGTGCCGCGGGTATACCGAAAATATCCGCAGTAATCTGCATGGCCGTGTCGCTTTGAGAACCTCCGCCGGATACACGCAGCTCGGTAATGGGAATTTTGCTTCGTCTCTCCTGGCGCTCTTTCCCTTCCCTCAGGGCGTAGGCCAGTCCCTCGAGTATGGCGCGGTACAAATGAGCACGGTTGTGAACATCGCCAAAGCCGATGACCGCACCTTTCGCTTCAGGCCCGGGAACCCGGATGCCGGGTGACCAGTAGGGCTGCAAAATCAACCCCATGGCTCCGGGCGGCACATCATGCAGCAGCTTTTCGATCAGCATTTCCGCCTCAACGCTCTGCTCGGCGGCGGTCATCTGCTCAAGCTGGGCAAACTGCTCTTTAAACCAGCTGACCATCCAGTATCCTCTGTAGATCATGATTTCCAGGCTGTACGCGTCGGGCACGGCCGAAGGATAGGGAGGGATAAGAGGAATGGCCTCAACATACCTGTAGTGCGTCGTATTGATGGTGGCAGTTGTTCCGTAGCTCAGACAGCCGATATGCGGCTCAAGACAGCCGGCCCCGATCACTTCACTGGCCTTGTCCGCCGCCGCGGCGATAAGGGGCAGGCCTTCCGGAATCCCGGTATCCTGTGCGGCCTCTTTATTGATCTGCCCTAATACGCCCGACGGTTCGACCAGCTCCGGCAGCATCCGCCGCTCGATGCCGGTGAGTTGCCATTTCCAGTTCCACGATGCGGCCCACGTTTTTTTCTTGTAGTCAAAAGGAACATACCCGACCTGACAGCCGATGGAATCGACAAAGCGTCCGGTCAGCCGGTATGTAAGATATCCGGAGAGAAATAAATATTTGTGCGTTTTCTCCCAGACGGCGGGCTGATAGTTTCTAATCCAGTTGCTTTCCGCTTCAGCCTGCAGATATGCAGCCGTTTCACTCATCCCCGACAGTTTAAAGGCCGCCCCCCATAAACCACCCATCCGCTTTAAACCGGCTGTGCGCCTCTGATCGAGCCAGACGATGGCCGGTCTCAGAGGCTTGCCGCTTCTATCTACATTGACCACGGTGGCGCGCTGCGTGGTCAGGGTCACGCCGGCAATAGCCTCTTTCAAACGGGGTATTTCACTCCAGAGGGCTTGACAGGCCTGACACAGACAGCTCCAGTAATAGTCCGGCTCCTGCTCCGCCCACCCAGGCTCGCGCGAAAAATACGGCATGAGCGGCACCCGCTTTTTGTACAGCAGGTTTCCGCGCAAATCAAAGACGAGGGCGCGCACGGACTGAGTTCCATTGTCGATGCTGAGAATCAGATCACGCATTTGTATTCATCCGGACAACACTTATTTCGTAATATCACTTGAAAGATCATCAATTGAAATAATTTTCTTATGAATAGTTGACGAAGGCCCGTGGCGCGGCACCATTTAAAAAAAGATTTTTTGAACAAGGCGGCAAGCGCTGCCTGCGGGAAGGGGTATTGAATAAAGCTGATATTTAAAGAGCAGGCCTTGTAAGCGGACCTGCCCTTTAAATGATCCTATTGCCTGATTTATTTTTTTGCTGCTTTTTTGGCGACTTTCTTCGCCGCGGGTTTTTTGGCTGCCGTTTTCTTCGCTGCCTTCTTGGCAACTTTCTTCACCGCAGTTTTTTTGGCTGCCGTTTTCTTGGCTGTTGCTTTCTTGGCTACTGCTTTCTTGGCAACTGTTTTTTTGGCTACTGCTTTCTTTGCCGCCTTCTTGGCGACCTTCTTTGCCGCTTTCTTAACGACTTTTTTTGCTGTTGCTGCCATCGGGTTTAGCCTCCTTTTGTTGAGTTTGCTTTTTTCTATAACCCACTTCGTTAATTTGACAAGGATTTTACTTTATTTTTTTTATTTGGTCAACAAAAACTATTGAAAAAATAATTATTTTTATTGATTATTTTACCGTGAATGATTTTCATTTCACGAATGAAAGGCCGGACACAACACATCTATTTTTTAAATTCATTTTTTAGAAAACAAGGAAACTCACGGCTGGTAAGGGTTTTAGCGTTTCGGTTTTTAAGTGTGGCTACAGATAGGTTCTTGCCCCGATGAAACGCGGCGCATAGTAGTCATCACTGAGTGAGTCAATGCGGATTTTTTTCCCCGATGCGGGGGCGTGAATGAATTTATTATTGCCGATGTAAATGCCGACGTGGGATATTTTTCCACGACCGCGCGTAGCGAAGAAAACCAGATCTCCTTTTTGCAGACGATTCGGTGCAACTTCGTCACCTGCATCAAATTGAGTTCTGGAATGCCGCGGCAGATCAAGACCGTTGAGCTGATAAACAGTCATGGTCAGACCACTGCAGTCGAAACCTGTTTTCGCTGATGTGCCTCCCCACAGATAAGGGACACCGATAAAATCATGAGCGCTTTGCACAAGCGAGCGTCTCACATAATCAACGCCAAGTTGTTTTTGCCGCGCCGCCGCCGATTCTTCAGGGCGTACGATATAAAATTCTTCTATCACGCCCGTACGCTGCAGCGACTGAGCCCGCAGGTGCGCCTGGTCTTTTGACGCAAAATTGCCGAAGCGCACTTTGAACAGACCATCAGGGGCTTTAAAGTAGGTTGCGTCAAGACCGCTGTCTTTGAGTTTTTCCGTCAGGCGCACCGCGTTTTGCACCTGCGCGAAAGCCCCCACCTGAATTGTATACCCCATCATCGCCAGATGTTTTTTATGGGCGACGGGAGGCACTGGTGCCACCTTCACCGCGCGGCTTGCACATGACGGCAATATCAAAGCGGACAGTAAAAAAAATATAAGGGGTGTGATTTTATATTTTTTTGCCTTCATTGTTCAGTCGCCGACCCGTTTTCTTTAGAGATCCAGTTCTCCCGCACAAATGTCTCTGCCTCGCTGCGGTTTTTTATTCTGTTTTCCAACTGCTCGTCTTCCAGCCTCCCGAGAATTTCACCGATGAGCCTGCCTTGCGTATATCCCATGGCGATAAGGTCATGGCCGGTCAGAAACCGCACAGGACGCAGCTCTTCAGGGGCCGAGGCCTCCAACTGCGTGAGACAGAACTCATGATGATTCAGCATACCATGACTGGCCAGACAATCAAGTCTGTGCAGCTGCAGATGCAGATCAAAATCCGGCATGCGCAAAAAACGTTTCAAACGTGACGGGCGCATTTTCTGTACATTCATGAAAGCCATGTGATGATGAATCAAAGATATAACGGTCTCACGTCTGGTGCGGGAAAATCTCAGGCGGCAGGCGATATCCACGGCGATTCGCTCTCCTTCTTGCGTGTGTCCGTAAAAATGTATGCCCTTTTCATCTTCCGTGCGCGTTGCCGGCTTGCCTGTGTCGTGCAAAAGTACGGCCCAGGCAAGCGTCGGATTCGTCTGGGGAGATGTCTGTGCGGCAAGGATATCCAGCATGATCATCGTGTGCTCCCAGACATCGCCCTCCGGATGATAGCGCGGCGGCTGGCCGACACCTTTCATGTTTTCAACTTCCGGTAGAATGTATCCGAGCAGCCCCGCTGCCGACATCAGCTCAAAACCATGGCGCGCGCCGCCGTGCGTCAGGATTTTTTCCAGTTCGTCGGCCACTCTTTCTGCGCTGACGTCGCGTATTTTTACGGCATGCACCGCAATCTCGTCTTTTGTTTCCTGATCAAGAGAAAAATCCAGATTCGCCGCGAAGCGCACGGCTCTGAGCATCCTCAGGTAATCTTCTGAAAAACGCACGGAAGGGTCGCCGATGGTGCGGATGATTTTCTTTTCAATGTCCTTTCTGCCGTTCACATAATCGATGATTTCTCCCGATTCCGGATCCATCAGCAGACCGTTGACCGTGAAATCACGCCGGAGAACATCTTCTTCAGCCGTGGCATAGTGAATCTGTGAAGGTCTCCTTCCGTCTTCATAGGCCTCGTCGCTGCGGAAAGTGGCCACCTCATAGGGATGCCCCCCGACGATCACGGCTGTAACGCCGAATTTCGCGCCGATGCCTGTCGTGCGCTCAAAAAGCCCGGTAACCTGCTGCGGACGGGCGGAAGTGACAATATCGTAGTCGTCGGGCGTCACGCCGCGCAGATAATCACGCACCGCTCCACCAACAAAAAAAGCCTCATGCCCTCCCCGCCTCAGCCGCCGGACAATCTCCAGCGCCGCGGTGCGCTTTTCGTCATCAGGACCACTCACAACATGTCCCTCCTCCGGCTGTCGGCCATGCACAGCATCACCTCAATTACACGGCCCTTAGCCTGATTCAGGTTTTCGTCTCCGGTCGGAATGCCGGCGAGCCCGCACTCTGCTCCTTGCTGCACAGATGCGGCCTGTGAATGCTGGTTCCCCAACCTCCCAATCCGCCAATCGCCTATGTGTCCATTATTTCTTTCCCAGCCTGATCGCGCACAGCTCCGCGCACATTGTGCAGCCTTCTTCATTGGCGCTTTTGCTTTTTTCCAGAAAAGCTGCCGTCTTTCCCGGATCGAGCGACATATCCACCTGGCCCTGCCAGTCAAATGTTTTCCTGTATTGAGACATTTTGAAATCTTTTTCGCGAGCTCCGTTTATACCTTTGGCAATATCCGCGATATGCGCGGCAATACGCGATGCCATCACTCCTTCGTGCACATCGGCAAGTGAAGGAAGACGTAAATGCTCGGCCGGCGTCACGTAGCACAGAAAATCGGCGCCGGCCGCGCCGGCAATCGCCCCGCCGATGGCGGCTGTGATATGGTCGTAACCGGGCGCTATGTCTGTGGGCAGTGGCCCCAGCACATAAAAAGGCGCACCTTCGCAGATATTTTTTTGCAGACTGATATTTGCTTCAATGTCTGTAATCGGCACATGGCCCGGCCCTTCAATCATCACCTGCACGCCTGCGGCGCGCGCCCGCGCAGCCAGCCCGCCGAGAATGATCAATTCGGCCACCTGCGCCTGATCTGTTGCATCGGCAATCGCGCCAGGCCGCAGGCCGTCGCCCAGGCTCAAAACCATATCATAACGATGCGCGATTTCCACAAGACGATCATACTGTTCATAAAGAGGATTTTCCTGATCATTGCAGCGCATCCAATTGGCCGTCATGGAACCGCCTCTGCTGACAATACCCAGCACCCTGCCCTGTTTTTCCACGACCTCCACGCTCCGGCGCGTCACGCCGCAATGAACGGTGATAAAATCGACTCCGTCGCGCCCGTTTTCCTCGATCACATCAAACATTTCATCCGCGGTCATGTCGGACACGGCCCTGCCCTCACTGATCATTTTCACGGCAGCCTGATAAATCGGCACTGTGCCGACGGCAACGGTTGATTTTTCCATGACCGCCTTGCGAATCTCCGCCAGATTGCCGCCCGTGGATAAATCCATCACCGCGTCCGCGCCGGCGGCGATCGCCACGGCCAGCTTTTCGAGTTCCGCCGGAAGATCATTGTTGTCTTTAGATGTGCCGATATTGGCGTTAACCTTGGTGCGAAGCCCTGAGCCTATCGCCAGCGGCCGGATGGATGTATGCCTGCTGTTGCGGCAGATAACGATCGAACCTCCGGCGACGCCCCGGCGGATATATTCCGGCTCGACATTTTCCGTATAGGCAGCCATGGTCATCTCTTCGGTAATCAAACCCTGACGGGCTTTTTCCAACTGTGTCATTTTATCCTCCCGGTATGATGCATATTTACTAAAATATTCACAGGCCCGTGTCCTTTACCTATCTTGAGGCTGCCTTCGATGGCTCTGGTCACCAGCGATTTAGCCGCGACAACCGCATCGGGCACGTCTGCCCCGCGCGCCAGATAAGCGGCCAGTGCCGCGGCAAATGTACAGCCTGTGCCGTGTGTGTTTTTCGTTTTGATCCAGTCCGCGGTAAACTCATGATAGTTTTTTCCGTCATAGAGTATATCCACGCTGCCGGTTTTACGGCCCAGCGCCAGGTGGCCGCCCTTGATGACTACATTTTTCACACCGAACCCCCGGATGACCGCCGCGGCCTTTTTCATGTCGTCTATAGATCGAATGCGAAGTCCTGACAGAACCTCAGCCTCCGGGATATTGGGTGTTACCACGCGGGCCACGGGCAGGAGCTTTGCAATCACCCCTCCAACCGCCTTGCCCTCCATCAGGGCATGGCCGCCTTTGGCGACCATGACGGGATCGACTACAACATTTTTTAAACGGTATTGCCCTATCTTTTCCACAGCGGCAGCCACAGCCGCCCGTGATGAAAACATGCCTGTCTTGACGGCGTCCGCGCCGATATCGGAAAGAACCGCGTCGATCTGCCGGGCGATGAATTGCGGTGACACGGGGAAAATTCCCTGCACGCCGCACGTGTTTTGCGCCGTCACGGCAGTAATCACGGTCGTCGCGTAACACCCGCAGACACTGATAGTTTTCAGGTCAGCCTGAATGCCGGCGCCGGCGCCGCTGTCGGATCCCCCTATACACAATATCTTTAATATTTTTGCCATTTACACTGCCTCCGGAAAAACGCCGGGACGGCGGTAACGGACAATCAGTAAGTTTCCTGACTGCACACGGACCGACGCGACCGGCGCGGTGATGGTGTTGCTGATCCCGCGCGACTCAGCGATGATGAGATTTTCGCCGGCAAGCGGGTATTCAAATCCTTCGAGCGTGATGCCCTCGACAACCGGCGACAGGGCAAGAAGAGACACCACACACCCGCGTGCCTCGTCAATTATGGTTTCATCGCCCGCGATACTCACATCGGTGAATTCATCCACCAGGCTGTCCCTGATTCCCGCATCTTTCGCGCAAAGCAGCAGATAAACGTTGGCCAGCGTGTGGTCGATACGTCCGCCTAGCGCCCCCCAGAGCTCAACGGCACGCGGCTTCAAAGACAAAGCATAATCCAGCGCCAGTTGTGTGTCCGTGAAGTCTTTATCTGCCGGGTGACGAATAATCTTCACGCCCCGGCGTTCATAAGCGGCAAACTCTCCGGCATCTACAGAGTCCATGTCGCCGATGAGCACATCCGGCTGCAGCCCCAGCGCCGCAAGGTGCCTCGCGCCGCCATCACAGGCCACCAGCAGACGTTTTTTCATGCAGGCCGCTCTTTGTCGAAAAAAGCCTGCATCTCCCAGGCGCCCGCCGCTTGCAATAACAATGATTTCGTCCATATTCACACAAAAAGCCATGCCCCTTTGCCTGAAAAGGACATGGCTTTATGAGTTTTATACGCCACTCCCTCCGCCGGCATTACCCGGATCAGGTTCAAAGGGTATGATCTCAGCCGTTTTTCCTGAATCAAAAAATCAACGGCACCCCCGATCGAAAACGCTAATACATTAAATTCTAAAATGCAAATTGTTTAATAATGACGGCTTCAGGCACGTCGGGAACATCTGTTTGCCGCAAGGTCTCAATTTATTCCATCATAAACACAGCCTGAATCGGGGCTTTCGCAAACAACGATTTTGCAAAGCTGCGGCAATGCAGGCTTGAGTCTGTGCCAGATCCAGCGGCACAGCCGCTCCGAGGTGGGGTTTTCGAGCCCTTCAATGGCATTGAGGTTTTTATGATCAAGCTCACCCAGGATCGGTTCAAATGCAGCCGTAATGTCGGCAAAGTCCATCACCCAGCCGGTGTGTGGGTCAACGTCGCCCCGGACATGGATTTCCACACGGAAAGAATGACCGTGCACCTTGGCGCATTTGTGTCCGTCGGGCACACACGGCAGATGATGAGCAGCATCAAATTTAAACACTTTAAATATTTCCATTGTTTTTTCCTATCTCACATTCAATATTTTATGCAGCTGCAGGCTGATGCGCCAAAGCGGATGCGCCAGAACATAATCCAGCGTCTGGCGGATCGCTTCTCCGAGGCTTGGTCCATCCATCGGCTGCAGGAAAAAATGGCGAAAATCCAGCCCGGCATAGTCAGCGGGATCGGCCCCGGCCTGTGGATAAACGAGCTTGAGCTCATCTCCGCTCGCCTGCATCAGGTCAGCGCCCGCCTTGGGACTGACGCAAATCCAGTCGATGCCTTCAGGTGCTGCGATTGTGCCGTTGGTCTCCACGGCAATTTCAAAACCTTCTTTGTGCAAGTCGCTCACCAGCGCGGCATCGAGCTGTAAAAGCGGCTCCCCACCGGTAAGAACAACAAAAGGCCGGACTGATTTTTCTCTGCCCCCCGGCCATGCCCCTGAAATAATTTTAGCCAGTGCACAAGAAGAAGGGTACATTCCGCCTTGTGTACCGTCCGTTCCGGTAAAATCTGTATCGCAAAAGGAACACCGGGCGCTTTGTCTGTCCTCCTCTTTTCCCGACCACAAGTTACAGCCGGAAAAACGGCAAAACACCGCCGGCCGCCCGCTATGAAAGCCCTCACCCTGAATCGAATAAAATATTTCCTTGACAGAATACATACTGTCAACCCTGCTCTTTGAGCCCCGGTTCCCGAAGCTGGTATCTTACCGGGTCTTTGAGGCCCGCCTCCTGAAATCCCTTGAGCCTTAAAAGGCATGAATCACACTCTCCGCAGGCGGCACCGTCGGCCGCCGGGTCGTAACAGCTGTGCGTCAGGGAAAAATCGACGCCCAGCTCCATACCCTTGCGGATGATCCCGGCTTTGCTCAAGCCGATAATCGGCGTGTGAAGGGTGATCTTACCCCCCCCCTCCACACAGGCTCTCGTGGCCAGGTTGGCCATGCGCTCATAAGCCGCGATGTATTCGGGACGGCAGTCAGGATAGCCGCTGTAATCCAGCGCGGTCACGCCGATGAAAATATCGGAAGCGCCCAGCACTTCCGCCCAGGCCAGGGCATAGGACAAAAATATGGTATTGCGGGCAGGTACATATGTGTCGGGAATGGCCTTGGACATCTCCTCCGGGGCGCGGTTTTTCGGGATCTCCTTATCGGTCGTCAAGGCAGAACCACCGATAGAGCGCAGGTCGATATCCATAACCAGGTGGCGCGACACGCCCAAACCGAGTGCGACGCGCGAGGCGGCTGCAAGCTCGATACCGTGGCGTTGACCGTAACGGAAACTAAGCGCGTAAGTCTCAAAGCCGAGGCTTTTGGCAATAGCCAGTGTGGCGGCGGAATCGACGCCGCCGGACAACAAAACCACGGCTTTTTTCATAGATTCGTCCTTCTCGTTTTTCATGAGCGGATTGTTTATCAGATTTGGGCAAAGATCGCCCGGACTATTTGCGGCGGGCCGTGTCCAGCCCGAAGAGCCTGCGCGTATTGGCGGTGGCGGCCGCCGCCAGTTCTTCGACGGGCATGCCCCTTATTTCGGCCGCTTTTCGTGCCGTATGAACGATGAATGACGGCTCATTGCGCTTGCCGCGATGAGGCTCAGGAGTGAGATAGGGGCAGTCCGTCTCCAGCATAATGACATCGAGTGGCGCCTGGCGGACAACCTCACGCAGCACCTTGGATTTTTCAAATGTGACCACTCCGGGGACGGAAATATAAAAACCGAGATCTATGCATTGCCTGGCCATGCCCCAGTCTCCGGAAAAGCAATGAAAAACACCGCGGCGAACGCCGGAGGCCTTCACCATCCTGAGCGTCTGTTCATGCGCGTCGCGGTCATGGATGACAACGGGCAGATTAAGCTCTGCTGCGATTTCCAGCTGCCTGGCAAACATCGCCGTTTGTTTTTCCCTGGGAGAAATATTGCGGAAGAAGTCCAGTCCGATTTCACCGTAGGCGACGACTTTCGTGTCTTGTGCGAGCATTTTCAGCTCGTCGAGTGTTTCATCGTCCGTTTTTGCCGCATCGTGCGGATGAATTCCGACCGTCGCGTAAATATTTTCATATTGGCGGGCCAGCGCCAGGGCTTTGCGGCTCAGGCTGAGGTTCGTTCCCACGGTAATTATGGTTCCGACACCCGCAAGCGAGGCCCGTTCGATCACTTCCTTGCGGTCGCGGTCGAATTCTTTCATTTCTAAATGAGCGTGGGAATCGATAAGCATGTTAATCTTCTTCAGGGACAAGAAACACTTCTTCGGCATTTTCCGCGACGTCGGGCAGTTTTTTCAAAAGACTATCTAACTCCTTTTCCGACAGTTCACCGGCCAGCAGTTTACGGGAGATGATGCGGCGGTCGGTTTTCATGAATTCCGCGTCGAATTTTTTGGACATTGAAACCCCTCCTGATACATATTGCTTATTATCTTTTTTCGATAATTTCAGTCGCCGCGACTAGTATTATATTTTAAAAACATAATCAAGCCCCAACAGTATTTGACCGTCCTGCAAGGAGCAAATGATTTATCCGGTTTGTAGCACATAAACTGCCTTGTTGTTCAGTTAGCTAAGCTGCGGCAACCGATGAGACGGACATTCCGGCGTCAGATATGCCGATGCGAGGGAAACGGGATAGACGGACAAAGCGATAAATAATGATCGAACTCTATTTTACCCGCTTTCTTTTTCCTTTTTTACGATCCCCCAATATTGATTTGATTTCCGCCCTGAATCTGTGTAGAAGAAAAAACGTTTCCGGCCGGCACGCCGTTCGGAAAAAACTCACTACCGTAAAATAATATATAAGGAACACAGATGCTGAATTTAAAACTTTCAACCAAAATCATTATCGCAGCCGCTTTTCTTTGTTTTATTTTGTTTCTGGTTTTCGTCTCCGTTTTGGGAATCAATAACAATGCGCAAAGTGACGTCAAGCATTTCTTTCAGCAGGTCTCGTCCAGAGACTACGCGGGGGCGCTCAAGTTTTATTCAGAAAAAGAACGGACGAAACAGGCGTCTTTTCAGGAAACGATCAGGTTTCATTTCACGTTGGAGCTGGCCTTGCTGGAGCATTTCGGCCTGATGGACAATCCGCGCTACTCGATTAAAATCAAAAGAGACAATATGTGGCTGCCCTTTTTGACCCCGAACGAGCTGAAGGTCAGCGTGAATTTCACGCCTCAGCAAGACACGAATCTGATCGCGGAGTATCTGTCCAAAGCCGGGCCGGACGCCCTTAACGGGTTCATCACCATGAGGAGAGAAAATGAAAAATGGAAAATCAGCCAGATCAATATTGAAGGCTCAAAGCTGGAGAATGTTTTCAAAAGAATTTACCCGCAGGTGACGGCAGGCAAATATGTCAGCGTCACACCGGAAAATATAGAACTCAAGGCGGCCCATCTGGAGCTGAAAAAGCTCGACCCGCTGGAGAGGAAAATCCTCACCCGTGATTTGCAGACAGCGCTCGAAGTGCTGGACAAGGAAGGCACCGCCCCGGATCAGAAAATCAAGCTGCCATTTTAGTAACACTTACTTCTTCAGCCGCGGGTCGGACGCATCCCGGATGCCCTCGCCCAGCAGATTGTAGCCGACCACCGTGATCAGAATGGCCAGCCCCGGATAAAGAGACAGCCACCAGGCGATGTCGATATTGTCTTTTCCCGCCGTCAGTATATTACCCCAGCTCGGCGTGGGCGGCTGTACGCCGATGCCCAGAAAACTCAGCGCCGACTCCGTCAGAATCGCGCCGGCAATGCCCAGCGTCGCGGCAACCAAAATCGATGCCAGCGCGTTGGGCAGGATATGAAGAAAAATAATCCGCAGGTCGCCGGCGCCGATCGCGCGCGCGGCTCGCACGAAATCCCGCTCGCGCAGTGAAATGAAATCCGCCCGCACCAGTCTGGTGACCCCCATCCAGCCGGTAAGCCCGATCACCAGCATGATGTTCCAGATCGAGGGCTCCAGAAAGGCGATCACCGCCAGGATGAGGAAAAAAGCGGGGAAGCAAAGCATGATGTCCACAAAACGCATGATCAGCGTGTCGATCCAGCCCCCGTAATAGCCGGCAATCGCACCCAGCACCATCCCGATCAATATCGCCAGCCCCGTGGCGACGAAACCTACTTTTAAAGAAATGCGCGCCCCCCAGATCATCCTTGAAAGAACATCGCGGCCGAGCTGGTCCGTACCGAACCAGTGCTCGGCGGACGGGGACTCCAGAACCTGCTTAAGGTCAATCGCGCCCGGGTCATAGGGGGCAATCCACGGCGCGAAAATGGAAATGACAAACAGCGCGACTACAATCGCAAAACCGGTAAGCGCCAGTTTATTTTTATAAAACATTTCCCAAAACGTCATCGTGCTTCAAAGCCCCGTTTAAAAAAGCCGTAAAATAAACTCTCTTTGCCGACAGCGGAAAAGTTTTCAAGAAATACGAATGCGCGGATCCGCAATCGCGTAGGATACATCCGCGATGAGATTGCCCGCCAGCGTCAGAATCGCACCGATCAACAATATTCCCATCACTACCGGATAGTCGCGCGCCATTACCGACATATAAAATAACTGGCCCATGCCCGGAATGGCAAAAATCGTTTCAAAGATGACGCTCCCTCCGATCAGACCGGGAATGGACAGGCCCAAAATGGTGATCGCAGGCAATAGCGCGTTGCGCAATGCGTGGCGATAAATCACCTGCCTCTCGCTCAAGCCCTTGGCCCGGGCGGTCAGAATATAGTCCTGGCGGATCACCTCGAGCATATTGGCGCGCATATAGCGTGAAAGTCCGGCCAGTCCGCCGAAAGCGGAAATAAACACCGGCAGGATAAGATGCCGGGCCAGGTCCGTAAGCTGCCCCCAGATGCTGAGGTATTCATAATTGAGCGAGCGCAGGCCGGAAATGGGCAGCCAGCCCAGATGAATACCGAAAAAAATCATCAGGAGCAGAGCCAGCCAGAAAGTGGGCACGGCAAAACCGATAAAAACAATCACGGCCGTGATTTTGTCGAACAGTGAGTCCTGATGGACTGCCGACAAAACGCCGATCGGCACAGCTATCGCGATGATGATCAGCAAAGACAAAACATTGATGGTAATGGTAATGGGCAGCCGCTCCAGAATTTTATCCGCTACCGGACGATGATCAGATGAAAAGGAAGTGCCCAGATCGCCCCGGCTCAGTTTTTTGAGCCACGACCAGTACTGAAGATGAACCGGCTTGTCGAGCTCGTAGAGCTTCATCAGCCTTTGTTTCATTTCCGCCGATGCTTTCGGGTTCATCTGCGTCTGTAAATCCGTAGGCTTGCCCGGCGCCAGATGCATCACAAAAAAGCAGATGACGGTAATCCCCAGTAAAAGCGGAACCATAAGGAGAATTCTTTTGATCAGGTATCTGAGCACGTCTGACCCCCGTCAATTTTGAAAGTCCTAACCCAGCAGGTCCAGAAGAGACATCTTTTGCAGATTGTCCAGCGACTGCCACAGATGATCCTGCCGGTGCGCCTCCAGCGTGACGGTCGGCCTGACTCCTAGCTCGCCCAGGCTGGTGAATAATTCCCGAAATGGAAAGGTGGCCGTTCCTACCGGCAGGTGCTCGTCAAACTCGCCGAAATTGTCATGCAGATGCAGGTGCCCGATATATGCACCCATCTGCTCTATCCACGTCTGCAGTGACTTGTTTGAAAAAACATTGAAATGCCCCGTGTCGAAACAAAAGCAGAAGTGATCATCGACCAGGATTTCCATAAGCTTTCTTAAGATATCCGGCTCTTTTTCATAGACGTTTTCCAAAGCGACGGCGGCCCCGGCATCTTTGGCAACGCCTTTGAGCTCGCTCCAGAAGCGCACGCTGTTTTCCAGCCACAAATCATCGCAATTCACATAATAACGGTCATCATATGACGGATGGCAGACTATTTTGAGCGGCTGGAAATATTGTGCCAGATCGAAAGCCTGTCTGATGCGCTCCATGCTAGCCTTGCGGATCCGGTCGTCGAGCGCGCCGGGGCGCAAATCCACAAACGGCGCATGAAAGGTAAATTTCAGCCCCCCGTCTTTAAGAAGTTCGGCCGTCCGGCGGCAATCATCCCGGTCTATGGACGAAAGAGTGTGATGGTTGAAATACAGCTCCAGATTGAGCCTGTGCTCGAGAATCATCGGCAAATAACGCGGCAGCAGGTGATACGGCATATGTACGTGAACTTTTTGAATAATGCTTTGCATATTTAAACCTTTACGAAAAGTGCAGACGCGCTCGTTTACCACAGGCATTTTTTTTTCACAACACCAATGACCGCCGGAAAAAGGCAATTTGCAGCGCCCGGCGCGTAAATTATCAGCCTTTTCCCTTATTTTTTTCATATTCTTCTTTTTTATCATGCCCGTCTTGTGGTATGTGAAGCACGATATCATCGCAAGGGGTTGCCTTCTGAAAATGGATTCACTGAAGCTCGACGCTAAACACGTACAAAAGAGAATCGAGAGCACTCCCGAATACATGAGAAAACTCTTCATCATGCCCGACTCGTCGGACAGGTTCATGGAGTTCGGAGCGCATCTACTTGACCTGATCCATGATTTTTTCAAGGAACGCGGCGGCATCCACTCTTCCATTTCCATGGAGAAGCTCGCGGGACTTTTCAGCACCACCGAAATGCCTGCCGAACCTCACCTGATCAAAGATGTCCTCAATGAAATCAAACACAATATCATCAGACATTCCGTAAAGGTGGCTAATCCCTACTACATCGGCCACATGACCAGCGCCGTTCCCTATTTCATGATCCTTCTGGAAATGATCGCCGTGAGCCTCAACCAGAACCAGGTGAAAATCGAAAGCGCGAAGGCATCATCTTTTGTGGAGAGGGAATTTCTGTGCTGGATCCACCAGCTGATTTACCGCGGCGAAGATGTTTTTTATAAAAAACAGATTCAAAACCCGCAAATTGCCATGGGAAATATCACCTCCGACGGCACCATCGCCAACATGACGGCCCTGGCCATGGCCATGGCCAGGGCGTTTCCGCCAGACGGCCGCGACTTTAAGGGCATCCGCGCCGAAGGCCTTGTGCGCGCACTCGAGCACTACGGCTTCCGGCAGGCTCTTATTTTCGTTTCCCGCCGCGGGCATTATTCCATCTGCAAGGCGGGAAGCATTCTCGGCATCGGCGACCAGAGCGTGATCCGCGTCCCCGTTCAGCCCTGCATCAACAAAATCGATATAGGCAAGCTGCGCTCGTTGGTTGCAAGCATCCGCAAAGAAGACCGGGCCGCGGGAAAGCCCAGCAAATTTGTCGCCCTGGTCGGCATTGCCGGAACGACGGAAACGGGCAACATTGACGATCTGGATGCGCTAAGCGAGGTGGCGCGGGAAATCGGAGCCCACTTCCATGTGGATGCGGCCTGGGGCGGAGGCGCACTGCTTATGGAAGGAGCGCGCGACATGATGCGCGGCATCGAAAAGGCTGATTCCGTAACCATCGACGGACATAAACTGCTCTATTCGCCCAACAGCATGGGCATCTGCGTATTCAGGAATGTAAGCGACTCGCGCTTTCTTTACCACACCTCCGACTACATCATCCGCAAGGGGTCGGTGGACCAGGGGAGATTCACCATTGAGGGCTCACGCCCGTTTGCATGCCTCAAACCATGGGCGTCCATAAAAATTTTCGGCAAGATGGGCTACAGACTCCTGTTTGAGCACGCGCGCAATCTGCAGAAAACTTTTGTAGAACTCATCGAGCAGGACCCGCTTTTCGAACTGATGAACTACCCGGAGCTTTTCATCATCATCTACCGCTTTGTTCCGGAAGAGCTCAAAGCAGCGCTTGACCGCCTGATGAAAAATCCCCGCAAAAACGCCGAACGAATTACCGCCATCAACAAAATCATCAACGAACTCAACACAGAGCTGCACAAAACAATCCGCGATCACGACATGTCTTTTGTCTCCCGCACGCGGATCGAATCGACCCGCTACTCTCCCCGCAGGGTTGTCGTGCTGCGGGCGATCACCATCAATCCCAACACGGAGCCGGCCATGCTCAGACAGATACTCAAAGAGCACCGGCGCATGGGCATCAAGTTGTGGCGGAACATGAAAGACAACTGCCTTGATGCGCGCGGGCGTCTGCGGCGCAGGCAGGCGGACAATTAAAAGATTTTCACGGCCGGTAAAACCGCCTGCGGATTACATCTGCGGCATGACCGGCCCACAGAACATAGGCCGGCGCCCCGGGATGGAAACCGTCGGCTGCCATGTAGGCCGGCTCAAGCGGATAATCAATCGAAACAAACTCACAACTTTCATATCTTTCGGCAATAAGCTTCAGCTCCCTGTTGAAGCTGCGGGCTCTTGCCCCGAGGTACCACCTCAGTGGTTGAGGCAAAGCAGGAAACATATGCATGGGCGGCAAGCCGGTGAGTAACATATGGCGGGTGTGGAATCTGGATTCGAGCAGTCCGGCGATATCTTGCATCTGCCGCGTCCACTTGCTCAGTCGCGTCAGATGGGTCACGTCATTGACGCCGATGGAAGTTACCGCGACATCGAATGCCTCCGGAGTCTGCGCCTCCAGCATCGAGCGCACATCCGAGGCCCTGTGGCCGGTTTTAGCCGCGAGTTTCCACTCCACTCGAAAGTCTGTCCCCAACTGTGAAACCAGCCGGCCGGAAAGAGCCTCTTTTTGCGTGGACACCCCCACGCCGGCGGCGGCGGAATCGCCCACGATGAAAAGGCGCAAAGGATTGCCTGAACCGTGCGTGCCGCATCGCTTACCCCGCGGTTCGGGCAACCGGGGTGTTTTCGAACGGACGCGCACGGCCTGCGCAAACAATAGCGGCAGCAAGGCAACAGCCGCAAGTTCATGTTTCATATACGCTCCCTTCTGCTTGAGTCTGTAAAATCAAACCGGCGCTTTTCTGTGCGGGCCGACTTCTTCCCAGTGACTGAAGGGATGGATACAGAGATTCGCGTTGAAATAGCGCGGGTCATGCGTCACCTCCCGACCCAGCCAGGGCGGGCGCTCAAAGGCCTGGTCCTCGCTTTCAAGCTCGATTTCCGCCAGGACCAGACCGTGATTTTCGCCCAGAAACTCATCCACCTCCCACACGAGGCTGCCGCTGGGGACCAAATAGCGGATCTTTTCGATCACAGGCCCGTCGCACATCTCCAAAAGCTCTGCGACGTGTAAAACGGGAATTTCATATTCAAATTCCCGCCGCACCGCGCCCGTCGATGGCCCCTTGATCGTCAAAAAGGCCTTGTTGCCTGCCAGACGCACCCGTACAGTCCTTTGCGGGTCGCGGTTCAAATATCCCTGACAGATGCGGACTCCCGCCCCCTGTCTCCACCCGCTGGTTTCCACCAGAAATTTACGTTCAATTTCGACAGGCATCATCACCTCTCGGACGCAATAGACACCCTGCTACGCACACAGGGGCGTCGGTCATGATTTTTTAGTCTCCTGGTTGTTTTCAGGCCGGCCTGTCTTCATCTGATCATGCTCGCAGGCCAGATGCATGATGTAATCCCTGAATGTCCACTCCAGGGCCGTTGGTGTAACCACCGCAAAAATCATATCCTGCGCATCCGGCAACACCGCCTTGAAGCTTCTCATCACCGCAAAGACCTGCTCGCGCTCGCGGGCGTAAACAATTACGGTTTTATAGCTCCCGGCCAGGCAGGGTAAATCCGTCTCAACCGCGCTGGCGTCTTCATCCTTTTCGAAGCCCTGCCCCGTAAGGACTTCACCCAGCACCTCCCCCACCGGCATCTCCAGTATGGCCCCGGCAACAGCGGTCACTTCCGGCCGGGGCATTTCCGGGTGCATCCTTCCAAACGACTCTGTGCCTTTTTCAATATCCTGCCGTGACAGACCCCAGCTCAAGCAAATGATTTTTTCCTCCATCCCTTCTTTCCTTTCCATAGCGGATAACGGCGAACTACTTTTTCAGTATCTCGGCCAGCGTTTTTGCATCCGCCCCGAAGTGAACCTTCCGGCCAATTTTCACGACAGGGCGACGGATGAGCCGCGGCTCGCCGGCCATCAGATCAATCAGCTCCTGATCATGGAGCGCCTCGGGCTTCAAATTCAGCGCCTTGAAAGACGGTGACTTAAAGCTGAACATCTGTGCGGCGGCTTTGCCTTCCAGGAGACTCACAATTTCATCGCGCTCCAAAGGCTGTTTGAAAATATCCCTTTCGCTGAATTGTACTTTGTTTTGCAAGAGAAACTCCCTTGCCTTCCGGCACGTCGTTCACCTGTTCCAGCAGAAAAATTCAATTTTCATTTCTCTTTCCTCCATGCGGCATCTTACAGACAATTTTTGTTTTTCAATGCATCTACCACCAAAAAAGTGTTCCACTCGCGGTCATGCAGCCCCCATGAGCCGTCTTTTTTCTGCGTCGTCTCCAGAAGCGGCACGGCTTTGAGCCACTGGCGATGCGCCATTTCACAATTCAGGCGGGCAAGCGTGTTCAGGGTCAGAAAAAAAGGCGTCGGCGCCGGCCAGAGACCGGACGTTTTCTGGCACTCGCCCAGCTCGGCGACAAGTCTGATAACCGCGGCATCTTCCGCATATACTCGATGAACAGCCAGCGCCCTCAGAATATTGCTTTTGTCCGCCGCGATATCGTTTCGCTCTTCATGGTC
>Ga0116182_1000843_pt1 | contig 32897 bp, 32 predicted proteins | sample AD_UKC077_MetaG_FD_89805 | JGI IMG/M metagenome (GOLD analysis project Ga0116182, IMG submission 89805) | Active sludge microbial communities of municipal wastewater-treating anaerobic digesters from USA - AD_UKC077_MetaG | ecosystem: Engineered > Bioreactor > Anaerobic > Digestate | place: USA...
ATCAACAGCCTTCGTTCATTGCCGACGACCGTCGGATCGATGTGCTCGAAGGAGGCGGGATTCTTCGCCACTCCGTCGATGTGCATTCCCCCTTTATGAGCGAACGCGGATTTGCCGATGAACGGCATCGACCGGGCGATCCGGACGTTCGCGACCTCTCCGATCGCTCGGCAGGTCGGATACAGAAATTCCAGACTCTCGCCGTTTAAGCACTCATAGCCGAGCTTCGTTTGAAGAATTCCGATGATCGTCGAGAGGTTGGCGTTTCCGCACCGCTCGCCGATCCCAAGGAGCGTTCCCTGAACCTGGCCGACTCCGCATTGAACCGCCAAAATGGAAGAAGCCACCGCCGTTCCGATATCATCGTGGGCGTGAACCGCCCACTGGGCGCCCGGAATCGCCGCCATCGTCTCCTTGGTAATCCGCTCAAACTCGGAAGGAATGATCCCGCCCCGGGTCTCGCAGAGAACCAGCGTGGAGGCTCCCCCCCTGAGCGCCGCTCTGAGGGTTTCGAGGGCATACTCCCTATCGGCAAGATACCCGTCGTAGTAGTGCTCCGCATCGAAGAAGACCTCCACTCCCGCATCACGGCAGAAGCGGACCGAGTCCTCGATCATCGCAAGGTTTTCCTCCGGCGTGGTCCGAAGAATATCGGTTACATGGAAGTCCCAGCTTTTGCCGAAGATCGAAACGATCTTCGTCCCGGCGCCGATCAGGGACCGGAGGTTCGGATCGTCCTTCGCTTCGATCTCTTTTCTTCGCGTCGACCCGAAGGCGACAATCTTGGCATGCTTCAGCTCCAATGTCCGAGCGCGCTCAAAGAACTCCAAGTCCTTCGGATTGGAACCGGGATTCCCCGCTTCGATGAAGTCGATTCCCAGAGTATCCAAGGCTCGAACCACTTTCAGCTTGTCTTCAACGGAGAAACTGATTCCTTCGCCTTGGCTTCCGTCGCAGAGAGTGGAGTCAAAGATCGTTACCTTCACATGAATCTCCTTTTATCGCTGTTGTTCATAAGCATGTCATTTTCAAAGGAATGATCATTGGTCGGTTTGAAGGGGTGTTCCTGCTTGGCCGGAGCGCCGTCGACCATCTTGTTGATCGCCGCGAGGCATGAAAGGATCGAGGCTTCGATCACATCCGTCGATACACCCCGTCCGCGGTACGTTCCCCGTTCATCTCGAAGCTTGACGAACACCTCGCCGAGGGCGTCCCGATGTTCGGTAACCGCCTGAAGCGTATAATCTTCCAAGCTGAACGGATGGTCGACGATCTTTTCCACCGCTCTGAGAGCCGCGTAGACCGGTCCGGTTCCCCAAGCGACCTCCTGGTGTTTTTCATCGCCCTTCTTCAACGTGACGCACGCCGTCGAGGTGATGAGATTTCCGCTGTTGACGACGAAGGAATCGAGCTCCCAGATCGTCGGGGCTCCTTGGTACGCCGATTCGACCAAGGCGATGAGATCGCGTTCTTCAACGTTCTTCTTTCGATCGGCGAGGTTCTTGAATTCGCTGAAGAGGCGTGAAAGCTCCTCTTTGGTGAAGGAGTAACCGAGTTCGCCGAGACGCTGTTCGAAGGCGTGTTGACCGCTGTGCTTGCCGAGAACGAGACTTGTCTTCTTCACCCCGACGCTTTCGGGAGTCATGATCTCATAGGTCAGGCTGTTGGCCATCATTCCATGCTGGTGGATTCCGCTTTCATGGGCGAACGCATTGGAGCCGACGATCGCTTTCGAGGGGTGAATCTTCACTCCGGTGATCTGCTTCAGCACCCGGGCGGATTGAGTGATCTGCTCCGTGTTGATGTTGGTCTCGAATGGGTAGATATCACCTCTCGTCTTGAGGTTCATCACCACCTCTTCCAACGCGGCGTTGCCCGCCCGTTCGCCGATTCCGCATATGGTTACCTCCGCCTGACGTGCTCCGGCGTTCAACCCGGCCAAGGTGTTCGCCACCCCCATGCCGAGGTCGTTGTGGCAGTGGACGGCGATGATCGCTTTATCGGCGTTGGGAACACGATTCATCACCGTATCGACCATTCGGTGAAGATCGCCCGTTGAAGCATAGCCGACCGTATCGGGCAGGTTCACGACATTCGCGCCGGCGTTGATCACCGCTTCGACCACGGCGCAGAGGTAATCGAGGTCCGTCCGGGTCGCATCCTCCAGGGAAAACTGCACATCGTCGATCTTGTTGCGGGCATAGGCGACCATCTTCGTCGAGCGGTCGAGAACCTCCTCACGGCTCATTCGGAGCTTGTATTTCAAGTGAAGGTCGCTGGTCGCCAAAAAGAGGTGGATTCGCCCTCGCTCGGCGCCTCTGATTGCTTCATAGGAGGCATCGATATCTTTCTCGAGGGAACGGCTCAGCGATGCGATGATCGGTTTCTTCACGTGTTCGCACACTGCCTTGATCGATTCGAAATCGCCTTCGCTGGCGATCGCGAATCCCGCCTCGATAACATCGACGCCGAGGGCTTCAAGCTGCAGCGCCATTCGAATCTTTTCATCAAGGTTCATCGAATAGCCGGGGGCTTGTTCACCGTCGCGCAACGTGGTGTCAAAGATATGGATTCGCTCCTTCTGCATTCCGGCCTCCTTTAACGTTTGAGCCAACTCATCAAGGAACGGAGTTTCGCTCCGGTTTTCTCCAAGAGGGTTTCGCTCTCCATCCTTCTTCGAGCGTTGAAGTACGGTCGGCCCACCTGGTTCTCCAAGAGCCATGTACGGGCGAACGTTCCTTCCTGGATATCCCTCAACACGTCCTTCATCACCTTCTTCGTTTCATCGGTGATGATCTTGCTTCCCGTAGAGTAATCGCCATACTCGGCGGTATCGCTGATCGAGTAGCGCATGTAGGAAAGACCGCCCTGATAGATCAGGTCGACGATCAGTTTCATCTCATGCACACATTCGAAGTACGCCATCTCCGGCTGATACCCAGCTTCGACCAGCGTGTCAAAGCCTGCCTTCATCAGAGCCGTGATTCCACCGCAAAGCACCGTCTGTTCGCCGAAGAGATCGGTTTCCGTCTCTTCTTTGAAGGACGTTTCAAAGATTCCGGCCCGCCCCGCTCCGAGGCCTTTGGCATACGCAAGGGCGATCTCTTTGGAATCCCCGCTCGGATTCTGGTGGACGGCGATCAGGGAAGGAACACCCTTGCCCTCCTGGAATTGGCTGCGAACGGTGTGCCCCGGGCCCTTGGGGGCGACCATGATGACGTTCACATCCTCCGGGGGGGCGATCTGGCCGAAATGGATGTTGAAGCCGTGGGCAAAGGCGAGGTAGTCTCCCTTTTTCAGATACGGAGCGATCGACTCGCGATAGATCTTCGCCTGTTTCTCGTCCGGCAGGAGCATCATAATGACGGAAGCGGCTTTTGCGGCGTCGCTTGCCGTCATGACCTCGAGTCCGGCTTCTTTGGCGAGGTTCCAGCTCTTTGAGCCCTCGTACAGCCCGACCACCACGTCAACACCGCTTTCATGAAGATTCAAAGCGTGGGCGTGTCCCTGGCTGCCATATCCGATAATTGCTACTTTTTTGCCTTCCAGCAACGTAAGATCCGCATCTTGGTCATAATACATCTTGCTCATCACTCTTCTCCCGTTTGTATTTCATCAAATCCTATCGAACTCAGGGCGCGGCTTCCGCGCTCCAAGGCTGTAATTCCGGTTCGGGCCAACTCGACGATTCCATAGGGACTGATCAGGTTCAAAAAGGAATCGATCTTATCGAGCGTGCCGGTCATCTCCAGGCTGACGGTGGTATTCGTCACATCGATGATTTTCGCCTTGAAGATCTGGGCGAGTTCAACGACCTCCGTTCGGCTTGCCACCGAAGCCATGACTTTGATCATGATCAATTCGCGCTGCAGGCTGGCGGTGCGAGTCATCTCATATACCTGAATGACATCGTACAGCTTGGCGACCTGCTTCTTGATCTGCTCGACGACCGCTCGATCTCCCGGGACGACGATCGTTATCCGGCTGAGGCGCTCATCCTCCGTTTCGCCGACGGAGAGGCTGTCGATGTTGTATCCCCTTCGACTGAAGAGCGAGACGACCCGCATCAGCACTCCGGGATTGTTGTTCACCAAGATCGCCAAGGTGTAGCGTTTTTCTCGTTTGCTCATCGTGCCTCCCTCCTCAACACGCCGGATATAAAAAAGGACCTCCCTTGGTAGGGGGGGGTCTTCCACGGACGATGCAGATATTCTGCAGCCGTGGTCAGAGAATAATAAGTACTAGAATAATGAGAGCGGAGATGAAAAGGTTTGAGCTTGTCCTGGCAAGCTCTTTGGCTCGGGTAACCTGGATCTTCAAGGTGCCGTTCACACTCCTCTCCTTATTCCTGCAACTGCAGGTGTTGAGTGTTTGTACCTCTCTTCCGCCCTCTCTGTCAACCCATTATTCAAAAATAGCATCTTTATACACGCAATATGCGAACATTTCTTCCTATTGTTCGTAAAGAAGTTTGCCGGTACACTTTGTTCATGGCCAATCGGAGTCGTACCCTCTTCGTACGCTTGTTAACCTACTTTCTCATCGTATTGCTGCTTCCGTTATTGATTTTCAGCGGGTACTATGTGTTCCGTGGAGACAAAAGTCAGAGCAGGTATCTTTCCGAGCAAAGCCTCGGAGCGATCCGCCGCGACGCCCTGGCCGTCGGCAATGTCTTGGAGGAATACCGCCACAAAGCATATCTTCTCTCCACCGATGAACTGATCGTCGAGGTGATGAGACATGACTCGCCGGAGTTCCTCAACCAGGTCATCCACGAAGTCTATCCCCTTCTCTTCAGCGTAATGAAAGGGGACACCTACCTCGCCAGCGCGAACCTTGTTTCCAATACGGGACGAATTCGTCTTTCAACCCACGTCTTTCCTAAACTGTTCGATCTTCGGTATCACACCTCCACCAGTGAATTGAACAATGTCATCGCCCAGAATCTCAACCTCTCCCAGACCGCCAGTTTGATCACGACCAGGGGCCACCGTACTTCTGAAAACGGACGGCAGGTGGTCGCTTCGATTCTCAGAAGAATCTACGACAATGAAGGAACCAATCTCGGGTATCTGGTGATCGACCTCTTTGGCGAGGCGCTCAGCACCGGAATCAATATCGAGCGGTTTTTCAGCGATCTCTACCTGATCGATCAAAAGGAGTTCCATGCGACCAGCTTGATTCATACCGATATGCACGGCTCTTTTGACAAGTTCCCCCCGTTGCTTTCCTTGAAAGGAGATTACACTCCCAGGGCCGAGCAGATCGGTTCGACGGTCATCGCCGTGGCTCCGGTGGCAAACACCAACCTCTATCTGGCGGGAACGCTCAGCACGGTATTTCTCAGCCGAAACATCTCGAGGTGGTATCTGATCTTCACCGGAATGCTCATCATCGGCGTCGCTCTTGCGATGATTTTCAGCTTCCTCTTCTCGCGCTCGATCGCCCGTCCGATCGCCTCTCTGGCCATGCGAATGGATCGGGTCGATCGCTCGAACCTCCAAACCCGGCCGGTCAAATCGAAGATCACCGAATTTGCTCAGCTTGAAAACTCCTACAACGTGATGATCGATCAGATCAGGATGCTCCTTGAACAAACCCGCGAGGAGCAGAAGAAGCTCAGCGAAGCGGAGCGCAAAGCGTTGGAGAGCCAGATGAATCCCCACTTCCTCTTCAATACTCTCAATACGATCAAGGCGCTGGCCAGAATCAACAACCAGGAAGAGATCTATACGATCACCGTGAAATTGGGAAAGCTGCTCCGCTCGACGATCGACAGCCATGAAAGCGAGGCGACTCTCGCCGATTCAATCGCTCTGATCGATTCCTACCTGACGATTCAAAAACTTCGCTACGGAGAGAAGCTCGTCACCTCGATCCACCTCGATCCGACGTGCGCCCACATCAAGACTCCGAAGCTCGTCATCCAGCCGCTGGTTGAAAATGCGATCATCCACGGTCTTGAACCCAAAGTGGGCAATTGGTTCCTCGCGGTTCGGGTGGAAGCCGTCGGACGCCAGATTCAGATCACGATCGAGGACAATGGAGTCGGGTTCGACCGGACGACGCTGCCCAGGGACCTCAACGAACTTGCCAATTCGACGCACGTTGGGGTATACAATGTATATAGGAGACTTTCGCTCGCATACCAGAACGAGCTTGAGTTTTCGATCGATTCAACGGTGGGGAAAGGAACGATCGTTCGCATCGGCCTGCCCATAGGAAGGAGATAAGTCGTGGCATACACCGTCGTGTTCGTTGAGGACGAAGAGCTTGTCCGCCAAGAGATCATTTCATCGATTCGGTGGAAGGCCTTGGGTTTAAAGTTGGTGGGGGTCGCCGCCGACGGGGCGGAAGGTGAACGACTTATCAAAGCATTGGAGCCGGACATCGTCATTACCGACATCCGCCTCCCCGCTCAGGATGGGCTGGCGATGCTCGCTTCCTGCCCGGTGGACCATGCGATCATCCTGACCGGTCATACCGATTTCACCTATATGAAACAGGCGATCCGCCTCGGAGTGTTCGACTATCTTTTGAAACCCGCCAGCGATGAAGAGCTTGAAGAGGCGCTCACTTCGTTGGTGCAGAAGATCCAGGAGGAAGATCGAGATGTGGAGCAGATCAACCGGCGTCATAGGGAGCACGATCATTCCATCACTCTTCCCAAGCACTTTAAGAATCATGTAATTGATTCGGCGGTCTCCTTCATCGTTGACAACTACAGCCAATCGGTGGGATTGCAGGAGGCGGCCAATCATCTGGGAGTCAGCGAAAGCCATCTCTCCCGACTCTTCAAGGAAGTTACGGGTCTCAACTTTCTCCAATACCTCAACGCCTATCGAATCAATAAAAGCGTCGAAGTGATGAGCGATCCGAAAAAGAATATCGCCGAGATTGCAACCAGTTGCGGTTTTCCCACCCCCGGATACTACGCAAAGATCTTCAAACGCTTTCTAGGCAAGACCCCGACGCAGTTCCGAGACGCCTTGGGCTCACCCCAATAAGGGTTCAAACACTCGCTTAAGCTCACGCGAGGCATGCTCGCCGCTGTAGTGCAGCGTAGGGATTCCCAGGCTTCGGGCGCTTTCGATGTGTTCGATCGAGTCATCGATGAAGTACGCTTGGCTCGCCATGACGCCTTCCGCTTCAAGAATATGCTGAAAGTATGCGTGAGCCGGCTTGGAAAGCCCTATTTCATGGGAGGGATAGAGGGCGTCGAAGAGGGCCAGCGCATCCATTTCACGCAGGATCGCCCAGTGGGATGCATAGGTATTGGAAGCACACGCCACCCTATACCCCAGCCCCCTCAGCCTTGTGATCGTGCTGACCACTTCGATGTTCAGATACGGGGTGAAGCAGGTGGCCATAAGGTCTTCTTCGATCGGTTTGCCGAACACCTTTTCGGCATGCCTCCAATACTGCTCGGCACTGACCTCCCCTTCCATCAAGGGATAGATCCAATGGTGGTAATCCAACTCGAACTGATCGTGGGGAACGTCCAGGCGTTCGGCGATCTTTTCACTGATTCCTATCCCTTTGACGACGACGTTGCCCATGTCGAAGAGAAACACCTTCGTGTTTTTGCTGACGATGGAATTGTTGTTCACTCGCTTAACCCTTGCGTGATTCGTAGACCGCCGATCCGCCGATGAAGTATTTCGTGAGGCTCATGAAGAGGACGAACATCGGAATCGAGGCAATCAACGCGGCAGCCATCATCGCTCCTTCATCGGTATTCCGCTCGGCGGCGAAGGCCGTTATATACTGAGGGATCGTTTTCATCTTATCCCTCTGGCTGACCAGGAGCGGCCAGAGGAGGTTATCCCACTGTGAGCGGAACGCCAGGATCGATAGTGTGGCTATGACCGGCTTGGCGTTCGGAAGAACGATCCGCCAATAGATTCCCAATTCACTCATTCCGTCCACTCGGGCCGCATCAAGGAACTCCGTCGGGAAGGTCGAGAGATACTGGCGCATCTGGAAGATTCCGAAGGCGCTGACGAGAAAAGGAAGAATCAAGCCCACATAGGTGTTTTGAATTCTCAGCTTCATCACCACCATGTACAGCGGAATCATGATCGCTTCAAAGGGAATCATCATCGTGGCCATGATCATGATGAAGATGGCGTTTCGTCCTCGGAATCTGAATTTAGCGAGACCGTACCCGGTGAGACTGCCGAGAAGGACGGTGGTGATCGCGACGGTGACGGAAACGATCAGGGAGTTCAGGATGTTGCGGAGGAAGATATAGTTTTCATCCAGACCGACGATCGCCCGCTTGAAGTTAATCCAGTTAAGCGATTCGGGTATCCAGTTGAACGGCATTCGAAGAATCTGATTCTTCGTCATCATCGAGGCAGTGATCATGAAGATGATCGGGGTCATGGTAAAGAAGAGCATCACCAGCAGGAATGCATAGATGAGCAGGTTGATCGGGTTATATGTTCGCTGTATCTGCATCTTGCGCTCCTAATAATCGATATTTTCACCGCTCTTGGTGGTTCGGAACTGGAAGAGCGTCAGGACGAGCATCAACACGAAGAGGACGACGCTCATCGCACTTGCCCGACCCAGGTATTGATCCTGGATTCCGGTGATATAGATGTTGAAGGTGATGACGTTGATCGGAGCTCGGGTCGAGCCGTTGGTGTAGAACATGTACTGGGTGCTGAACGTCTTCAGACACTGCAGCATCGCCATGATGGAAACAAGCACCACGGTCGGTCTCAAAAGCGGAAGGGTGATTCGCCAGAACGTCTGGTTCTTGTTCGCACCGTCGATCGTAGCCGCTTCATAGATCGTTGAAGGAATCGTCGCCAGCCCGGTTATGAACAGGATGACGAAATAGCCGATATACTTCCAGAAGTAGACAAGCATCGTTGAGATTTGGAGCATCATGGGGTCGGTCTTCCACTTATGGTCGACTCCGGGGGTGTTGAGGATCAGGTTCATCCATTGGTTGCCTAGACCCCTGGGGTCAAAGATCAACATCCAAATCGTGGCGGCAACCACTGAAGAGAGAATTGCCGGGGTATAGTATGAAATTTGTAAAAAGCGTTTCGCTCTATTGGAGCTCAAGTTGCTGATCAATATCGCCAATAAAAGGCTGATTATCAGAAGGGGAATGAACGTTCCCACGGTGAAGGTAAGCGTCGCCTTCAGGCTGTTATAGAAAGAGAGCGGGTTGTCAGCCCGGGCGGGGTCAAAAAGGCGAACATAGTTGGCGAGGCCGATAAATTTGGGTTTGAGCTTGCTTAAAGCCCGGCGATCGTAAAAGCTCGTATAGAATGCGTTGAGAATTGGATAAAAGTTGAAGACGGAAAAGAAGATGAGGGCGGGAACGACAAAGGCAATCCCCCAACGCGCCTGTTTCTTTTCAATTCCTTTATATCGTTTCGTACCCATCAAATTGGTTCCTTACAGAGAAAAAGACAAGACTCAGCCCCCAAGCAGGGGGCTGAGATCGTTCGAATTAACGTCGTTCGTCAATGATTTCCTGAACGGCGGATCGAAGCGTGGCAAGCGCCTTCTGCGGGCTTTCGCCGCTGAGCATGACACTTTCAACCGCGTTCCGGATCTGAGTCTGGATTTCAGCGGAATCGGATCCGTAGTACACCATGTTTGCTCGAGCCATATCGTTGATGAAGACTTCACTGTAGGGCATATTCTTCAAGGTGTCGCTGGCGAGCAATGCCTTGGTCGGCTGAATCAGGTTTCCACCGCGGGTCAGGTAATCTTCACCGTGGGAAAGAAGGAAACCGATGAGCTTCCACGTCGCTTTCTGGACTGCGGGATCGCTGTCCGCATTAACCATGAAGAAGTGTCCATAGTAGGCGGATGCAACGTCCTTCACTGCATTTTCAAAGACCGGGAAGGGAACGACCATCCAATCATCCGACTCGAAGAACGCGGGGTTCTCCGTCTTCATCCGACCTTCCTGATACAAGCCGGTGTGGGCCATGGCGATATCGTTGTTGTCTGCGTTGAAGAGGTATCGGGGAGCTTGATAGGTCGTCGAGCCGAGATTGCGGCCCAGCGGTCCCCACTCCTGCATGAACGTCAACGCCTTGATCCAAGCGTCATCGTTGATGATCGCTTTCTTGCCGTCTTCGCTCAACAAGGAGCCGCCGAGCTGCTCGACCATCGGAACGAACATGATCAGGTAGTACGGATAGCGGAAGTCGAAACCGCGGCGAACGAGAATGTCGCCATCCCGAATCACCAGTTTTTCGGAAACGTCAGCCATCTGCTCCCAGGTTCGCGGATAGTCCTTTTCAGCATCAAGACCGGCGGAAGCAAACACTTTCTTGTTGACGTAGATCGCCCAGTTGGTGAGCTCAAGGGGCAGACCGTAGACTTCGCCGTCAACGGTAACGGTGTCCAAGATTCCATCCATGTACTTGTCCAGCATATCCTGTTTGCTCTTGAAACCGGCTGCCACATAGTCGATTGGTGCAACCCGACCGTTGGTGATGTAGGCGTACTGGTTCTCGATGGGAAGGTTGAACATATCCGGTCCCTCATTGGCGGCAAATGCAGTCTGGACCAGCTCGATCTGCTTCTGAGCGGATCGGGTCGACCGTTCTACCGTGATGTGGGGATTGGCAGCCTGGAACTTCTCAATCAGCTCATTTTCCAGCTTGGTTCGGGCTGCATCGTCATGGGTCCAGTAGTTGATGGTAACCGGCTTGGTTTCATCGACAGCTTGATCTTTCGTACCGGCGGCAAAGATTGCAGTGGGAAGAAGAAGTGCGATGATCAGAATAAGAAATACACTCTTTTTCATTACAGACCTCCTTAAAGTCTTCTTCTTTAAGTTTAAAGGGTCTGTCTCAAAGCACACAAGAGAAGGATTTTGTGCTAACGGGGAGGGTTTTGCTAAGCCAAGCAAAACCCTTTTACAAACATCAACCTTGTTCCTCAAGCTTGCGCATGAAGATCGCCAACTTCTCCATCGTTTCATTGGAAATGTCATGTTCGATGAGGCATGCATCCGCTTCGGCGACCTCGGGATCCACTCCGAGGATTTCGTGAAGGAACGTGGTGATGGTCTTATGCCGGAAGTAGATCTGGGCGGCTTTGATCCGCCCCTTCTCCGTCAATTTGATATCGCCATATGCTTCCTGTTCAATGTAGCCGCCGTCACTCAGATTCCTCATCGCCCGGGTCACGCTGGGCTTTGAAACGCCGAGGCGAAGCGCCACATCGGTGGTCCGCACTTTTTCATGTTCTTCACTCAGCGCCAAAACGGCTTCCAAGTAATCTTCACCGGATCTTTGCATGCCTTATCGTACCATTAATTCCCCTTAGTGAGAAGAAGTACTAAAAGCAGAAGCCGACACCGATGTAGGTACGGGCGGTAACGGGAATATCATCCACGATTTCCTTGTCGTGCAGATCGTATATTCCGGCAAGAACGCTCAGCCCACCATTGATGGTCATCTTCGGTGAAAGGAGGAAGTTCGCTTCGACGCTTGCACCGAATCCGAGCATCGATGCAGAAATAGTTGTTGTTCCCCACAAAGTTTTAACTTCCAAATCAAGCATTTGGTAGGAAGGACCGGCACTGACGACAAGATCGAACATCTTGCTTAATTCAAACCGGTGGCTGTATCCCAGAAGAATGTTCATCAGATAGGTGGTGAACCAATCATTTTGGCTATCTGAAACCATCGTCTGGGCAGACGCTTGGGCAAAAAAACCACTTGCGCTGAATTGATCGGGGTACGAATAGAACCCGGCATACACACCCGTGAATTTATATGGGTCCTTATCGGGATACGTCAATGCACCGAAATCCAAGCCCACGGTGGTCATGTTGTCGTAAGCCATAACACCGCCGAGCGCAAACACAAACAGACAAACGAACACAACTACCCTTTTATTCATGTAGCACCTCCGGAAGATCTAATGCTTCCAGTATACGGGTAAACGATTCATTTGTGGTGATTTATTTATCGAATCCACCAAACAAACCGTGAAAGAGAAGTATTTACGCATCAATTTCTTGTTACGAATATCACATATGTCATTGATTTTAGAAAAGTATGTATTATTATTTCTATATATTATAATATATTATAAAATTATCTCTAAAAACTATACTTTGTTTTAGCAAAAATTACAAAAACTATTGATATAAGGAACGACGCTTCGCACACTGTAGCCAAACCGAGAAAAGAGCTTACCAACTTGCACACGAAGCATGCTTCGTATAAAGGGTGATTGCATGAAAAAAAGTACTTGTTTTCCTTACCATTCTCTTGATCGCACTTGCCGGTGTCAGTGCTGATTCTCAGGTGAAAGATACGGCGACTCTGAGTCTTGGAACTACGATTAGTGAGTATGTTAGAATCGGTTTATCCACCTCCGCTACCCTCGACACAGATAAAAGTTACCACGCTCTTTGATGGGCAGGGTAACGGTGTTTCGAACCAAACCATTGGATATGTTCACTTTGAAACCAACTGTCCATACATTCTCACGGTAACCGCGACCGCTTCTCCCCTTGTGCGAAAAAACTGTATGGATACTATCCCATCATATATGCTTGAAACCAAGGTTGCCCGGACGACAAAGACGATCCAGACCGCAGGCTTTGATGCATCCGGTACTGGCAATACTGCAGACATCTATGTAAGTCAGCAAGGCGTAGAAACCACATCACAGGAGCTGGTCTTGACGATCAAAGGTGTTGACAAAGACTATACCGCCGGCGATTATGAAGGCTCCATCGCCTTCACCGTTACCACTCAGTAATAACCATTTTTTTGCATGTCATGCCCCCGGATAGGGGGCATTTTTATAAACAAATAAAATTATATATATATCTTGACACAATTGTTTGTTTAGACTAACTTATGAGTGAGGATACGACGATGTCGAACACGATGGATGTATTAGCTGTTGGTCAGAAAGGTTCAGTGAAGGCGATTAACGCGCCCAAAGCTCTGAAACGGCGATTGATGGATATGGGATTCACCAAAGGTGTCGGTGTCGAAGTGATCAAGATGGCTCCCATGGGCGATCCGATGGAGGTCGCCGTTCGAGGATACCACCTCTGTCTTAGAAAAGCTGAAGCACGCTCGATCGAGCTGGTTTAGCATATGCGCACCATCGCTCTCGTAGGGAATCCCAACAGTGGGAAGACCACTTTGTTCAACGCTCTGACCGGTTCAACCGCCTATGTCGGCAACTGGCCGGGGGTTACCGTTGAAAAGAAGGAAGGGATGACCAATGGGCACAAGATTCTCGATCTTCCCGGCATCTATTCGCTTTCCCCCTACTCTCCCGAAGAAAAAATCTCCCGCCGATATATTCTCGACGAACAACCCGATCTCATCATCGACGTCATCGATGCCACCAACTTGGAACGAAGCCTGTACCTCTCGACCCAGCTCGCAGAGCTCGGTCGTCCCCTGTTATTGGTTCTCAACATGGAAGACCTGCTCATCAAGGATGGGATCGCCATCGATACGAAACGACTCAGCCAGATGTTTGGTACTCCGGTGGTTCAGATTACAGCTACCAAAAAAACGGGAATCGACGAGCTGAAAGAGCAGATCGAACAATCGCTCGCCAATCCGCAGACGCCCCCTTGTCCGCTGTTCAGCTCCTCAATCGAACGGAAGCTCACGACCCTTATCGAGGATGACTATCTTCATGATATTCCTCAAGGAAGACAGATGCGCTGGGCGGCGATCAAACTCCTGGAAGGCGATGAGCTGTTTTTGGAAACGATGCCCCCGATTCCGCCCGAACTGAACACCTACCTTGAAGAGACCCGCGCTCATTTGGAAGAGCTCTATGATGATGACGTCGAATCGATCATCGTCGATCAGCGCTACAAAGTGGCGGAAAAACTCGCTAGGGAAAGTCTCGTCAGACAGGAAGTGAAAGCGAAGCGCTTCACCTTCGACGTGATCGCGACCCACCGGATCTGGGCGATTCCCCTCTTCATCCTCATCATGAGCGGGGTGTTCTTCCTTTCCGTCGGGGTCGTCGGAGGGGGAACCACCCCCCTCCTGGAGGGGTTTTTCGAGAGCCTTGCCGAGTGGGTAACCGTTAAAGGCGAATCTTGGCAAATCCATCCGTTCCTCATCGGGATTCTTTCCGACGGAATCATCGCGGGAGTCGGAGCGGTCCTCACCTTCGTTCCTCAGCTTTTCATCCTCTTCCTGTTGCTCTCGATTCTCGAAGACTGCGGATATATGGCCCGAATCGCGTTCATCATGGACCGCCAGATGCGTTCGATGGGTCTTTCGGGAAAATCGATCATTCCGCTTGTCATCGGAACCGGCTGTACCGTCCCAGCGATCATGAGCACCCGAACGATCGAGCACCAGAAACAGCGGGAGCTTACAATAATCGTGACTCCGTTCATCCCCTGTGGAGCGAAGATGCCGATCTTCGCCTTGATGCTCACCTACTTCTTCCCGAACAAGTGGTATATGGCTCCCTTGATGTACGTCATGGGAATTCTGGCCGTGATCACCACCGGTCTTCTCGCCCGGGCGATCGACCGCCACAAGGAAACCAATGCGTTCATCCTTGAACTGCCCCGTTATCAGATGCCTTCCCCGAAGAGCGTGTGGCGTCAGACGAAGGATCGGACGCTGGGTTTCATCTATAAAGCCGGTACGATCATCCTGCTCGCTTCGATCCTCATCTACCTGCTTTCCTCCTACTCCTTCGCCTTCAAGACGGTCGATGCGGAAGAAAGCATGCTCGCGATCATGGGAAGAGTCATCGCTCCGATCTTCATTCCGCTCGGCTTCGGGTTCTGGCAGGCGGCGGTGGCGCTGCTCACCGGCATCGCGGCGAAAGAAACGATCGTCTCGACGCTCAGCGTGGTGATCGGCACGTCCTCATTGACGAACTTCTTCGATCCCGCCGGAGCTCTTGCGTTCATGACGTTCATTCTGCTTTCTTCCCCCTGCGTCGCTGCGATGGCCGCGATGCTCAAAGAATTGGACAGCAAACGGAAATTCCTCTTCGCCGTCGTCTGGCAATTCGGATTCGCGTATGTCGTGTCCCTCCTTGTGAGGTGCATCGTTCTTATAATCGTGTGAGATGCCGATATGATGAAAATCATTGCAAATGTCATCGTCGCGATCTTCATTCTCGCACTCATCGTCTTCGCCCTGAGTCGAATCGCCCCTGCGAAAAAGAAACCTGACTGCGACAGCGATCTTTCTTCCAAGTGCAAGAACTGTCCCTTCAGCGGTCAGTGTCACTGAGAAAAGATCTCTTTCTGCAATCATCACCCTCCAAGTGGCAGTCAGTAATATTCCTTTAAACCTTCGATATGTGGTATTCTGTACAAAATATATGGATTGTAGGGGGAATTATGTAATGAAACGATTTTGGCTTGTCCTATTGCTTATCGGAGTTCTATTCAGCCCGATCTTCGGTGCTGCGACAGAGCAGAAGATCTATCCGGTGGACTCCGAACCATTTCAAATAATCACTTCGCTGTATATCACCCAGGGCCTGGCCCTTCCTTCGACGGCCGGACCTCATAGCGGTGATGAGCTGATGAAAATGCTCGATCGCATCGATGTCGATCGACTCAGTCCCGTTTCGAAAAACCTCTATCAGCAGGCATATGACGAACTGTACCGGGAACGGAAAGTCGTCACCTGGGGGTTGGAAGCGGCGCTGGAAGCGTACATCCACAAGGATACCACCAACTTCATCCACGAAGAGGATTGGGTCCGCGGGTATGACGAACGGGCTCCCATCCTGAACATCAAACTGGAGACATTCCCCAGCAAGCACTTCTACGGGTACAGCGAGCTGCCCGTCAACAATACGAAGTATACCGGGTATGATGCGAATACCGGAACGGCTCTTTCTCTCTTCTTCGGCGAATCCCGGCTAACGACCAACCTCTTCTTTCTCTCTCCCGGAAGCATTCAGGAACTTGATCTTGGGATGCCCTATCGGGCATTCGGCGCCTTCGGCGGGGAAAACTGGAGCGTGCAGATTGGACGCGACAAGCTTTCATGGGGTGCCGGAAAGACCGGAAACTTCATGCTGAGCGATTCGTTTAAGTACCATAATACGGGTCGGTTCACCAGCTACGGCAAGAACTTCAAGTACAGCCTCGTCACCTCGTTCTTCCCGCATCCCGCCCAGTATCATGGTGCAATAATTGCAGGAGACGATGATACGACGATTAAAAACTTCTTAAAGGCCAAAAAAGGAAGCCAAGAAGACAAAATCACAGGTCTCTACATGTTCCTGGGGCACCGGCTTGAAGGCCGGCTCTTCGACGGCAAGGTAGGCCTTGCGCTTTCCGAATCGATCATGTACCAGTCGAAAGACAACCTCTTGGATCTGCGCATCCTGAACCCTTCAATGATCTACCATAGCTACTATATCCGGAGCAATTCGAACTCGTTGCTGACCTTTGAAGTGGATTATACCCCAATCCCGTACTTGAACGTCTATGGCCAGATGGCAGTCGATGAATTCGCTCTTTCCGGTGAACCCGTTCCGGGAAAAGATGCAGATGCCCATCCATCCGCCTACGGCTTCATGCTCGGAGCTCAGACAGCCATCCCCGTCCACAAGGGACTGTTTACCGGGTCGCTGGAGTTCGTGAAAACCGATCCCTACTTGTATTTGCGATATGGAGATACGGGGAACACTACGCAGAAGCTTGGCGAATGGGGAATAAACTACTTGGCGGCGCTTCGTGAATACTATGCCGGTGGAAGAATCATTTACCAGGAAGAGTTCCTCGGCTATCCCTTCGGTCCCGATGCGATCGTCATCAATGCGAATGCCGGGTATAAAGAGTTTGGTTCCTGGAATGTCTCAACCAACTTCTTCTACATGTGGCATGGCACCCACGACAAGTGGACCCTCTGGAGCAAGGTTCAGCCGGAAGGCACCGCCTTCGCCCAAGGCGATGATGATAAGATTCCCTACATAAAATCGCCCACGGACAAACACTGGACGAAGAACCAGGGCGATCCCAACTATGACAAGCGGGACTCCGTTGCCAAGACGCTCATCTTCGGGGTGAAAGGCGGATATACGATTCTTCCCGGCTTCGAAGTGTATGCTCAAACCGATCTCATCCACATCGTGAATCCGAAGAACATCTCGGCCAATCCGGCGATCACCGATCTTCAACTGACCGTGGGCCTCTCCTATTCACTGTAAGCTGAAAAGATCCTGTTGTTGATATTCAACCTGTTCCTTGCCTAAATCTTAGCCAAGCAAGGAACAGGTGTTTATATCGTTATTCATGCTTTGAATCGGAATCTCTTTCTAAGAAATAATATGCACAACTTTGCATAAATATGCAAAAACACTGGATATTATCTTCAAGATTCGCTACACTCTTCCTATCATTTGTCCGCAAGGAGTGGTTTTATGAAACGTATTATACTGGTCGGTCTCATCGTCATCCTTGGCGCAAGTCTCTTCGCCGCAGGAAGCAAGGAACAAAGTGGTGTTGATAATTCCCTTGAGAAAGTGATGAAGAAAGGGAAGTTCATCATGGGTCTGGATGACAGCTTCCCTCCGATGGGTTTCCGCAATGAGAAAGGTGAAATCGTCGGTTTCGACGTTGATCTGGCGAAAGAAGTGGCAAAGAGGATGGGCGTCGAGCTGGTTCTTCAGCCGATCGACTGGAACGCCAAGGAACAGGAACTGAATACCGGCAACATCGATTGCATCTGGAACGGCTTCACCATCACCCCGGAGCGGAAAGAAGCGATGAATTTCACTCCTCCATACGTGTCAAACGCTCAAGTCGTCGTCGTGAAGGCCGACAGCCCGTATACCACGCTCGCCTCTCTGGCCGGAAAGAACGTCGGATTCCAAGCCGGATCATCCGCCGGCGATGCGATCGACAACTCCCCGGAGTTCAAAGCATCCGTCAAGAATTTCGTCGAGTTCAAGGAAAACCTCACCGGCCTGATGGATCTTGAAATCGGCGGAATCGATGCGCTCGTCGTCGACCTGCTCGTCGCCAACGACAATATCCGCCGCAGCGGCAAGCCCTTCAGAATCCTGGATGAAAGCCTCGCTCCCGAATCGTATGGGATCGGATTCCGAAAGAACGACAAAGCCCTTGCCGACAAGGTATGGGAGCAGCTTCTCTCGATGAAAGCCGACGGTACGCTGGCCAGAATCGCGATCGAGTGGTTCGGAGCGGATATCACCGTTGTATGAACACCTTGAAATGAGCAGGATACGGGGGCAGCTACCCCCGTATCGTTGTGAAAGGATCGTTTGATGAGCAATTTACTGGTTTTGATGCTTCATGGTACCTATACCAGCTTGAAGATTTTCTTCCTCACCCTGATCTTCTCCCTGCCGCTCGGCCTGCTGGTCGCACGAGGGCGAATGAGCAGGAACCGCCTCGTCAGCACGACGGTGAACGTCTACATCATGATCATGCGGGGAACTCCCCTGATCCTGCAGCTGATTTTCGTCTACTTCGCCCCCTACTATCTGTTCGGGGCATCCTACGACCGCTTCACCGCGGTCATCATCGGCTTCGTGATCAACTACGCTGCATACTTCGCTGAAATCTACCGTGGGGGAATCCAATCGATCGAGGTCGGCCAGTATGAAGCCGCCCACGTGCTGGGATTTTCAAAACTCCATACCTTCACCCATATCGTCTTTCCTCAGGTCATCAAACGCATCCTCCCCTCCCTCGGGAACGAGGTGATCACCCTGATCAAGGACACCGCCCTCGCCCAGACGATCGGGGTCGCCGAGCTCTTCCGGGTCGCTCAAAACGCCGCGGCAAGGCAGTTTTCGACGATGCCGATCTTCATCGCCGGAGTCTTCTATTTCGTGATGAATGCGATCGTCTCCCGCTCGTTCGACCACATCGAGAAGAAGCTCGATTACTATCATTAGGGGCTGAACATGGAAATGATCAGGGTTCGAGATGTAAGGAAAGAGTTCGGCGAACTTGGCGTGCTGAAGGGAATCAGCTTCTCCCTCCATGAAGGCGAGGTGTTGTCGATCATCGGCCCGTCGGGGAGCGGAAAATCGACGCTGCTGAGGTGCTTGACCCAACTGGAGCAGATAGACGGCGGCTCGATCGAGGTGTGTGACGATGTGATGGTCACCACCGATGATCAGGGGAATGTGCGCTACAGCGACAATAAGACCCTTCAGGTAATCCGGCTGAAACTGGGGCTGGTGTTTCAGAGCTTCAACCTCTTTCCGCACATGAGCGTCCTGCGAAATATCGTCGAAGCGCAGACCCACGTCCTGAAGCGAAGCAAAGAGGAAGCGATCGAAGTGGCTCGAAAACTGCTCGGCAAGATGGGTCTCAGTGAAAAAGAGAACGCCTACCCCTGCCAGCTTTCCGGCGGACAACAGCAACGGGTTTCCATAGCCCGTGCCCTCGCGCTGAACCCCACCGTGCTGTGCTTTGATGAGCCTACCAGCGCCCTCGACCCCGAGCTCACCCAGGAGATTCTCAAAGTCATCAAAGAGCTTGCTCGCGAGAAGATGACGATGATCGTCGTGACCCATGAGATGAACTTCGCCCGCGACATCTCTGATCGGGTGATCTTCATGGATGACGGCCTCATCGTCGAAGAAGGCCCCCCGCAAGAACTCTTTGTCAATCCGAAAAACCAGCGAACGAAGAAGTTCCTTCAACGCTACGAACAGTAAGCCTGCTCACCGCCCGCATCTGCTGCTGCTCGATGAGGACAAGAAGGTTCTGGTAGTTGCCCTTGCTGTTGGTAAGAAGCAGCGCGGAGCGAAACTCATCGATGTCTTCACTTTCAAGGAGGGTCGGCAGATATCCCCCTTTGAGCATCTCCTCGCTGAACGCAAGGGAAGCGATGAACCAGTCGTAATGTCCAAAGGGTCGGATCCGCATCAGCTCGCCGAAGAGAAAGAGCGAACGGACCACCGGATGAAGGCAACGCCATTCCTGCTCATATTGGATGAAGAGGAGCTCCATCTGATGGGGGATCGGATACCGCTTGCCCTCCTGGATGACGATCCGTTCTTCGTAAGCAGGCGGGGCATCGTCAAGACCTTGAAGGAGCTGACCGTAGTAATAGTGAAGACGCTGCTCACTCATCTTTGGGTTTGCATTTCCCTGAATTGAGCCCAAACCGATCGAAGTGAGCATCCGGTTGAGAAGCGATCGCATATTCAAGGCGACCAGCTGAGTTTCAAAGCTCAGGTTCGGAAGAAAGCTCTGGCTGTAGAGAATCGCGAGTTCCGTCCCTTCAATCGAAATGCCTTCAAGGCGAAACAGTCCGAGAATCATTTTGGGAAGAAGCGCATGATAGGTCGCCCTCAGCGATGTCGGATCGCTGGTTCGGATGATCTCCTTCTGCTCCTCGAAACGGGAGAATTCCATCCGGCCCAATCGAAGATCGAGATTCTTCATATGCCGGAGGGTTCGTCCGTCGCTCGGCTTCGGGGCATCAAAGGGAATATTCCACGCCCAGGAGGTCCGCACCACCCCATCGACCCTGCCCTCTTCACAGAGAACCCGGACCCTTCGTTCGCTGATTCCCCATTTCAGAGCGGCCTCTTTCACGCTCATGTACATCGCATTATCCTTCCTATATTGGATTAATACCATGAATAGGGACCCGCGACAAGAATGGACTTTACCAAAGCTGATGAATAGAGAATAATTACGTGTCTTCGTAAAGGAGGATCCATTGAGCTCATATGATCTTGTAATCGTTGGCAGTGGCCCGAGCGGCATGGGTGCCGCGTTCGCCGCGCTTAAAATGAAACCCATTCTATCCATTCTCATCATTGACCGCGAAAAAGTCTCGACAGGGGGAATGCGGAACGATTGCAAGATGAACTTCACCTATCCGATCGGCTTTCCTGAGGAATACTGGACGCGCAGTCAAGCAGAGCATTATCTTGATGAAGTGATCGAGTTCCTCAACCCTGATTTCTTGGAGAAGCGGAATATCGACGTCTACAAGAAGCGGGCGCAACGCCTTGGCTGTGATTTGCTGGAAATCAAGCAGACGCACCTTGGAACCGATGGCGGCATCAAGCTCATCAAAGAGCTTCTTGCTCGTTTGGATGGAGCGGGCGTCGATCTTGCCCTCGGCGAGACCGTTCAGGGGGTGAATAAAGAGAAGCGGTTTGTCACCACCGACAAACGTCAGATCGGCTACAAAAAGCTGTTGATCGCTCCAGGACGAAAGGGATTCAATTTCCTTCAGGAGATTATGAACTCCCTTGAAATTCCGTTTGTCGACAATATCGTTGATATCGGAATCCGGATTGAAACTCGACTTGAACACTATCCGATCGTCCGTGATTACTACGATCCGAAGTTCTACTTCCCCGAAAAAGTACGGACCTTCTGCACCAACAGCGGCAACGCCCACGTGGTGCGGGAGCGTTATGCGACCAGCCGCGGAGATATATGGTACTCCGTAAACGGCCATGCGTTCGCCGCCGATCCTGCAAAGGATAACGGGCTGGTGAACTTTGCACTGCTGAGGACCGTTCGCTTCACCGCTCCGCTTGCCAGCGGACAAGCTTTTGCCGAGCATCTCGGCCTTCAAGCGGCATTGATGGGCGGAGGAAAACCGCTGATGCAGCGGGTCGGGGACTTCCGCCTCGGCTCGCGAAGCAAGGAAGAAACGTTTACCGGGGATCTGTATGACTTTGAACCGACCCTCAAAAGCGCAACCCCCGGAGACATCTCCCTTGCCATCCCGGCTAAAATCCTGCGTTCCATCTGGCAGGCGATGAAAAACCTCGACACGATCGTTCCCGGAGTTCTCCACCCCTCCACGATCATGTACTACCCGGAGATCAAACTGTATGCGAACAAACCCCGCTACCTTGATGACACCTTCCGCGTGGCGGATGATGTCTGGTTCGCCGGCGACGGAGCGGGAACAAGCCGCGGAATCACCGGTGCCTGGGCCAGTGGAATCCGCGCTTCTGAAGGAATGTTGAAAGGTTTATAGATTGTGCATGAAGCGGCGATTCAGCCAATTGGTCGCGAGATCGACCCACGGCCGAACTCCGGCATGAGGGGTTCCCACCTCTTCGGTGCACATCGAAAGCCCATGGTCCCCCTCTTCGAAGAGGTGCAGCTCGAAGGGAACCTTGGCCTTTCGGTAGGCTTGGGCAAGAAGCAGGCTGTTCTCCGCCAAGACCCCCTGATCGGTTACGGTATGCCAGATGAAGGCGGGGGTCGCGGTTTCTCGTACCTGATCCTCCAAACTCAACAGCGCCCTGATCTCGTCGTTCCCCTGACTCAGCTGATCGAAGCTTCCCTTGTGGGCGTATTCTTTGCCTGTAATCACCGGATACGCCAGGATGACCGCATCCGCCCGGTTGTTGGAATCCACGACGTTCTGCACATCGGTTACCCGCTTGTGGTCGTGGAGAACGGCGATCGAAGCGGCCAGGTGCGCACCGGCGGAAAACCCGATTACCGCGACTCTGGTGGGATCGCACATCCACTTTACCGCGTGCTGCCTGACCCGCATCAGCGCATCGCTGAGTTCCAGAAGGGGGTTCAAATCTCCGGCATCTTCTCCGACCGAGTAATCGAGGATGAAGACGTTGTAACTCATCGAGAGAAAATGGAGCGCCACCGGGTCGCGTTCGCGTTCACTCCGGAACGTGTATCCACCGCCCGGGCAGACGATGATCGTGGGGCGAATGTTTCGGATTCCTCCGTCCATCGTCATATCCTGCAAATAACCGGTCAACGGGACCCGGTTCGGTCCCACGGCAGTCTGAATGATTCTCATGCGCTCATGATACCACAAAACATCCATTGCGTTGAGCGAAAAGAGTTGATAGGATTTGGTCCATGAAGCAGAAAGTGATCTTGGATGTCGATACGGGATTGGATGATGCGGCGGCATTGTTTCTGGCCGCCGGTGCGAAAGAGCTTGACATCGTCGCGATCATCGCCACTGCCGGGAATGTCGGCCTTGATAAAACCGTTAAAAACACCCTCAATGTGATCGAGACCACAGGCCTCAAGTGTCCGGTCTTCGCCGGCTCCGATAGGCCGCTGGTCCGCCAAGCCGTCGAAGCAGGGGATTTTCACGGCGAGACGGGGCTGGACGGGCCGGTCTTCGGAAAACGGGTCATTCAGGAACTTCAGGAAGAGGATGGGATTTCCGCTCTGATTAGGCTCATCAAGACATATCCCAAGGAGATCACGGTCATCAGCGTCGGTCCGTTGACGGATCTGGCTCATGCATTGCAGAAAGAACCTGCTCTTCCCTCGTTGGTGAAGGAGATCGTCGTCATGAGCGGTTCGTTCAGCGGCGGAAACGTCACCGAAGACGCGGAATTCAACGCCTACGCCGATCCTGAAGCCGCAAAAATCGTCTTCTCCAGCGGAGCGCCGCTGGTCATGCTCTCTCTGGATATCACCCGAACCGTAACGCTCACGAGGGAGCGGTTGGATTACCTTCGGATGATTGAAGGACGGTCGGCGGAAGTATTCAGCCAGTGCATGGACACCTACATGGCGAACTATGAATCCAAGAAGTTCGGCTGGCCGCAGATGCACGATCCGCTCTGCGTAGCGTATGTCATGGATCGCAGCAAGTTCGTTGCCGAGTACAAACGGGTCGTGGTCGATACGAACCCCGTCTCTCCCTCCTATGGGATGACAAGCAAGGAAAATCTCGATGGTACAGGAGGAGTGACCATTCCCACCGACATCGACCGCGCTTGGTTCTGGGAGATGATGGAGCGTTCGCTCAGAAACCTTCCTTAATGATAGGTGACCAGTTCCTGCAAGGGTATGCGGATCTTCGGCCGCTCCTCTTCGGCGGTATGGCCAAAGGTGCAAAGGAGCGAGACCGACCACTCTTTTGGATCGATATCCAAAACCCGAAGCACTCCTTCTTCATCAAACCCCTCGATCGCACAGCTTTGAATTCCCAATGATTGGGCTCCGGTCATCATATTGGCGACCGCGAGATACCCTTGGCTTCTCAGCCACCCCTCCAGGCGACCGGTGTCCTTCAGAAACTCATGGTAGGGGCGGTAATCTTCGATGTACCAATCGATATCGCTTGGAAAGCGAACACCCCGTTCATAGACGAACAGTCCATCCGGATCGAGGTATTTTGAAGCTTTTGTGAGGATCGCCACCGTCATTCCGCTGGTACGGACCCCTTCCTGTTCATAGCAGACGGCGTAGAGCTCCTTGAGCTTCTCCTTTGAAACGACCGCATGGAAATGCCACATCTCCAAGCCGAACGAGGTGGGGGTCAATCGGCCGTACTCCAGGATCTCATCGATCTCTTTCCGGTTCAGTGGCTTGTCCTCATCGTACAGCTTGCAGGCGAAACGATGCCGCATGATGTCGAGAAAGTTCATCTTCACAGTTCCTTATGGGCCACCTCAAGGGCAAGCCCGATCATCGGATAGAGAGCGCTTTGCCGCTTGTCATCGGCCAGCGCATCACCCGTAACACAGCTGTCGGTCATGGTGAGAATGGAAAGAGCCCGCTTTCCGGTATAGGCGGCGGTCGCATAGAGCGCGTATGTCTCCATATCCTGACCGAGAGCGCCCATCGCCGCCCACGCTTTCCAGCTGTCTTCACCGAGGGCGTTGTAGGAAGAGAAGAGATCGCTGGAGAAGACCATGCCCAGATGAGCGCTCGGGTCGAGAGCGGCCGCTGATAGGAGCAACTTCGGATCGCAGGCGGGACTGAGGGTGCCTTTCAGATCATACTGATGGGCCCAGGCGCTGTCCGTCGATGCGGTAAGGGCAAGAATCCGATCGCCGGGAAGGATCTTTTCAGTGAGACCGCCGCAGGTACCGATCCGGATGATCGCCTCGACATCATACTCCTTGAACAGTTCGTAGCTGTAGATTCCGATCGAAGGTCCCCCCATCCCCGTCGCGATGACGGAGATTTCCTTTCCTTTATAGGTTCCGATGTACCCGAGGACATTCCGGATATCGGTGATGAGCCTGCTGTCGGTGAGAAAGCGCTCGGCGACCAGCTTCGCCCTAAGCGGGTCGCCCGGGGCCAACACGATAGGGGCGACCTTCTCGGCCGCGATATGAAAGCTCATCAGCTGGCTCCCTTCTCATACGGTTTCCCCGCAGCGGCCGGCGCGTAGTTCTTGCCGCTGAAGAGGACAAGTGCGATGAGGGTCACGACATAGGGAAGAATGTTGAACACTTCCGTCGGCAGCACTCGAAGGGCGGGAATGTTGTTGGCGATGATTGCGAACGCCTGAGCGGTTCCGAACAGGAGGGCGGCTCCGGCGACACCGGCGGGACGCCATCGTCCGAAAGAGACTGCGGCAAGGGCAATGAATCCCCGACCGTTGATCGTGTTTGAGGTATACTGGATTGTCTGGGTCAGCACGACGCATCCGCCGGCGAGGCCGGCAAGCATCCCGCTGGCCAGAACGGCAATGTAGCGAATCCGTTTCACGTTGATGCCGACGCTTTCAGCGGCTCCCGGGTGCTCGCCGCACGCTCGCAGGTGCATCCCGAATGGAAGCTTGTAGAGGACGAACCACGAAAGGAGCACAACGATCAAGGCGATGTAGGCGGTCGGATAGAAGCCGAGGGCATCGGTCTGCATCCCCATCCGGAACTCCTTGGTCCGGTCGGCATTGAAGAGAATCTGCGAAGCGAAGATCGTCACTCCGCTTGCCAGCAGGTTGATTCCCGTGCCGCTGATCGTCTGGTCCGCATTGAGATTGATCGCCGCGACGGCGTGAAGCAGGGAAAAAAGTCCGCCGATTCCCGTCCCGATCACCATCGCCAGAACGAGCGAAAGGGTGTGATTCATCCCCGACGCTTCCACCAGCACGTGGGCTGCCGCGGCGCTCATCGCGCCGATCATCATCAGCCCTTCCAAGGCGATATTGACGACTCCGCTCTTCTCGCTGACCATTCCCCCGATCGCCGTGATGAGAATCGGAGCTACGATCATCAGCACGGAGGGAAGCATATTCAAGATCATCATAGCCCCACCTCCCTCTGAAGCCGTCGCTTGTCAAGGTATTCCTTATAAATCCTCAATGCCGACCGCAGGGCGATGAAGATAACGATCAGGCCCTGGATAATGAAGGTGATTTCCTTGGGAATCTGCTTGGCCTGCATCAGCGCTTGGGCGTTTTTCAAGAGCCCGAAGAGCATTCCGGCAAGGGTGGTTCCCAACGCGGTGGAGTTGCCGACCAAGGCGACCGCGATCCCGTCAAATCCATAGTTGTCCATTCCGGCGATGACTCTTCCGTACTTGAAGGACCCGAGAGCGATGATCCCGCCGGCGAGGCCGGCGAAGATTCCGCTGATCGCCATCGAGATGGAGATGGAACGGACGACGGGAATCCCGCTTGCCCGGGCGGCTTCCTTGTTGAAGCCGGTCGCCCGCATCCCATAGCCCAGACTGGTCTTTTCCATGATGAACCAGAACGCCATGACCGCGAGAATCATGAAAAAGATTCCGTTGTTCAAGAGCGAGTTCTTCGTGATCTTCTGAAAGAAGGCGTTGGTGATCAACGCCGTCTCGGGATAGGTCGCCGTCCGATAGGTCGTCGCTCCGGGGAGCTGGAGGCAGATGATCCGCGACAGATACAAGGCCACATAGTTGAGCATGATTGTTGAAACGACTTCGCTGACCTCGTATTTCGCCTTCAGGATTCCGACGACCCCGCCCCAGATCGCACCGATGAGCATCGCTCCGAGAAGGGCGAGAAGCCAGTGCAGCACGGGAATCTGAGGTCCGAGAAGGGCGATGATCTGGGCGACCGTCATGCCCATGATATATTGGCCTTCGCCTCCGATGTTGAAGAGGCCGACGCGGTTGGCGAAACCCATTGAAAGGCCGCACAGGATGAAAGGAACCGAATAGTTCAACGTCTCGCCGATATAGCGGACATTCATTTTTCCATTGTCGATATTGTATCCGCTGAGAGCCTGAAGAATCGCTTTGTACATATTCAGCGGATTCTTTCCCACTAGGGCGACAAGAATCGTTCCGACCAGAAACCCCAAGAGGACGACGAGCACGCTCACCGCTCCGTCACTTTGAATCCAGGCATCCTTTTTCTTCATACGGACTCCTTCGCCTGGGAGCCGGCCATCATCATGCCGATATCGCGTTCGGTCACTTCATCGCTTCTATTCACCGCTACAATGGTTCCCTTGCTGATCGTGGCGATTCGATCGCAGAGGTTCATGATCTCATCGAGCTCAAAGGAGACCAGGAGAATCGCTTGTCCCCTGCTCCGCTCTTCGATGATCCGCTTTCGGATGTACTCGATCGCCCCGACATCCAAGCCTCGGGTCGGTTGAGCGACGATCAGGACTTTGGGCTTCAGGGAGATTTCCCGCGCAACGATGACTTTCTGCTGGTTTCCTCCGCTGAGGCTCCCCGCTTTGGTGTGAGAACCCTCCCCTGCTCGAATATCGAACTGTTCGATCAGGGCTTCGGCCTCATCGTGCATCGCTTGGTTGTTGAGGATTCCGAACCTTCCCGTATATCGGGGATCGTAGTAGTTTTTCAGCACCGCGTTTTCGGCGATCGTGAAATCGGCGACAAGACCGTAGCGCTGGCGATCTTCCGGCGTATAGCCGAGCCCCGCTTCGATCCGCTCCCGGATGGTGAGGTTTCCGATCGGCCGGTCGTCTATGTAGATCTCTCCGCCGGAAAGCGGAAGCAGGCCGGTGATCGCCCCGAGGAGTTCGCTTTGACCGTTGCCGTCGACGCCGGCGATTCCGACGATCTCGCCGCTGTGGACATCCAACGTGAGGTTGGAGACCTTTTCCAATCCGAGATGATCTTTTACGCTGACGTTTTCCAGCTTCAGGACGACATCACCGGGCTCTTGGCCGGGCTTGTCGATTTCAAAGCGGACGGTTCGCCCCACCATCATCTCAGCCAGATCGCCTTCACTGATATCGGCGACCTCGACCGTACCGATATATTTGCCTCTGCGCAGCACGGTGCACCGGTCGGCGACCGCTTTGATCTCCCGCAGCTTGTGAGTGATCAGGACGATCGTCTTTCCCTCATCCTTGAGCTTGATGATGATCTCGATCAGCTCATCGATCTCCTGAGGGGTGAGCACCGCGGTCGGCTCGTCAAAGATGATGATGTTCGCACTTCGATAGAGGGTTTTCAGGATTTCGACCCGCTGCTGCTGGCTGACGGAGATGTCTTCGATCTTCGCATCGGGATCGACCGCCAATCCGTACCGGGCGGAGAGGGCGGCGACCTCGCCCCGCGCCTTCTTCAAATCAAGAATCTGACCCCGCCTGGGCTCCATTCCCAAGACGATGTTCTCGGTAACGGTATAGTTCTGAACCAGTTTGAAGTGCTGATGAACCATCCCGATTCCCAACGCCGTGGCGACGTTGGGATTTTTGATCTCCACTTCTTTGCCGTTGATGAGGATCGTTCCGCTGTCGGCGCTGTAGGCTCCGAAGAGGATGCTCATCAGCGTCGACTTGCCGGCGCCATTTTCCCCCAAAAGAGCATGAATCTCCTGATTCTTGACGTTGAGGTCCACTTTGTCGTTTGCGATGACTCCCGGGAACGTTTTTGTTATCCCACGCATCTCGATAGCGTATTCGTGCACCCATCTCTCCTTGGTCGCATCTTCCTCTACCCACAATCGCCGATGGTGGGTAGAAGGAGATGCCGGCAGGACTCTGCCGGCAAAGCGCATCAGTCGTCCAATGCGGCGAGGCCTGCGGGAGCTGCGCCGGCGGCAAGAGCTTCTTTATAGGTCTTGTACAGCTTGACCTTGCCGCTGATGATGTCCGCCTTGGCGGCTTCCACAGCGGCGATGACGTTCTTGGAGAGTTCGGGGTTCGCCGTTGAGTATCCGACACCGTCGTCAACCATTCCCATCTGGATCACTCCACCCTTGAATGTTCCGTCAGCGATGGCGTTCAGCACGTGGAGGGAAGAATTCTCGACTCGCTTGAGCATCGAGGTCAGAACGGCGCTCTTGGTTCCTGAGTAGATTCCTTCTTCATACTGGTCGGAGTCGACACCGATCGCCCAGACGTTCTTGCCTTGAGCGCGATATTCTTTCGCTTGAGCGATCGTTCCGTTTCCGGTTCCGCCCGCTGCGCTGAAGATCGCGTACACACCGCTGTCATACCAGTTCTTTGCCTGAGCTTTCGCGAGCTCCGGCTTGCCCCAGTCGTTGGCGTAGTAGTCGATGATCTGGGCATCGGGGAATACCGATCGGATTCCCTGGACGTAGCCCATCTCGAACTTCGTGATCGTCGAGCCGGGAACTCCGCCGATGAACCCGAAGCGCGGGTTGGCGATTCCGTCTTCTTTCGCCTGAAGAGCCGCCGCAAGACCGACGAGGTAGGAACCTTCTTCTTCAGAGTAGATGAACTCCATGACGTTCGGATGGCCGACCCAATCGACGTCGACGATCGTGAACTTCTGATCGGGATACTGGGGAGCGATCTCGCCGAGGGCATCGGCAAAGGTGAAGCCGGTAACCATGATCAGATCAAAGCTACCGTCCTCAGCGGCGTCTCGAAGGTTGGGGATATATGCGTCCTGCGTCTGGCTGGTGACTACATCGTACAGCTTTCCACGCGAGGGGGTGTTTCCGACGCTCTCGCCGTAGAACTCCGTGATTCCCCGCCAAGCGGCGGCGTTAAAGGATTTGTCATCGATTCCTGTCGCATCGGTGATCAATCGAATTGTAGGTCTTCCATCGCTTTTGGCAACTTCCTTGCTGCCGCCGGCGAAAAGGAACGTTCCGACAATAAGGACAACGAGTAACATCGTTATTTTCTTCATGGATAACCCTCCTTATGGTTCGTCCGTTATAGAATGTCAGCATTGTAACACACTCCGGCATTCTTTACATAAGGAAAGAGGTGTTTTTGAAAGGATTTTACCATTATCCATTGAAACCGCTAACGGAACGTATGGAGAGGATCCTATTTACCATTATGACGATCATGGACACTAGCCTAACTATCAGATACAGTGGAAACTACCGATATGAAAAGATTAAGAACCGTTTTGCTTGTATTGTTGTTCCCTGCTCTTTTGTGGGCTTATTCGCCCAAGATGATTCCCCTGCAGTCACCGGTATACGATGCCATCGAGATCCTGTACCGGCTCAATGGAAGGATACCCAACGCGACGGCCAGACCATGGAGTGAATACGAGGCGGCCCGGATTATCGAGAATGTATCCGCCTCTTCTTTGACCGAGCAACTTCAGGCATCCGCTTTGGATCTCTTGGATAGCGGACTCAAGAAGAAGTCCGAGCGTTTTTCTTATCGCTTTTTGACTCAAGCCGCTGTCGAATTGTACGGACACACCAATTCCGACTCCTTCGTCACCACCTACGATTGGGTATACGGCGTAGACGATCGCAAACCGATGCTGGATGTGGGACTGGAACTCCTGTTTGACGACTACCTCTATGTCCGAAGCGGCATCGAGGTCGGTTTTTCCATGTCCAGCGATGATGACACCAAGGGCATCTTTGACAAAGGAGTCGGGGCATTGCTCGATCCAGGAGACGGGGGAGATCAGAAAGTCGCCTATTACTTCCAGAAACCCTTCCACGCCAATTTCATCCAGTCCGATCAACGGATGTTCTCCGAGTGGCCTTCCCATACCCAGCTCGCCTTCGGCGGTCCCTGGTGGTCGATCGTAACCGGGCGGAGCAGGATCAGCTGGGGGGACGGGAAAAGCGGCACTCTGATTGTCGGTTCCCATATCCGGGACAACAACCATCTCTCGATCTCATTTTTCAGCAAAGAAGCGAAAATGCAATTGTTGTACATTTTCCTGCCGAACCCGCTCAAAGAAGATGATCAGCGGGTATTCCTTGCCCATCGGCTTGAAGGAAACCTGACCCCCTATCTTCATATCGCCGTGTCTGAAAACGTGATGTATAAAGGGCCGTCGCTTCAACTTTCCTATCTCGATCCCGGATATTTTTATCACAATCTCCAAAATGCGAGCAAACTGAACGCCATCGCCAGTTTAGAGCTGAATCTCGCTATCGCGAAAGGCCTCTCGCTGCATACCGAATTCGCCATGGACCAATTCCAGCTGCCCAGTGAATCCGACCGCGAAGCGAATGCCATGGCGTTCCTTGGGCGAATCGCCTACTCATGGAAAGCTTCCAAAGGATACTTCACCGCAGGTCTGGAATATGCGTATACCGATCCCTGCATCTACCGGAGAAACGCAGTCGATTTTCTGGTTATCCGTGGTTTGAACAACAATGGTTCACCATACATAGTCGATTATCTTGGATATCAATATGGATCCGACAGCCAGGTCATCGAGACGAGGCTCGCCTATCGAACGTTCAAGGATTTCTCTTTTGATTTCTCCGCCACGTTCCAACGACAGGGTTCCGTATCGCTCTTCGAGCCCCACTCGAAATCGGGAGACAATGCGGATTCGCCCAATATCTGGGGACCGTCGCCTTCAGGGAACAGGATAGCTGAAACGCTGATTCTTACCCTCAAAGGATCCTGGGATCCGGAATTCTGCAACATATCGATGTCGCTCTTCGCCCAGACCAGCTGGATCGGCAAAAGAATCCACCAAGTTGATACCAATACCTACAGCAACCAGGACCATGATCTGCAGTTCGTCTTGGGTACGACCATTTCGTTTTAACCAAAAGGAAGATTCTCCAATATCGTAAATCAAGGAAGTTGATCGTATTCTCGAGGAGTATCGCGAGCAGTATTCGAAACGACAGGGCGCGGAGCAGGTCCTGCGAATCAAGGAACTGGTTGCGGAACACCTCCGGGACAAGAATCTCAGCGCGAAGTTCATCGCCGACGAGATTGATCTTTCTCTTGGGTATACGTGGAACTTGTTCAAGACCATCGAGGGAGTCCGGGATTCTCCAACACCTCGTATTTCTGTACCTATTCCAAGAAGCAGACGGGAGAAAGTCCCCTTCTGAATACCGAAGCGAGCAGAGGAAGGCATAGCAATCTTGAATAATAAGTAATTGTTCAATATGTGCCGCAAAGAGGTCGATTTCTTACTTCATTTTTCAATCCATGATGTTTATACTGTTTATACGGAGAACATATGAGTACAGAATTAAGAATCAGAAAATGGGGCAACGCCCACGGAATCCTCATCAACCGGAAGGCGATGAAAACTATGAAGGCTTCGGAAGGTGACAGGTACAGAATCGCCGCGGTCACGGGCGATAAAGTCGTCCTGGAGCGCATCAACACTCCGCCTAAGCAACTTATGGCAGCGGGCATTTTGCGACAATACGCCGACGAGAACCTGAGAAAGAAGGAGAAAGAAGCGTTCGGACGCGCGATGAAGGAAAAGTATGGCAACGCTCATTGATACGAACATCATTCTCAGGTATCTGCTCGCCGATGATCAGGAAATGTATGAACAAGCGGTCGCAGTAATCCGGGACGGCGCGTACGCCCTGCCGGAATCGATTGTCGAGGTAGTTTATGTACTCACAGAAGTCTACAGTCTTGATCGGGAACGAATCGCCCAATCCGTGAATTATGTACTCCAAGATATACGGACGGATCGCCGCGAGGAGATTCTAGAAGCCATCGAAACCTTCCGTACATCGAATCTTGATTATGTGGACTGCCTGTACGCAGCCATAGCCACGTCGGGATTCTGTGACTTCATGACTTTCGACAAAAAACTCATGGCGTATATCAAGAAAAGGAAAAATTCCGACGCATAAGGCGTCCAAACGCCATCAATCGTAGGAAATCCCTTCACTTTGAGAAACAAAAAATGGCATCCCCCCAGCCAAATGCATCAGCCATGAGGAATGCCATCAAGTCGGGCAGAGAGGATTTGAACCTCCGACCCCTTGGTCCCGAACCAAGTGCGCTAGCCCCTGCGCTACTGCCCGAGGCAACCAGCTAGGGGGTAATATATCTGCTTC